>ENA-OQDT01000266-OQDT01000266.1-human-gut-metagenome-genome-assembly--contig:-NODE-266-length-34612-cov-4.063187_pt1 | contig 34612 bp, 29 predicted proteins | sample MGYA00242786_ERZ504617 | MGnify/ENA primary metagenome ERZ504617 (study PRJEB26092, sample SAMD00036337) | human gut metagenome | host: Homo sapiens | study: EMG produced TPA metagenomics assembly of...
TTCCGTCTCTTCCAAGCGCTGCTTTATAAATGGATTCCCCTTCCACACCGAAAAAACCGGCAACCGCCTTCCCATCCTCCCAGGTCTTGCCCTTGTCAGAGGACTGGTAGAGCATCAATTCGTAGTCACTGTTTCTTGCAAGCATTTTCAGGCTTCCCTCTTTCATAACCTGCAAATCCACAATCTCCATACATCCTTCCGGCACAGACAGTTCATTCTCCAGATACCGTCCCATTGCTTTGGATTCCACGGAATCTGCCTTGTCCTTCCCTCTGTCAGTACTGCCGCAGCCCATCAGGCTTCCCGCTCCCGCAATGCTCAGACATACTGCTGTAGAAACAGACAGAACTTGTTTCCATTTTTATATTTTTGCATATTAAAAATCTCCTTCCAGTGGTATGCAATAATCCTACCAAAGGAATCTCTATGTAATCTCTAAACAAGTATATCATGTTTCCCCTTATATTTTGCAAAATTATAACCGACGAAACATAACATTGTCTATAGCCTGTCCTAAAAGCATTTCCACAATCTGCACACTCCACTTTACCCAAATAACAAAAAAACATACTTGGACACATGAATTGACTCATAAAGAGAACGGCCGTTAGCACAAATCATCTAATTTATGCTTTCAGTCGTTCGTTTTTATAACAATATTAACATTTATTGCAAAATATTAACCATTACTCACTTCTAAGTGCATCAATCGGATTCAGGTTGGCCGCCTTAACAGAAGGAAGCAGACCAAAGATGATACCGATCAGCATAGAGAATACTACAGAGCCTATAATCGCCGGAACGCTGATGGCTGTAGGTGAGCCTGCCACCTTGGATACTACTTTTGAAAGTCCGATTCCAAGAACAACTCCGATAATACCTCCAACACTGGTAAGTACTGCTGCCTCCGTCAGGAACTGTCCCAGAATCACCTTCTTTCTGGCACCAATTGCCTTCTTCAGACCAATCTCCTTGGTACGCTCGGTTACAGATACCAGCATGATATTCATAACACCAATACCTCCAACCAGAAGAGAAATACTTGCGATCCAGATCAGCTGGGAGTTGGTGCTCTCACTTAAATCCTGAAGATCCTTTACCCGCTGCATAACATCATCTGCTTTATACTTGAAGCCGCTGCTTCCACTGCCAGTGCTGCTGATAGATTTATTCAGGAATTTTCGCCACAGCTGAACCTGTTTCACTCATGTTGTCCGTGCTGTCTACTTTGACGATCGCATTCTCAGGCTCATCAAATTTGTTAAGAAATCGGCCAGCATTTATTTGGAATCATTACGGTTCCAATTACATTTTCATAATAGCTGTTGAAATCACTCGGTGTATCCATGTTTGGGCAGGCTGTCAGCCGACTGGCGTACAACTCCTACAACTGTATAGGGTTCAGAACCGATCTCAATGATTTTTCCCACCGGATTCGCTCCCGGAAACATGGTATCAGCAGCATAGCTGTCCACCAGTGCCACCTTGCGGAAATTATCATAGTCAGCCTGTACAAATCCCCTTCCGGAACGAACCTGATAACCGCAGGTATTCAGATAATTGGTATCAATGCCATAGACCTTACCACCGGAAAAACTGCTGTTCTCATAGTAAACACTGCTGTTGTAGTCTGTTCTGCTGTGAAAAAAATGTTGCATTCTCCACATGGTCTGTTTTTAACACTTCATCCTTCAGGCTCTGACTGAGGATCGGTGTAGAGCCGGAAGAACTGCCATCATAATAATCCACACTGTAAGCACTGTCACCCTGTGACAAAGTTACATTTACCGTGTTATTTCCAGAACCGATCAGGTTATCCTTAATCTGCTCACTCGTTCCCTTAATCGTGGAAACAATGGCAATAATAGATGCAATACCGATAATAATACCCAGCATTGTAAGGAAAGATCTCATCTTGTGTGACCAGATTCCCTGGAATGCCAGACGTATATTTTCAAACATGAAATCCCTCCTTAACCAAGACCGCCATATGATGTGGAATCATATCCCATAAACGTATCCAGCGATCCTTCCTTTGTCTTCATACCTTCTTTAATGGATTTCGAATAAGGGAATGCAATCTTGTCATCCATGGACAAGCCGCCGCTTACCAATACATAAGCACCACCGTTTACATTCTCTTTTACCTTAACGATCTGTTTCTTCAGCACACCATTGTCATCCTTGTACACATAGCTTACGCCGTCTTCCGTACGGACAAAAGCCTTGGAAAGAACAATGCCGTCAGTACTCTGCGCCTGCTGTTCCAGCTGGATATCCACCCAGTCTCCAACACTTACCTGCACGGTGTCATCTGTGATCTTGGCAGTAAAATTATAAGAAGAAACATTTGGATTGCTGTCTCCATAGTAATAATAGGAGCTGTCTCCATCAACTGCATAATCAGAAACCTGGATCACCTCAGCCTCAAAATTCATATATCCATTCTCACCATAAGAATTACAGTTCAAAATTGTGCCTTCCTTCACCTGGTCAAGCATAAGTTCCCCTACAGTTCCCTGTACGTAATAGCCGTCTTTGCTCTTAACGATCATAAAGGAATCAGATTCTGAATTGGTACCTGTAGCTGCATCTCCCACAGTGGTTACAATACCATCCAGCTTACTGGTGATCAGCTGTCTGGCAGCTTTCTTCTGAAGCTTACTGATACTGATCTCACTCTCCTGCACATCCAGTTCCAGACTGGCAATCCGGTTCTTCTGGATCTTAATGGCCTCAGAACGGGACAGGGAAGAGCTTCCGCCACCACTACCTCCATCACCAGGAATATCCGGCTCGTCATCTCCATTATCATACTGCATAGCCCCGTCAAGGGTAAAATCCATTTCTGCAAAACGGTCAACCGGATTGCTGAGCATATTTCCATCGACCAGATAGTATCCGGTACAGGATCCTTTTCTGTTGGTATAATCAGCAATGGTATCCTTCTTATGGAATTCCAGCAGATACCAGTATCCGCCCGGATGAAGAAGAATGGTTCCGTCAGCATTATAGCCAGCCATCTTATTCAGAAAAGCCCCGGTTACATTAACCTTGCCTTTTGCACTGGAACAAAGATACAGATAAGGATCTTCTTCGGTTCCTGTTCCCTGATAAGGTTCTGTATCATAATCCAGAGTCAGGTAAAAAGGTTCCTCTCCATCTACAAATCCGTCATTTCCAACGGTAGCATTATTCTGTGCGGAACCAGAATTGCTTCCATCTGAAAATCCTCCCTGATTCGTGTCTGAAATATCACTGCTAAAACCATCACTGGAAGGTTCATCATAAAATCCGGAAGCAGTACCCGGATCGCCGGTACTATCCTCTGAATCATCTTCAGAATCATCTCCGGAATCAGCTTCTGTATCAACAGAAATATCTCCTGTGTCACCGCTTGTCATTTCATCTGCAGAACCAATATCTCCGCTTCCCGTTTCCTGGGTATCTGCAGAAGTAATTTCCCCATTTCCAACTGCCTGAGCGTCTGCAAATCCATCTGTCACAGCAGCCAGAAGCATTGGCTGCAAAACAGCTGCCAGATAATGATCAGAAGCAGTTACTGCGGAAGACAGTTCATCATCTCCCATAGAATCTGAGCTGTCATCTTCTGTAGAATCCTTTCCTGAATCAATCAGATTGTCTGCGGAGGAAGAATCGGAATCAAGAATCGGTCCGCCATTTTGCAGGCTGGCAAGTCTTTTCTTTGCAGCAGCAAGATCCTGCTGCTGCTTCTGAAGCTTCAGCTTGGCAATATTCAGTTCCATTTCCACAAGAGTCATATCAAAGGATATCAGCTTGTCTCCCGGCTTTACCTCATCCCCTTTGCTCACATAAACTTCCTGGATGATCATGTCTTTCTCTACGGAAATCCTCTGTGTTGCATTGGCATATACAGTTCCACTCAATGTAGCATCGGAATCATATCTCTCACCTGCCAGATCACTGACGCTTGCCACCAGCACTTCCTTCTGGCTTCCTTTCCGTACATACATCAGTCCGCCGCCAATACCGGTTCCTACAAGGGCTGTGACTACCACACCTATTATAATTTTCTTCGCTTTTCCCATAGGATCACCTCTTTTCCTGAAGCTCACCGTCACGGATCATAACTACCCGCTTGGCATGTGCTGCAATATCCGGATCATGAGTGATCATAAGAACAGAAACACCTTCATCATTCAGCTTCTGGAAAAGCTCCATAACCTGTCTGCCAGACTTACTGTCCAGTGCACCGGTAGGCTCATCAGCCAGAAGAAGTCTTGGATTATTTACAATGGCACGGGCTATGGCAACTCGCTGCATCTGTCCCCCTGAGAGCTGATTGGGTCTGAAATCCACACGGTCTGCAAGCCCCACCCGGTCAAGTGCGGCAAAAGCGCGCTCGCGTCGCTCCTTCTTCGGCACATGAGCATAGTTCAGCGGCATTTCCACATTGGAAATAGCAGACTGCCTCGGAAGAAGATGAAAACTCTGAAATACAAATCCAATCTTGTTCAGACGGATATCTGACATCTCATTCTCAGAACATTTGCTGATGTCCTGCCCATCCAGGAAAAAAGTTCCCTTGGTTGCCTGATCCAGACAACCGATTATATTCATCAATGTAGATTTACCAGAACCGGAAGGTCCCATAATGGCTACATATTCGCCCTCTTCCATGGAAAAGTTTACGTCCTTCAATACGGGGACAATCATTTTTCCCTGCTGGTAATCTTTATAAATCCCCTTCAGTTCAAGTATCATCCTGCGGCCTCCGTATCATCAGAACCATACTGTCCAGGCTCATCAATGCTCTCATCAGTAAAATCTTCTGAACCATCCTCTGTAAAATCTTCATCTGAGAAATCTTCTGAAAAGTCTGTATAATCACCATCAATGGCTGCATCCATGCTTTCATCAGAAACACCTGTCTCAAAGTCCGCACTGGAATAGTCTCCATCCATAGGCTCCATGGTATCCCCGTCTGAGTACTCACTGCCATCCAGATTACTTTCCATATCAACAGCCTCCAGCTCCTCATCTGTCATCTCAGATACGTCCTTTGTCCGCATTCCCTCTGCCAGGCTGTCTGATGGGAACGCAATACTGTCATCTTCTGTAAGGCCATCTGCGATCTCATATTCTGAAAGATCATCATCATGCTGTCCAAGAACAACGGAGCGCTTCTCCAGCCTTCCCTTGGAATCTACAGCCCACACATATGGGTTTTCTGTATCCGCATCCACAATATAGTAGTCTCCCAGCCAGATGCCTGTCTTCTGGTCTTCCTGTCCTTCGTCCATCTCTATGTATACATGCTGACCCAGCATTAACCCCTCTGAGGAATCCAGTGTCACATAGAAAGGATAGGTACTGGAACTTGTAGTATCATCACCGCTGGACATTCCAAAATAGGAATTACTGCTACTGCTGTTCGTAGAATTCTGCTCGTCCACAGCCCCCATAGTTCCATGCCAGATCTGATTCTCATCAACTCTGGAACGCACAATAACTGCTGAGCCTGGAACAACCGTATTACGGTTCTGCTCATTTACCTGCCCCTTAATACGGTAAGCACCTGTACTGAGAATAGTGATAAAAGAATTATCAGAAGAATCACTTCCGGAATCAGCTCCCATGCTGTCATCCAGAGTATCTCCATCATCGCTTCCCAGCTTACTGGTATCAATTTTCTGAATGACTCCGTCGATTTCGCTTCGTACTTCTGTATTGGTGGTAGCTGCCTGCAGCTTATCAATCTCTGCCTGCTTGCTCACCTGGTCATATTCGTTCTTCTTCAGATTCATCTTATTCGTCTCAATCTCAATGGTATAAGAAAGCTGGCTGTTCTTATTGGCTTTCTTTTTCTCTTTCTCAAGAGTGGAAATTTGTTGATTAAGGCTGAGGGCTTCATTCTTCAACCGGTCAAGAGCCAGCTGCGCTTCCTTCAGGCTGTCCTGGATACTGCTCAGGTCGTATTCAAAAAGCAACTGTCCCTTCTTTACCTCATCTCCAACCTTCACCTTTACTTCGGTAACAGTCCGATTGTTCTCAATATTTACCTTTACCGTCTCCTGAGGTTCTACCACGCCTGCGAACCGGTTCAGCACTCCGGAATCTTCTCCAAGAAGAGTGCTGATCTTAGTCACATATGCAACTTCACCAGAAGCCGCTGCAGAATCCCCATAATTTTCTTTATAGTAATACCAGCCACCGGCACCAGCTGCTCCAGCAAGAATAATCAGCCCTCCGATGACAAAACCTTTTTTCTTCATGGTTACCTCCTATACGATAACTCAATGGTTTTTCAATATCTTTTGCAATTATAACAGATATATTTCCACATCTGTCATCTGCATTTACCCTGTTTATAATAACAGATTCAGCCTCAAAAGAAAAGTGTTCTAAGCTGATAATGCATTTTTCACAATTTATTCACTCGTTTTTTTAGAAATATCGTCTAAATTTTAGGCATTTTTGACTTTTATGCAAAAAAAATGGTATAATAAAAAAGTTTTATAAACATTTTACGTAATAATTTGAAAGGAAAGAACCCTGTATGAAGTCAGTCAGATTTCTGCTTCCTCTTCTTTTGCTTCTCTGCACTTTTTCACTGTGCGGCTGTACCGGCAAAGAGGAGAAAAAAATCGAGGACGCAGTAAAGCAGGAACTGGATCAGCTAAAGAATCTGGATTCCGTTACCACACAGAAATACATCTCCTACCAGGAGCTTTTCCCCGGTGAACCCGAAGATATCGCTATTTCTTCTGATATTGAAGAAGTCTTTTCTCTCTTTTTCCAGGATTTTGACTATAAAATTCTGGATGTTAACGTAGACAAGGACAGACAATCCGCACAGGCGAATCTCAGGCTGGTCACTCTGGATGCCCATGCGCTTGCTGAGGATTTTTCCAAGGCGCAGCTGAAGCATGAAATTTCCCAGTCCGCTTCTTCTGAGGAAGCCACAGAACAGACTATTTCCCTTGAAGAACGCTACATGCTTCTGGATGAACTGCTTAAGAGTAATGACTATCAGACTGTGGAGCGTAACTGCACCATCTCCTTAGACGCCTCAGATAAAGACGGCGAAACCAGTTGGGAGATCCGGCGCACCAATACACTGGAAAACGACCTTGTCGGCGGTCTTATGAACAATCTCACAGACCCGGATATTTTATCACCGGAAGACACAATCTTAGTTTATCTGAATACCCTGAAAAATATGTCAACAGAGGAACTGGGCAATTATTTAAATGCAGATTCCATTATCAGCACAGAAGATCCTGCAAAGATCAGTCTGGCAGAAGCACTGGTAAAACAGGTTCACTCCACCTTTGATTATTCTATTGGGGAAACCACTGTTTCCGGCTATACAGCCACAGTTACAGCCAATATTACCACCTTTGACAGCGATGCTATTCTGGAAAATTATCAGAAGGAGCTGGATACCTATCTTGCCTCTGTGGATGCTGTTATCGACGGTGCTCAAAAACGATATGAAAAGTCCTACAGTCTGCTTCTTGAATATATTGAAGAAAATACAGCTACTAAAACAGTGGAAACGACTTTCACACTGATCAACGACGGTGCTTCCTGGAAACTGGAAGACGCAGGAACTGTGTTCGGACAGGCATTGTTTGGAACTTTAAGTTCCAGCCCGGTAGAAGACAATCAGGAAACCAACGGATGATATAGTTAAAATTTACGCCTCTGCAAATTTGTGCAGAGGCGTTTTTATGTTATTGTTTACTGGTAACGTTCCGCGAGGTGTTTTTTGTGAACAAAGTTCACAGAAAACCCGAGAATTAAGTTTGCGCAGCAAACGCTACTTCTTGTGCTTGTCACAAGAAGGTTCGTCTTTCTGTGCATCGCGACCAAAAGAAAAATCCCACCCATTTTTCAGGCAGGATTTTTCAGTCAGCTTATTCTAAATCATACTAAGTTATTTCTTGTTGTATTCCTTTTCTTATTCCTCAGTCTCCGGAGCAGCTTCTTTCTCAACTTCAAGTCCCAGCTCGTCCAGCTGTGCTTCGCTTACGCGCTGCGGTGCCTGAGTCATCAGACAAGATGCATCTTTTACCTTCGGGAATGCAATTACGTCACGAATGCTGTCAACCTTGGCAATGAGCATAACCAGACGGTCAAGACCGTAAGCTAGTCCGGCGTGAGGCGGAACTCCGTATTTGAATGCATCCAGAAGGAATCCGAACTGCTCATGGGCAGCTTCCGGGGTAAATCCAAGCTCTTTAAACATTCTCTCCTGAATGTCATCCTGATGGATACGAACACTGCCGCCGCCGATCTCGTTACCATTCAGTACAATATCGTAAGCCTTCGCACGAACAGCGCCCGGATCTGTGTCGAGAAGCGGGATATCCTCATCCATCGGCATTGTAAATGGATGGTGCATAGCTGTGAAACGGTTTTCTTCCTCGCTCCACTCAAGAAGCGGGAACTCCGTTACCCATACGAAGCGGTATTCGTTCTTGTCAAGAAGATCCATCTGTTTTGCAAGCTCCAGACGAAGTGCGCCAAGTACATCATAAACCAGTTTCTTCTTATCCGCTGTAAACAGAAGCAGGTCACCTGCTTTACCGTCCATAGCAGCTACAAGAGCATCCATCTCTTCATCTGTCATAAACTTGGCAAAGGAAGACTTTCTGGTGCCATCTTCTGCGATTGCAATGTATGCAAGACCTTTTGCACCATATCCCTTGGCAAACTCTACTAACTTATCAATTTTCTTACGAGGCATGCTGCCCTGGCCTTCTGCGTTGATACCACGAACGCTTCCACCAGCTTCAAGAGCACCTGTAAATACGGAGAATCCACAGTTCTTCACAATATCGCTTACATCATGAAGCTCCATGCCAAATCTCATATCCGGTTTATCAGAACCGAAACGATCCATTGCTTCCTGCCATGTGATTCTCTCGATTGGAAGTTTCACATCGATACCAAGAACCTCTTTGAACAGGTAGGAAAGATATCTCTCATTTACATCGATTACATCATCTACATCTACGAAAGAAAGCTCCATATCGATCTGTGTGAACTCCGGCTGACGGTCAGCACGAAGATCCTCATCACGGAAGCATCTTGCAATCTGGATGTATCTGTCATATCCGGAACACATCAGAAGCTGTTTGTACAGCTGCGGTGACTGCGGCAGACCATAGAAGCAGCCAGGATGTACACGGGATGGCACCAGATAATCTCTTGCACCTTCAGGAGTACTCTTTCCAAGCATAGGAGTCTCAATCTCCAGGAATCCCTCGTTTGTAAAGAAGGATCTTGTCAGCTGCATTACACGGCTCTTCAGGATCAGGTTTCTCTGGAGATCCGGACGTCTTAAGTCAAGGTAACGGTATTTCAGACGTACATCCTCTTTTGTTTTGCTGTTCTCCTCAACCGGGAATGGCGGAACTTCTGCCTCGGAAAGAACACGGAGAGATTTTGCTCTCACTTCGATCTCACCTGTTGCAAGATTCTCATTTACTGCACCACCACGTTTCTCAACGGTTCCGGTAACTGCGATCACAAACTCACTTCTCAGCTTGCCGGCTTTGGCAAAGCCTTCCTCATCAATGGAACCATTTTCAAAGATCAGCTGCATAATACCACTGCGGTCACGTAAATCTACGAAAATGATTCCTCCTTTATCTCTTGCTTTCTGAACCCATCCCATAAGTGTTACTTCGCTGCCTACCATCTGTGTGGTCACTTCTGCACATCGACAGGTTCTGTGCAGTCCCTGCATACTCTCAGCCATTTTAAGGCGCCTCCTTATTCTATGGGGTTTCCCCCAGCTTTCTCAGATTATGAACCATTCAGCTGTATTGCTTTAAATGATCCATAAAATATCATTGACGGCTGTTTTTCAAAAACAACACGTTAAATCTCTTTATCAGCGTTTAAAGAATTCCACAAATTCCGTATAGCCTTCAGCTGTCATCTGGTCTTTCTGGAATTTCTTATTCTTCTTCATAATAGAGATATTGACCTGAACTCCGGTCTTTCTCTCTTCTTCTGCCTGACGGAAAATCTCAATCAGCTTGTCTGACGGCATATTTTTCTCAATAAGATATGCCTTCTTAGTCTTTGCTGTAGGAATCTGATATCCTCTTTCAAGAAGGAGCATAACAATACGCTCAAATCCAATAGAAAATCCGCATGCACTTGTATTGTTTCCTGTAAATTTACCAATCATCTCATCATAACGTCCGCCGCCGCCAACGCTGCCGCCAAACTCATCCATGGAAATTTCGAAGATCGGACCGGTGTAATAAGACATGCCGCGAACCAGTGTAGGATCAAATGCCATCTTAAAGTCAGCAGTCTTCACAGCTTCCACAGTGGAAATGATCGTCTCAAGATCTGCTGCGATCTGTTCGTCAAGAACATCTGCCAGCTTCTCCTTGCAATATCTTACGCCCTGGATATCTGAGCTGATTTCTTTAAACATCGCAAGATAAGTATCAATGCTTTCTTTTGCAAAGCCTTCCTCTTCCAGTTCTTTCGCTACGCCCTCAAGACCAATCTTATCCATTTTGTCAAGAATGATAAATACAGTATCAAAGCTTTCCTTCGGAAATCCGCTATACTCAGCCATAGCCTTCAGAATACGGCGGTCATTGATACGGATAGTGAAATTATGGAAGTCAAGCTTGCCAAGAAGTGTAGTAGTCGCAAGTACCAGCTCGATTTCTGCCATATAAGTAGGCTCACCTAAAATGTCAATGTCACACTGCATAAACTGACGGAAACGTCCTCTCTGCGGACGATCAGCTCTCCATACGTATCCCATCTGAAGTGCCTTAAATGGTCCAGGCAATTCATTAGAGTTATTTGAATAATATCTGGAAAGAGGTACTGTCAGATCATAGCGAAGACCTGAATCCACAAGATCAGCTTCTTCTTTTGCCTGGTCAAGCTTCAGCTTCTCACCTCTTTTTAAGATTTTGAAAATCAGCTTCTCATTATCACCGCCCTGTTTGCTGCACAGGTTCTCAATGTGCTCCACTCCCGGAGTCTCAATTGAAGTAAATCCAAAGGAACCATATGTTTCACGGATCAGTCCTGTAACATAGTTACGGACTTCCATCTCCTTTGGTAAAATATCTTTCATGCCGGTAACCGGCTTCTTCTTTAATGCCATGTGTCCTCCTTATTTACCAGCCTGGCTGGCGTGTACTACTCTTTGAAATGCAAGAAATACTTCCAGATCAAAGTTTTTTATTTCATCTATCATCAATTCCATCACAGTATGCTTATCAAAAGCCTTGCGGTAAGACCGCTCCTGACTCAATGCACAGAATACATCGCATACACGAAGAATCCGGGCACCAATGGGAATCTCCTTCCCTGCCAGATTGGACGGATAACCGCTTCCATCGTAATTTTCATGATGATAAAGAATACTCTCAAGAACAAAATCCGAATAGCCCTGGTCTTTCAGTTCCTCATAGCCAAGTGTAGAATGCATGCGGACATATTTCAATTCCTCAATTACCATGGGATTACTTTCCTGCCCGTTGATATAGCTTCTCAGTTTCAGCTTTCCTATGTCGTGAAGCATTCCTGCAATTGCAAGATCGTAACACTGCTCATGAGGAAGTCCAAGCTCCTTACTTAACGCGTACGCCAGATTACTCACTGCGATTCCATGCCTTAACTCTGCTGATAAATCAAATTCCAGAACTCTGTCGGATGTTTCTGACTGTTCACTGGAAAGCTTTTCCAAGAATTTTCCCTCCCTCCTACAACCAGGTTCCAATTCCTGTTCGCTTTCTTTCAATCATCTCATCAATACGGGCAATATAGCTTGTGACATCTTTCACATTCTCCACCCGCTCAATACGTTTGCCATGGTCAAAGACCAGTTTGGAAGAACCGCCTGCTCCAAGAGCAATGATCGGTTGTTTTTCTTCCATAATCAGTATATTTGTAAATCCCGGCTTTGTCAACCTTTGCATAGCCTACATTTTCAAAATTTCCTTTCATATTCTTCTGACGGTACAGATAGTAAGGTCCCATTTCCATGGAATATGCAGTCTGCTGTGTCAGATCCATGATCTCCTGGTTATTTTCAAATGTCATCTCCTGATATTTGTCCTTAAACATATTCAGGCGTGCTGCACGCTTCACAGCCAGAGAATGTACGGTAAGGCTGTCCGGGGAAAGCTCTTTTACTTTCTCCAATGTGTATTTCACCTTGGAAATATCCTCTCCAGGCAGTCCTACAATGAGATCCATGTTAATATTGTTATAATTCAGCTCTCTGGCAAGATGGAAAGCTTCTATGGTCTGTGCCACAGTATGACGTCTTCCAATGATTTCCAGAGTATCCTGATTCATGGTCTGGGGATTAACAGAAATTCTGGTCACAGGAAATTCTTTAATTGTCTCAAGCTTCTCCCTTGTAATACTGTCTGGTCTGCCAGCTTCAATGGTAAATTCTACAAGTCCATCAAAACCAAAGGACTCTCCCAGCTGTTCAAGAAGCCTTTTCAGCTGATACGGCTCTAACGTGGTAGGTGTGCCTCCGCCGATATAGATCGTATCCAGCTTGTAGTTCTTCATCATCCTGGCCGTTTCGCGAATTTCCAGACATAAAGCATCCAGATATTCATCTACTCTTTTTGCCCAGAGCTTCAAAGGGTAGGAGCTGAAGGAACAATACAAACAGATACTTGGACAAAAGGGAATACCTACATATAAGCTGTAACCATGCTCATAATCAATATCCTGAAGAAGTGCCCGCTCCCTGTTTGCTATGGTGATGGCAAGAGCAGTTTTCTTTGCGCTTACCAGGTAACGCTCCCGCATTTCCTGTGCAATCTCGGTATTTTTCATACCACTCTCGATCATCCCCATGGCAAGCTTGGCCGGACGAATTCCCGTAAGATTCCCCCATGGAAGGGTTCTGCCGGTAAGCTTCACCAGAACATTGTACAGTGCATATTTCAGACTGTCCTTGTTGGCTTTACGAAGCTCATGGGCATCCATGAGTTTCTCATGAGTTTCCTGACTGGAATCCCCGTCTGCCCCCCGGATCACCTCTGCGCTGGCAACACCTTTTTGATCCTTCGTCTCATATTTTATAACAAAATTGTCATTTTCTTTTTTCACAGTAAAGAAGATATCGTACTCCTCTTCGTCTTTTTCGTAGAGGCTGTGGATATCTCCTTCCGGATAAAATGCTTTTATTAATTCATATATATCATGCTCGAAATCCCTGTCAAGCAGCAGGATTCCTATTTTACACAAATGGATTGTACCTCTTTTCGTAACCGATAGTTGTAGATGTATCATGCCCCGGATAAACATTTGTTTCATCTGGAAGGGCATTTAACAGCTTATGAAGGCTCTCCCGGATTTCACGGGAACTGCCGCCTGGAAAATCCGTTCTTCCAACAGAACCGCAGAATAATGTATCCCCGCTGAACAGAACCCTTTCGTCTTTCAGATAGTAGCAACAGCTTCCTTTCGTGTGTCCTGGAGTGTGGAGCATCTGAATAGAAAATCCAGCAGCTTCAAATACTTGCAGGTCCTCCAGAAAAACATCAGGACGCACAGAACATGGTTTATGCATCCGGTCAGTCATATTCACAGAAGGCTCCCGAAGCATTTCTTCTTCCTGGCGGCAGGCATAAACCGGAATCTGATACTCAGCTTTCACAGCCTGTACTGCCATAATGTGGTCAAAATGTCCATGAGTCAGAAGGATTCCTACCGGCTTTGCACCCATATCTTCCACCTTCTGAAAAATTCTCTTCGGTGAATCTGCCGGATCAACGATCAGCGCTTCACCGGTTTCTTTATTTTTTAAAAAGTAGCAATTGGTATATACAGGGCCAAGAACCATCTGCTGTAATTCAAGTTTTCCCATAGATTATCCTTTCATGGCAGCTGATATGCCATTTATGTTATTATTCCGTTATTGTCCGTGTCCTGACCGGTAACATACCATCCAATGCTCAACGTACTGTATATCTCCAACCAGTTCACATTTCCATTGTTTCTCAGCCTGTAGTTCTTTCTACATCCAAAACACTTTCCAGCTGACGTATCTTCTCGATAAGGGAATTCAGTTCATCCTTACAGCTGACGTTAAAGCTTACAGAAATAGTGGCCTTCTCCTGCTTGTTTGTTCGGCAGTTAATATTTCGGATGTCAATCTTACGCTCTGTAAAGATCTTGGAAATATCAACCAGAAGACCGGTACGATTATTAGCATATACATTGATCTCAGCCATGTAATGCTCATCCGGCTTGATCTCCGGATCCTGCCACTCTGCTTCCAGAAGACGTCTTCTGTCCATTTCAGACATATTCATCACATTTACACAGTCAGTTCGATGAATGGTAACACCACGGCCTCTTGTAACATATCCAACAATCTCATCACCGGGAATCGGATTACAGCATTTGGAGAAGCGTACTGCAACGTCATGAATGCCCCGTACTACAATGCCGCTCTTGCTCTTGATATGATGCTTCTTATCCTGATTCTCTGCGGCTGCTGCCTCCAGAACTTCTTCATCTGTGAGATTCTTTTTATTCTCTTTATCATAAGCTTCTACAAGCTTATTAAATACCTGTCCCTCTTTCAGTCCGCCATGTCCGATGGCGGCAAGTACAGAATCCCAGTCACGGAAACCATATTTACGAAGGACTGCGTCCAGATACTGAGTCTTGGTGTAATTAGCGAATTTAAAGCCCTTGCTCTTGGCATATTGGGCAAGCATTTCCTTGCCCTTCAGAATATTATCTTCCTTCAGTTCTTTCTTGAACCACTGATTGATTTTATTTCTGGCCTGTGTGCTCTTGACCACCTTCAGCCAGTCACGGCTTGGTCCCTGGGAATTCTGGGAAGTAATGATTTCAATACGGTCACCATTCTGGATCCGGTATTCAATGGGCACCAGTTTGCCATTTACCCTGGCACCTACCATTTTGTTTCCTACAGCACTGTGCACGCTGTATGCAAAATCAATGGGGGTGGAGCCGTTAGGAAGGGTTTTCACATCTCCCTGCGGAGTAAAGCAGTATACACTGTCTGCAAACAGATCCAGATCATTTTTCAGAAGACTCATGAACTCTTTATTATCAGACATGTCTCTCTGCCATTCCAGGATCTGGCGCAGCCAGTTCAGCTTCTCCTCCTCACGATTGCCTGAGGAAGCCTTACCGTCAGAAGCCTCTTTATATTTCCAATGTGCAGCAATACCGTACTCGGCAGTCTTATGCATCTCAAAGGTTCTGATCTGAATTTCAAAAGGCTGTCCATTCGGTCCGATCAGCGTGGTATGCAAAGACTGGTACATATTTGGTTTGGGCATTGCAATATAGTCCTTGAAACGTCCTGGAATTGGCTTATACATCTCATGGATCACACCAAGTGCCGCATAACAGTCCTTCACTGTATCTACCAGGATACGCACTGCAAACAGATCGTAAATCTGATCAATCGTCTTGTTCTGATTTACCATCTTTTTATAGATACTGAAAAAGTGTTTTACACGGCCGTCAACCTGTGCCTTAATTCCGGCTTCTACCATATGCTGATGCACAGTCTTGACAATATTCCCTACGAATTCCTCACGGACGCTTTTACGAAGTGCTACTTTCTCAACCAGATCATAATAAACATCTGGTTTTAGATATTTCAGGGAAAGGTCATCCAGCTCTACTTTGATCTTGGAAATACCAAGACGCTGTGCGATAGGCGCATAGATGTCCATCGTCTCTCTTGCCTTCTCCTTCTGTTTCTCAGGAGTCATGTACTGAAGAGTACGCATATTATGAAGACGGTCTGCAAGCTTGATCAGAATAACACGGATATCCTTTGCCATGGCAAGGAACATCTTGCGAAGGCTCTCTGCCTGCAGCTCTACTTTATCCTTGGAATAGGACAGCTGACCGATCTTAGTTACCCCATCTACCAGAAGCGCAACCTCAGGACCAAATTCTCTGGTGATCTCATCACAGGTCATCCAGGTATCTTCAACAGCATCGTGAAGAAGGCCTGCTACAATGGTCTCCTTATCCAGTTCCAGATCCGCCAGAATAATGGCAACACATAAAGGATGAATAATGTAGGGTTCCCCGGACTTTCTCTTCTGATCCTTGTGGGCTTCCCTTGCAGTCTCGTATGCCTTCTGGATCATGGTAATGTCCGTAGAAGGATGATATTTCTTTATGCTGGCAATCAGCTCATCATATAATACTTCAGGGCTTGTAAAGTCGTGCATGGATTTTACAGCTGCATCTGCTTTCTTCACAGACTCCAGCTTCTCCATATCCTCTTTTGATACTTCAGGCTCCTTGCCCTGCTCGTTAACAATATCAGCCATATTTCACACCTGCCTGTTTAAATACTATCTGCGTCAGCATCCGCCCACCTGTTTCCCCGGGGGTAATCTGGCGAAACAGACACATCCTTTATTTACCTTCATAACGGATTACAGAAGCAACGTCATATTTCTCCAGTTTCTTACGTCCCTCAAGACCTGCAAGTTCCATCAGAAATACGATCTTCACTACCTCTCCTCCAAGCTGCTCTACCAGTTTCGCTGCTGCTTCAACTGTACCGCCTGTTGCGATCAGATCATCAATGATAACTACCTTCTGTCCTGGCTTGATGGCATCCTTGTGAATCTCAATCTCAGCTTTGCCATATTCCAGATCATAGCTTGCAGAAACGGTCTCACATGGGAGTTTTCCTTTCTTACGTACTGGTACAAAAGACTTATGAAGATTATAAGCAATTGGCATTCCAAAAATGAATCCACGGGATTCTGTTCCCACTATTACATCCACATCCACATCCTTCAGACAATCCTGCATGGAATCAATTGCAAGCTTCAGTCCGTCTGCGTCCTGAAGGATACTGGTAACATCTCTGAAAATAATGCCTGGTTCTGGAAAATCAGGTATACTTCTTATATATTCTTCTATTTTTTTCATAATAGCCTCCTCAGATTAATGGATGTTGTGGGGAAAGCCTCAGCCACCCCAGAGCGTGTTTAAAAAAAGAAAGCCTTTTTCACACATGCTCTAGCATCATAAATATTTTTTAGTATAACACTTTTTAAATCGGGAATCAACGCAAAACCGACAGGCTCACTGGAAATACTGCATTTTTCGTGGTTTTACATGATTATCCCCTTTTTAGCAATAATTTTGTATGACAATTTGCAAAGAGTCTCTTCCCATATAGGAGTTGATCTTCGGATAATAGGTTACAGAAATAGTTCCATGAGACCTTGCAAACTCTGCAAACTCCTTTGCCTCGCCCCAGTAAACCCCATCCATCACCGTGCCGGATTCGTCCATCAGCTGCAATTTCACTGTATTCTGAGTCTTTCCATATATTCCGATTTTTAAAACGCGGAGATTTTTCTGGGCAAAAACAGGCTTCGCATTTCCTTTTCCAAAGGGTTCCAGAACAGAGAGCTGACGGATCAGATTCTCGTTTATGTAAGAAATGGGCATTGGTACATCGATCACGATTTTTGGGATCATATCTTCCTCTGTCAAGGTGCAGTTTTCATTGAGCTGACGGCGAAATGCTTCCACATTTGCTTCTTCTATAGAAAGACCTGCTGCCATAGGATGGCCACCATACTGGAGCAACAGACTGTCACATTTTACAAGCTCCTCATACATGGAATAATTTTCTGTAGATCTGCCGCTGCCTTTCACCGATTTTTCCCCTCTTGTAAGAACAAAAGCAGGCTTGTGATATTTTTCACGGATTCTTCCTGCTATGATTCCTGCAAGACTCTCATGACAATCCGGCAAAAATACAACCATTACTCTGTCATTTTTCAGATTGCTGCCCTCTATCAGCTTGTAGGCAGCTTCTGTACCCTGTTCCGTCAGTGCCTTACGGCTGTCATTCAATGCTTTCAGATCGTTTGCAAGCTTTGCAGCCTCTTCTTCATCTTCACACTGTAATAGGGACAGGGAGCGCATGGCTGTATCCAGTCTTCCGCTGGCATTAATGCACGGACCAAGGCGAAAACCAATATCGTAGGAACTGATTTTCTGATTTTCCAGACCAATTGCTCTTATCAAAGCTTTCAGTCCCTTATTTTTTGTATGAGGCAGACGTAAAAGTCCCTCTTTTACAAGAATACGGTTTTCTCCCTGAAGGTCCATAATATCTCCAACTGTAGCGATAGCCGCAGGTTCCAGATAATCTTCTTTCTCACTCTCCGGGATTCCATATTTTTCATACAATGCAAAAACCAGTTTCATTGCAACCACTGCGCCACAGATATTTTTATTTGGATACGTACAGTCAGACTGTTTTGGATTGATAATTGCATCTGCCAGAGGAAGCTTGTATTTTCGCCCTTCTTCTGTATCTTCAAAAGGGACCTCGTGGTGATCCGTCACTACCACTGTCATGCCCATTTTTTTTGCAAATGCAATCTGATCTGCAGCCGAAATTCCATTGTCACAGGTCACGATCGTATCTACTCCATCCTCTTTTGCTTTCTCTATAAGATGATTATGAATTCCATATCCATCTGCAATGCGGTCCGGAATATAGGTATCTACATTCGCCCCCAGGCGTTTAAATCCTTTTAACAGAATATAAGTTGCAGTTACACCGTCAATATCATAATCTCCTATAATTCTCATCCTGGTTCCCAGATCTATTTTTTGCGAAATAATTTCCACAGCTTTGTCAATATCCTTCAGACTTTTCCAGGATGGAATGTCATCCAGGGTTCCGTTCAGATACTGATTAATTTCTGCATCTTCTGTAATATCCCTGTTCCGAATAATCCTGGCGATCACCGGATCTATTCCATACTTCCGGCCAATCTCCTGAAAATCAGCTCTTTTCGCCGCTAATACCCATTTTTCCATGCTTTGTCTCCTGTTGTAAATTGTATTGCTATTTAATTGGTTGGTCGTTATCCCGGACGCGATTTCACAATGTATATTCACCGCCGCGCGTCGCAACGTTCCGGCAAGCTAATGACTAACTGCGACTAAGACGCTCAGGAGAGCCTTCGCGCCTAAGTCTCCGTAAGTCATGGATCTCGCCTCCACTAAAACCGCTCCTGAAATGCGCGGCTTGCGAATATACATTGCAAAATCGCTGGATGCTGGAAAGGGAAGAAAGAAACAGTAACGACAACAACGAGGGTGGGGGAAGTAATTGGTATCCCGCAACTTTATTATTTTTTGTCAATCTATCGTTGTCAAAAAAGTATAGGGAAGCCAGTCACTCATCCTCCCCCTTCGTAAAAAGTTCTTATATAACATCAGTCCCAGCCAGTACACAGCATTTGGGCAATGTGTATTACTCCAGCGAGCCATTTCAGGCGCGTTTTTAGCGCAGATGAAATCCAGCGCTTACGGAGACTTATGCGTGAGGGCTCTCCCGAACGCATTAGTCGCAGTTAGCGATTAGTTCATCGGAGCGTTGCGCCGGCGAGTGAGTAATACACATTGTCCAAATGCGTCCCTCCTAAAGAACTTTTCAACCCACTAAATAGTAATAGAATTTTACATAAAAAGCAAGCCAGGACAGATGTTTCCACCTGTCCTGGCTTAAGTTCATTTAATTATCTGTCTTCCTCAGAAGAACCATTCTCAGCATTCTTAGCCGCCTCCTGGGCTGCAAGACGCTCCTGAACTCTCTTACGATTTTTCTTCTTCGGCTGGGTCTGTCCATTTGCAGCTGGAGCACTTGGTGCCTTTGCACTTGAAACAGACTGTTTAACCGGAGCAGCACCAGCTGTAGCTTTTACAGTCTGAGCCTGTCCGCCACCAATTTTCTTTTTCATTACCAGCCAGAGGGCTCCGGTAATGCATACAGAAGAATAAGCACCGCAGATAATACCAACCATCAGCGGAGCTGCGAACTCACGGATGGAAGATACACCCATGATATAAAGAACAGCTACCATGATAAAGGTAGTAAGGGAAGTATAAATACTTCTGGTAAGTGTCTGTGTAATACTTCTGTTGACCACTTCCTCAATCTCATCCAGACGTCTGCTTCCATGAAGGTTCTCACGGATACGGTCGAAGATAACGATTGTAGCATTGATAGAATAACCAACAATGGTCAGCATACATGCGATAAAGGTATTTCCTACGGAAATTCTGGAAATCGCATAGAAGGTAAGGACAACCAGAACGTCATGGAGAAGTGCAAGTACTGCACTGCTTGCAAAGCGGATATCCTTGAAGCGGAACCAGATGTAAAGAAGCATAAAGATAGTAGCAACGATAACAGCAACTACTGCATCTCTTCTCATCTCATTGCTGACAGTAGCGGAAATGCTCTCTGCCTGGATCAGAGACTCATCTACATCAAACTTATCCACAAGTGCCTTGTTCAGAGCTTCACGCTCATCCAGAGTCAATGCGCGAGTCTTAATGATAACCTGATTGGTTCCAACAACCTTGGTAGGCTGTACATTCTTATCTCCTGTTACTTCTTCTACAACAGGTGTAACCTCAGAGTCAATGGTCTTAATGTCCAGATCCTCATTAAAGGTAACATTGGTAGAAGTACCGCCTGAAAACTCAAGGCTGTAGTTCAGGGCTTTTCCGCCTGTAGCCTTGTGGATCAGCATAGTGGCTGGTCCGGCAAGGATCAGGATAATGGAAAGGGTGAAGCATAATCTTCTCTTTCCAACAAAGTTAATGACTTTCTTCTCTTCAGTCTTTCCATAGAATTTCTCATCGCGAACGCCAACTGCATATAATGCATTGATCACAAGTCTGGAAAATACCAGAGCTGTAAACATGGAAATCACAATACCAAGTGCCAGTGTATATGCAAATCCTTTAACAGAACCAGTACCCAGCCACATCAGAACGAATGCTGCGATCAGGGTTGTGATGTTTCCGTCAAAGATTGCGGAAAAAGCCTTGGAGAAACCAGCTTTGATCGCGGATCTTACGGTAGAGCCTGTACCTATTTCCTCACGGATACGTGCATAAATAATAACATTCGCATCTACTGCCATACCAATGCCAAGGATGATACCTGCAATACCCGGAAGCGTAAGGGTAATGTCAAATGCATTTAAGGTAAGCAGAATGGTCGCTGTGTAGAAAATCAGGGAAAGGCCTGCAACTGCACCAGGTACACGGTAAGCGATGATCATAAACAGAATTACGATGATCAGACCGATCAGACCTGCAATAAGGCTGGTGGAGATTGCTTCTTCACCGAGCTGTGCAGCTACAACGCTGGAACGAAGCTCTGTCAGTTCAAGGCTCAGGGATCCGATACGGATATAGGAAGCAAGCTCCTGTGCTCTCTCAACACTTTCCATACCACTGATCTGTGCCTTACCGCCTGTGATGGCTTCATTTACTCTTGGAGCGCTTAATACGCCGTTGTCATAGATAATCGCGATCTGTTTTCCAACATTGTTCTGAGTTGCCTCTGCGAATTTTGTTTTTCCCTCGTCTGTAAGAGTCAGATCTACCACGTACTCTCTGCTGCTGGAATTCTGCTGCTGGATTGCACCGCCTGTAGCATCTGCCACATCTGTACCTTCCAAAACCACAGAGCCGGCTGCACGGATCTCGTCAAGACTTCTTGCCAGAGAGTATCCGGTCTCGCTGCTGGAATCTGCCTGGAAATTTGCGTTTCCATCCTCATCCTGCTGTGTGATAAAGCACAGGGAACCTGGCTGGCCAAGTTCTTCCAGAATAGCATTTGCATCTGTTACACCAGGAATCTCTACATTGATACGGTCAGAGCCTTCCTGATATACCTGAGCTTCTGTACTGTACTGCTCAACACGTTTCTGCAGCTTGTACACAGTATCGCTCATGTCTTCACTGCTTGGGTTACTGTCCTTTGCCTGATATGTAATGCTGACACCACCAGCCAGATCAAGTCCGGTCTTGATATTCTTCATGGCACCGGTTCCTGTAGGACCAATACCTACAGCAGCCGTATAGCAAAAAGAATACGGTAACGATGGCAGTCAGGATCAGGACTAAGATACCTCTTGATTTTTTCATTGTTCTGTCCCTTCTTTTTTGTTTTTCGCAAAAGCAGGGACTGACAGAAATCTTCGCAGCTGGCGAAGTGCTATCAGTCTTCTGCCAGTGCAGCTTTTATCATGATGGCGCACTCCACACGCTTCCTCTGGAGCTCGCATCCGATTTCATAATTGCTTCTGATATCCTTATGGGCATGATATCCGTTTGCTGCGCATCCGCCACTGCAGTAGAATCTTGCAAAACAATCCTTGCAGGCTGGCTTGGTGTAAACATTGCAGCATCCGAAATCCTTCTGGATGTCAGGTCTCGTAATCCCTTCATCCACATTTCCCATCAGATATTCTTCTTCCCCAACAAACTGGTGGCATGGGTAGAAATCCCCCCATGGAGTTACGGCAAGATATTCTGTGCCCGCTTCCGCATCCGGAAAGTCTCTTGTATACACAAGGGCCACCGGTAAGGTCGATCATGAAATGGAAGAAATTAAAACCTTTGCCTTCTTTCTCGCGTTTTATCATCTCTTTCGCAAGAAGGTCGTATTCTTCCATGATCTTCGGCAGGTCTTCCTCCCGAAGTGCGTACTCCTCAGATGGATCTGCCACTACAGGCTCTACAGAAATCTGCTTGAATCCAAGGTCTGCAAGATGAAGAACATCCTGGGAGAAATCAAGATTATGATGAGTGAAGGTTCCTCTTACATAATACTTGTCCTGGTTACGGGACTCTGCAAATTTCTGAAACTTCGGAAGGATCAGATCATAGCTTCCTGCCCCTTTGCGGAATGGGCGCATAAAATCGTGAACTTCCTTACGGCCATCAATACTGAGGACCACATTTCCCATCTCTTTGTTGCAGAATTCCATTACCTCATCGTTCAGCAGAACACCGTTGGTAGTAAGGGTAAAACGGAATTTTTTATTGTGGATTTTCTCCTGCTCACGGCCGTATGCTACCAGGTCCTTAACAACCTGCCAGTTCATAAGCGGCTCGCCGCCAAAGAAATCCACCTCCAGATTGTGTCTGGAGCCTGAATTAGCGATCAGGAAATCCAGTGCCTTCTTCCCTACCTCAAAAGACATGAGAGCTCGTCTTCCGTGGTACTCTCCTTCTTCTGCAAAGCAGTAACGACAGGCAAGGTTACAATCATGGGCGATGTGCAGACAGAGCGCTTTTACCACTGTCTGACGGTTCTTGGTAAATGTATCAATAGCATTCTCATATACATCTCTGGTGAAAAGCATGCCATCGGCTTTCAGCTTCTCACACTCTGCCACTGATGTCTTAATATCTTCTTCTGAAAACTGATCTCCCAGTTTTCCTACAATGGCAGCTGTATCCAGACCTTCTTCCATATAAGGAAGTACTTCGTAGGTCACTTCATCCACAACATGGATACATCCGCTGTTGATGTCCAGCACGATGTTATAGCCATTGTTCTGATAACGGTGAATCAGACTCATGTTATTATATCCTTTCATTTTTCCTATTGCATGAATAAGCAGCGGCTGTTACACCGCTGCTTACATACGTTTCCAGCTGCTTTAAATAGAAATGTCTCCTACTTATTTGTTCTCGCAGCTCTGGTTTCCTACTGTACAGGATGTCTTGCATGCGGACTGACATGATGTCTGGCACTCGCCGCATCCGCCCTTCTTTACAGTGTTCTGCAGATTCTTTGTATTTAATGTTTTGATATGCTGCATAGTATTAGCCTCCTTATGTATATAATCTTTGCCTAGTATATCATACTTTTTTTATTTTAAAGCAATTTTTTATTGGACAGAGTGCGAATCTTTTCAAAAAATGCGGGAATGATTTCTCAAACACGCTCTAAGACAACATCCCACCAAGAGCACCACCACCCAGACACATAAAAAAAGTAGTTACTGCATGTACCAGACTCATTTCCCATTTTCCCTGCACTACAAAAGATACTGTAATCAAAAGCAAATAGTAAAAAGCCCCTACCAGAATTCCCCATAAATACTTATCTTTGCGCAGAATTTTTCCTGACATGAAGCCTCCTGAAAAACAGGACAAAATATACACAGCTACAATTCCTGCTGACACAGGCTTTTCTCCCAGGTCAAACTGGAATAAAAGGAATGCCAGAAGCAAAAGAAACGCTCCGGTAACTGCATAGGAAAAAAAGTAAAGATTTTAAAATGACTTTTACTTTCATAAAAACAGCCCTCCCATATGTAATATATGGAAGGGCTGGCTTCGTTATTCATGGATTATGAATGTCCGTTTAAATTATCCTGTCTGCTTTATCTTTTCTTTTGCGGACAATAATCACAATAATGATCACAGCGGCTGCAGCGATCACAAGGATCACAAAGGGAAGGATCATGGTGTTGTCACCAGTTTTTACTGCATTTGAGGTCTGACTCTGACCGTTATTTCCGTTTGAGGTAGCAGCCGTATTTCCTGCAGTGTTGCCTGTAGTGTTTCCTGTAGTCTGTCCCGCATTTGTACTGGAACCTGTTCCATTTGAAGAACTGCCATCTGTTGTGCCAGAATTTATAGTTCCATCAGATGCCACACCTGGTGTATTGCTGGTTCCGGAATTGTCACTGCCGTCAGAGCTTCCGGTACCAGATGAAGAACCACCATTTCCGGTTCCTGAAGTCCCATTGGAAGAGCCATTTGTATTTCCATTGCTGATTCCATTTGAATCACCTGTATTTCCACCAGTTTCATTTCCGCTATTGCTATCCGTTTTACCCGTTCCGGATCCATTTGTTCCATTCGTACCAGCTCCGGTCACAGATGGAGACGGGGTAGGTGTTCCACTGATCGTCACAGTAGGTGTAGGAGTTGGTGTACTTCCATCGCCATACGCTCCATTTGCAATGTCCTCTCCTACGATTGGACGAAAACCTGCAATTCCAAACGGGCTGAAAGAATGTGTGCTGAATACCATGGTGCTTCCGTTTACACTGGGAATAATGGTCTCTGTCGCACCATTATCAAGAAGATGCTCAATCGAATATTTATATCCTTCTTTGACAGGAATCGTTACGCTTACATACTGTCCATCCGGAATTTCATACTCTGTATTATTCTTCAGATCCCATAATTTAAATTCATAGGATTGGAAGATCGTAGCATTATCTTCATTTTTAAATTCGTAATTTTCACCACTGGTCACCTGGAACTGGACATACCAGGGAAGATCTATGCCTGATACAGAAATTCCCTCACAACTATGATTCTGAGCAGCCCTTGCAGCCTGCTCTTCTTCTGTGAGATCGTCCTCAGCAGTTGCCGGTCTTGTATCCGCTGTGGTAAAGTCAAGAGGATTATCAAATATATTTTTCTGGTCATCCTCTGTAGGGTCTGTTGTGTCTTTTACATCCGTGGTGTTCGTTGTATCTGCAGTATCTTTTTTCTCTTCTGTGTTCTCATTTTTCACAGAATCCCCTGTACCATCAAGAATGGTAGCACCAGGCATCACCTCACCAAAAGTTTCGTTCAGTTTTCCAGTATCATCTGAAGAATCTGCGGTCTGCACATTATCAGATGCTGCATCCTCACCATTATCAGAATTTGTACTCTCTATGCTATCTGCGGCTGTATCTGAACCTGTATCAGCTTTTGACTCTTCTGCCGCTGTATCTGAACTTGTATCAGCTTTTGACTCTTCTGCAGCTTCCTCCTGAATATCTTCAGAATCTACAGTTTCTTCCATTGCAGGAGCCGCTGCTTCTGTTTTTTCTGCCGGGGTTGTAATTCCCGCAGCAGCTTCGGTGTTGTCTTCAGATTTTGCTTCATTAGAAGCAGGAGTGCTCTCGATGGTCTCTTCTTTCTTATCTGCTTCACTGTTCTGCTTGTTTTCCGCATTCTCAGTCTGATCTTCTGTCTTCCCTGAAGTTTCTGAATCATTCTGCTGATTCTCACCTGGAACTGCCTCATCATCAGATTTTATATCTGTATCTTTATTGTCAGAAGTTGTGTCATCCGGGACAGATGCTTCACTGCTCTCATCACCTGTTTCCACATCTGCAGCAATATCAGAAGGCTGATCTTCAGAACTCTCTTCTATGCTGCTGACAACAACTGTGATCTTACCTTTCACAACTTTTTTCTCAGAATCCCATCCGGAAATATAAGAAAGATCCACGTCTGCTGCTGGTTTAAATACTACTTCGCAGGTCTGCACTCTTTTATCCGGTATATAAGAATCATCCGCCCAGGAAAGCGTTCCATAATCACTTTTCGGCAATGTCACCTCCGAAAGAGCAATCGGCTGATCAATTGTGATATTATCCGGAATCAGACTGGATTTCTCAAGTCTGGTCTCTGTATTCTGCCCCCATGCAACTACTGGATAAACCTGTCCTGTCATAAGTACTGCTGTCATCGCAGCTGCCGCAAGTAATGATACGCTTTTTCTGTACATAACGTTTTTCTTCTTTTTCATCCTGGCACCTCTGTCGTAATATGTATATTAAATGTAACTGCCCATATCCCTAGAGCCTGTTTGAAAAATCATTCCCGCAATCTGCACGCCCCACTTTGCGGGAGATTTCACCCGAATTCAGTTGCCGTAGCCCGCTACGGCGCCCTCATCCGAGCGAAATCTCCCACAAATTGTGACGCACATCTTGCAGAAAGCCTTTTTCAAACACGCTCTAGCCAAATCCACATCAATCATAAAATCTATATAATCCAAAGGCAGTACAACTGTCCAAAATCAATCTCAAATTATAAACAGGTGAATTTTCACACTGTGATTCACAGTAGCTATTTATTCAGCCCTTAATCTACACTATATCAAATCTTTACTCTTTTGTAAACATTTTGTAATAATTTATTTTTTTACCGAACTGAATTATAACACAGTTCTTTCTTTTTCGACACCCCCCAATTCCACTTTTTTCGTTACTTTTCGCAATCCATAAACTCAAATACTTTTTCCTTGCATTTTAAGCCTGAATCATGTATATTCTTTTTAATACATAAAAAAAGGAGTGAATATAGTTTGGATTCAAGTGTCCCTATACAGGCGGTCACCATACTGATTCTGGTGCTGTTGTCCGCCTTCTTTTCCTCTGCGGAGACATCCATGACGGCTGCCAACCGCATTCGGATCCATTCCCTGGCTGAACAGGGAAACAAGCGAGCCATTATCCTGGAGAAAATAATTTCCAATTCTGGAAAAATGCTCAGTACAATTTTAATCGGAAACAACATTGTAAACATTGCAGCCTCTTCCCTTGCTACCACTTTTACCATGAAAGTATTTGGAAGCATGTATATCGGCGTGGCTACCGGCGTTATGACATTACTGGTACTTCTGTTTGGCGAGATTACCCCGAAGACCATTGCCACACTGAAAGCGGATGATCTGGCGCTCACCTATGCCAGACCTATATATGCGCTTATGACAGTACTGACCCCGGTTATTTACATTGTGGGAAAACTGGCTAACGGCATTCTTTTTCTCCTTCGTGTTGACCCCAATGCGAAGAAAGACACCATCACAGAACATGAGCTTCGTTCTATGGTAAATGTAGGGCAGGAAAACGGTGTTATTGAGCGGGAAGAAAAGCAGATGATCTACAATGTGTTTGATTTCGGTGATTCTGCTGCCAAAGATGTAATGATTCCCAGAATTGACATGACTTTTATTGACGTGGATTCCACTTATCAGGAACTTATGGATATTTTCAAAGAAGATATGCACACCCGTTTTCCTGTTTATGAGGATAACACAGACAATGTGATTGGAATTATCAATATTAAGGATCTTCTTCTCTATCCGGAAAATGAACCGTTTTCTATCCGTAAGATTCTCCGTGAGCCTTATTTCACTTATGAATATAAGCGTACCACAGATCTTATGATGGAAATGAGAAAAGCTTCCGTAAACCTTGCAATCGTTCTCGACGAATACGGCTCCACTGCCGGTCTTGTCACTCTTGAGGATCTTCTGGAGGAAATCGTAGGTGAAATCCGTGATGAATATGACGAAGATGAGGAAGAACCGATCCGTGAGATTCAGCCTGGCCGGGAGTATGAAGTTCTTGGTTCTGCCAAACTGGATGATGTCAACGAAGCACTGGGTACCAAACTTGAATCAGAGGACTACGATTCTGTAGGCGGATATATTATTGAACAGCTTGACTGCCTCCCACGCGAGGGCGAATCTGTCACTTTGGAAGACGGCATGCATCTTGTTGTAGATGAACTGGATAAGAACCGTATTGAACTGGTGCATATCTGGCTGCCAGAGCATAAAGAAAATCCAGAAGCTGCTGACGCATAAATAAATCTGTCATACTGCTGATTTTTTCATAATCTGCAAGCCTGCAAATGCCTGTATTTCCGGTAGATTTCAATTGTAAAAATCCGAATGTTTCCAAAACGGATCATTCGGATTTTTCTTATCTCACCGATTTCCCAGCATTAAACAAAACTGCTTGACAATCCTGTCTATTTCGCCGGTAACAGCCTCCACACCAGTTTCTGTCTCTCTCCAGTTCTCCCTGGTAATTCCATCCGGGCAGGCCGGACATACCATAATTACCGTCTCCGGATATAAAAGCTGATAATACATCAATGATCTTCTGGCATGGTAAGTTTTGCAGCACAGAATCGCTTTTTTCACCTGAATTTTGTGAAGGTCTGTCACCTGCCTGGAAAAAATTGCATTTTCATAGGTAAAGGTAGCCTGATCCTCTCTCAGAATAGCCTCTTCCGGAACTCCGTTTTTCAAAAGTACATTTTTCAGGAATTCCCATTCCGTCTCATAATCTCCACCATATATTTCTTTTTTTGACTGCACACCTGCAAATTTGCCAAGTGTAATACTGTATCTTCCGCTTGGCAAAATATAGGGGGCATATCCTTCTCTATATAAAGAAGCTGCTTTTTCTGCCATATCCGGGAAACCATTTCCCGGCACGAAAATGATATCTGCTTTTTCCGGCTGGCTCTCGGCAAAAACAAACTCCTCCACATTTTTCATAAATTCATTATAATTCACGCTTTTGTTCCTTCTTTCTGCCAGAGGACTTTCCCCTGCACTTATGATTTTCCATTATAACTTTTTTTCCTGCTTTTTTCTACTTTCTTTTCACTTCGTCACAATCAACGTACAGTACCCATCCTCCCGCAATTTCTGTTCCATACGGATAGCATTATCCAGCTGTAAAAATGCACCTACCTGAACCTTATAAAGTTCTCCATCCTGCAAAATATATGCCGGATAACCTTTTTCCTGAAGCAAGTAAAGCATTCGATCCGCATTTTCCCGTTTGCGAAAAGCTCCAGTCTGTACACGGTAATACAAAGGTTCTTCACCCTGCTGCTGATCCAGAGTTCCAAGAATCGCCCCGGCAATAGCCTGCGCGATCTCAGCATTTTTTTCATCATAAAGCTGATTATCTTTGTCAGAATTTAAAAATCCGGTTTCAATAAGCAACGCCGGCATTTTTGTTTTTCGCAGCACAACAAGGCCCGGTCTTGCCTGAACTCCAATTTCACGGAATCCCAATTCGCCAAGAGCACCTACAATATTCTGTGCCATTTCATACTTAATTCCGCTTTTATCGTAAACCAGCACTTCCACACCATTATACTGATTCACCTCAGGGCTGCTGTTCCTGTGAAAAGAGATAAAAAAATCCACTTTTGCCTCATTTGCCAGCCTTGCCCGCTCAAAAGGAGAAATGTAATCATCTGTAGTTCTTGTATATAAAACATCAACTCCGTTTTCAGACAGAATTCTTCCAACCTCCATAGCCAGAGCAAAATTGTCATCTTTCTCTCTGCGCCCTTTATATACCGCTCCCGGATCGTTGCCGCCATGCCCGGCGTCAATCATAATAGAATATGGCATGTCAAAATTTCCTTTTCAAATACTATTTCTCTATTAGGATATGTGAAAAAAATACAAAAGCGACTTGACTTTTACGCTTTAAAGCGGTATTATTTTGTGCAGGCAATACTTTAAAGCAGAAAAAGCACTTTAAAACACGAAAATACTTTTTAAGGAGGAAATAAAATATGAAAAGAAAGGTTTTGTCAGTAATTCTGACCGGAGCTATGGTAGCAGGTCTTGCAGGTACAGTAACCGTACACGCTGAAGAGCAGAAAACATACAATATTGGTATCTGCCAGTTAGTTCAGCACGAAGCACTGGATGCAGCAACACAGGGATTTGAAGATGCAGTAAAAGAAGGTCTTGGCGAAGAAAACGTAACATTTGATGAGCAGAATGCACAGGGTGATTCCGCAACATGTAGTACGATCATCAACAACTTCGTATCCAGTAACGTAGACCTTATCCTTGCAAATGCTACTGCTTCTCTTCAGGCAGCTGCTGCCGGAACAAGCGATATCCCGATTCTTGGAACTGCAGTTACAGAGTATGGCGTAGCTCTTGACCTTACAGATTTTGATGGTACTGTAGGCGGCAATATTTCCGGTACTTCAGACCTTGCTCCTCTCGACCAGCAGGCAGCAATGCTGAATGAACTTTTCCCGGATGCTAAGACTGTAGGACTTCTGTACTGCTCCGCAGAACCAAACTCCCAGTATCAGGTTGATACGGTGAAGGCAGCTCTTGAAGATCTTGGATACACTTGCGAATACTACGCATTCTCTGACTCCAACGATATTTCTTCTGTTGTAACAAATGCAGTTGCAGACAGTGACGTTATCTATGTTCCTACCGATAACACAGCAGCTTCCAACACAGAGCTGATCAACAACATCTGCCTTCCGGCAAAAGTTCCGGTAATCGCAGGTGAAGAAGGAATCTGCTCCGGATGCGGTGTTGCTACACTTTCCATCAGCTACTATGATCTTGGAAAAGCAACTGGTGAAATGGCAGTTAAAATTCTGAAAGATGGTGAAGATATCTCTACAATGCCAATCGAATATGCACCAAACTTCACAAAAGAATACAATGCAGACATCTGTGCTGAGCTGGGAATTGAAGTTCCGGATGACTATGTTGCAATCGGTGCTGACGCAGAATAATTACTGGTTTATAACATATGCAGTAATGCACAATAAAAATTTTCATATTTGTTTGACAGTTAATTTAGACATTCAGTTGCTTTTAGAGCTTGTCAAAAGACTCTGACAGTAATCAACACAGACAGCGGGAAGGGAAGCCTCTCTCGCTGTTTGTGTCGTTTCTGAAGGAATGTATTTTTAAGTATATTTTATGCATAATTATGCATAAAATAGCATTTCTTCCAAAATGAATATTTCTGTTTACGCAAATAACAAAAAGCCAGTTACTCCACATACAAAACACTATAAAGATTCCAGTAACTGTCTTTTTCAAACATTTGTCCACAAAACAAATGTTGATGTTCACACAGTGAACACCAGAGTGTATTTGTAAAAGGCTTTCTGCAAGATGTGTGTCACAATTTGTGGGAGATTTTGTCCGGGTGAGGTCGTCGTAACGGGCTACGACAACCGAATTCAGGCAAAATATACCGCACAGTGGGGCGTACAAATTGCGAAAATGTTTTTTCAAACACGCTCCAGCAAACAAATCACGCATGCAGGAGGATAAAGACATGCAAATTGCAAACTTAATCATGGCACTTCCGGGTGCCGCTGCCCAGGGTCTGATCTGGGGTATTATGGCTATTGGCGTATATCTTACATTCCGTGTCCTTGACATCGCCGATCTTACCGTAGACGGTACCATGTGTACCGGAGGTGCTGTCTGCGTCATGATGATGACCAGCGGACATAACGTATGGGTATCTCTTTTAGTTGCCACTTTGGCTGGCATGACAGCCGGTCTTGTTACCGGTATTTTCCACACCTTTATGGGAATCCCGGCCATCCTTGCCGGAATCCTGACACAGCTTTCCCTGTACTCTGTTAACCTGAAAATCATGGGAAAAGCAAACCAGGCTATCAACGTTGATAAATACCCGATTCTGATTTCCTTACGCCGTATAAAAAATGTACCGATCACTCAGAACACAATTCTTATCGTCGCTTTATTTATTGTTGTGATCATCGCAGTTCTTTACTGGTTTTTCGGAACAGAGCTTGGATGTTCCCTCCGTGCTACCGGATGCAATCCAAACATGTCCCGTGCACAGGGTATCAACACTGATTTTTGCAAAGTACTTGGACTTATGATTTCCAACGGACTTGTTGCTCTTTCCAGCGCCTTGCTTGCACAGTATCAGGGATTTGCAGACGTCAATATGGGACGTGGTGCTATCGTAATCGGACTTGCTGCTGTTATTATCGGCGAAGCGATTTTCAGCCGTATTTTCCGCAATTTCGCGCTCCGTCTTCTGGCCGTAGCATTCGGTTCCATTCTCTACTATCTGGTTCTCCAGACTGTTATCTGGATGGGTATCGACACTGACCTTCTGAAGATGCTGTCTGCACTTGTAGTTGCTGTCTTCCTGGCAGTGCCTTACTGGAAGGGAAAATATTTCGCAAAACCAGCAAAACGCGGAGGTAAGAACAATGCTTGAGATCAAAAACATATATAAAACCTTTAATCCAGGAACTATCAACGAAAAGGTGGCTCTGAACGGACTTTCCCTGAAATTAAATGAAGGCGACTTTGTTACTGTCATCGGCGGCAACGGTGCCGGAAAATCCACAATGCTGAACGCAGTTGCCGGTGTATGGCCAGTAGACGAGGGACAGATCATCATTGACGGAACAGATGTCACCAAACTTTCCGAGTACAAGCGAGCAGCTTATCTGGGACGTGTATTCCAGGATCCCATGACCGGAACTGCTGCTACCATGGGTATTGAAGAAAATCTTGCCCTTGCAAAACGCCGCGGAAAAACAAGATTTCTTCGTTCTGGTATTACAAAAGCCGAACGAGAAGAGTACAAAGAGCTTCTGAAGATTCTGAATCTTGGTCTTGAAGATCGTCTTACCTCTAAGGTAGGTCTTCTTTCCGGAGGTCAGAGACAGGCACTTACGCTTCTCATGGCAACCCTTCAGAAGCCAAAGCTTCTCCTTCTTGATGAGCATACCGCAGCCCTTGACCCCAAAACAGCTGCCAAGGTGCTGGATATCACAGACAGGATTGTCAACCGCGATCACCTTACTACACTGATGATCACACATAACATGAAGGACGCCATTGCTCACGGCAACCGCCTGATCATGATGATGAACGGAAAAATCATTCTTGATATCCAAGGAGAAGAAAAGAAAAAGCTTACCGTGAGGGCAAGGTACAGTTTCAGTATAAATATCTTCTCGGTTACAAAAAAGGTGCAGACGGCAAGCCTGAAATAGTTCCTGAAGAAGCGGAAACAGTTAAGCTGATTTTTAATATGTACCTTGACGGATACACGCTTTTAAATATCGCAGATACGCTTATGGCTCAGGGCAGAAGGACGGCTACAGGCAAAAATATTTGGAGTAAAGGCGAGGTTCAGCGTATTCTGAAAAATGAAAAATATGTCGGCGACGCACTTCTGCAAAAAAGTTTTACGGTGGACTGCATAACTCACAAAGTGGTGAAAAATAACGGTGAACGTCCTATGTATCTTGTGACAGACCATCATACGCCGATAGTTGACCGTGACACGTTCAACCGAGTACAGCAGGAGCTTGCAAGGCGAACTTCCAAGCGTAAAATCAGCGATAAAACCAAAACTGAGCAAGGCAAATACAGCGGAAAATATGCTTTATCCGAGCTGCTGATATGCGGTCACTGCGGAACTCCATACAGACGCAGGGTGTGGTCAAGAAACGGCAAAAAGCAGGTGGTCTGGCGGTGCATAAGCCGTCTGGAACACGGTAAAAAGTACTGCCCCGATTCACCTACGATCAAGGAAGAACAGCTCCATAAGGCGATAATTCGGGCGATAAACAATTACTATTCCTGCCGAAATGATATTGTGAGGATTTTGAAAGCAAATATCGGCTCTGTGCTTGAATGTCAGGGGCAGGAGGATATTTTAGCTGCCGAAAAAAGGCTTAGGGAAATCGACCAAGCAAGAAATGATTTAGTGGACTTAATCGCTTCGGGCGGCTGCGACGAGGACAAGCTTGACAGTGAATTTGAAAAGCTTTATGCGGAAGAACAGCAGTTGAGCGAACGTCTTGAAAATCTGAAATTGCAGAACAAAACTTCAGAAGGAACACAGGCGAAACTTGATGAAATTATGGATATGATAGAGCATGAAAAGTTTGAGTTGGAAACCTTTGATAATGTGCTGATACGCAAATTAATCGAGTGCATAAAAGTACTGAGTAAGACCGAAATATTGGTGATTTTCAAGGGCGGATACGACGTTAGAACGGAAATTGAATAACGATTAAAATTTACGGCTTGCGGAGAAATCTGCAGGCTGTTTTTGTTGGGAGGCGGTTATTTGGCAGGCAATTTTGATGGGATAAAGACAAGAAATTTTGGGCATTGAGAATAGAAATGACAGGCTTAACTCGCTGTCAGGCGGCAAAAGCGCTTTCAGGTGTTCTGGGAGGAGAGGTTGTCCATGAGGGTGGCACTTATGATAAATATACGGTTAAAGATATTGAAAAAGCAGGGATTGGTCTATTGTGTAACGACGGAAGTATCAACTAGTTAGCAATTGCAAAACGGCGACCGAGCTTCCAAAATCCTACAGTGTGGAAAATGAATTCTCCTGTTCTT
>ENA-OQDT01000269-OQDT01000269.1-human-gut-metagenome-genome-assembly--contig:-NODE-269-length-34081-cov-7.538641_pt1 | contig 34081 bp, 34 predicted proteins | sample MGYA00242786_ERZ504617 | MGnify/ENA primary metagenome ERZ504617 (study PRJEB26092, sample SAMD00036337) | human gut metagenome | host: Homo sapiens | study: EMG produced TPA metagenomics assembly of...
CAATTATAATTCTCCCGTTTTCAGTTTGTCCAGCACCTCGTTCAGGCTGGCGCATTCCATGGTGTACAGGCCGCGCATCTCATCGTCGGCGGGGAGCAGATCTGGCACCATGACGGTGACAAAACCGCCGGCGGCACCGGCGCGGACGACCGTTGTAGCTGTCCTCCAGCACCAGCGTGTGGGCGGGGGCGGTGCCCAGCTTTTCTGCCGCCAGCAGGAAGATCTCCGGGTCGGGCTTGGAGTGTTTGACCTGCTGGCCGGATACCAGCGCCTTGAAGTAGTGGGTCAGCCCCCAGTTGTTCAGGTTGCCCTCGATGACATGGACCCGGCTGGAGGATGCCACCGCCATGGGGATGTGGTTGGCATCCAGCCAGGCCAGCAGCTCGTCCAGCCCCGGCTTTTTGGGCACCGGTTTCTGGAACTCCTCATCGGCCACCCGGTGCAGGCTGTCGATGATGGCGTTGGCATCGCAGTCCTCTCCGTAGAACTGCCGCACGATGTTACGGGAAGTTTCGCCCGCCGTGCCGCGTTCAGCCTCGGCAAGGCCTTCCTTGTACTCCAGACCCAGCGCCGCCAGCGCCGGTTCCCAGAAAGTGGCCCACATCCGCTCGGTGTCGAACATCAGGCCGTCCATATCAAAAATCACGCCGTTGATCATGGTAGAACTCCTTTTATTATAACCCTCTCCGTCATTGCTTCGCAATGCCACCTCTCCCGAAGGGAGAGGCTATTCTGCCTCTTGAGAAAGGTTTTCGCAAAACCAAAATCTAAAAGCCGCAATGGGCTCCCCCTTTGGGGGAGCTGGCAACGCCATCGGCGTTGACTGAGAGGCTTATTTTTTATTCTATCACAATTTGCGACAACTTACAGCCCCCAAACATGAAAGATTTTGCGTTTCCTTGCAAATCCGGCTCATACTACTATAATAGAAAACAACATTCGGCATTTCAGGTGCGGGCGCGTGCCGCGCAAAATCTGCTGTGTGAGATCAGAAAAGAGGGAAATATATCATGTTGGATATCAAGATCACTCGTACCACTTCTCCCAAGGAGAAGCCTCAGGACGAGACCAAGCTGGGCTTCGGCAAGAAATTTACCGACCACATGTTTGTGATGGATTATACCGAGGGCGAGGGCTGGCACGATGCCCGCATCGTCCCCTATGCACCCTTCCCGCTGGACCCGGCCACGGTGGTGTTCCACTATGCGCAGGAGATCTTTGAGGGTATGAAGGCTTACCGCACCGCGGATGACACCATTCAGCTGTTCCGCCCTGATTGCAATGCAAAGCGTTTCCAGGATTCCGCCGACCGTCTGTGCATCCCCAAGATCCCGGAAGAGGATTTTGTGCAGGCTGTTGAGGCTCTGGTGGATGTGGAGCGCGACTGGGTGCCCCATACCGATGGTGCTTCCCTGTACATCCGTCCCTTCATTTTTGCAAACGATGTGGGTCTGGGCGTGCACGCTTCCAAGCACTATATCTTCTGCATCATCTGTGCTCCCTCCGGCGCTTACTACGCCGAGGGCATCAACCCCGTCCGCATCTACGTTGAGGATGAATACATCCGTGCCGCTCCCGGCCTGACCGGCTTCACCAAGTGCGGCGGCAACTACGCTGCTTCCATCAAGGCCGGTGAGCTGGCCGAGGAGCAGGGCTACGCACAGGTGCTGTGGCTGGACGGTGTGGAGAAGAAGTACGTTGAGGAAGTCGGCAGCATGAACATCATGTTCAAGATCGACGGCAAGGTCTACACTGCTGCAACCGTCGGCACCGTTCTGCCCGGCGTTACCCGCCGCAGCTGCATCGAGCTGCTGAAGGATTGGGGCTATGATGTCATCGAGGGCAAGCTGGCCATTGCGGACATCATGCAGGCCGCCCGTGAGGGCAAGCTGGAAGAGGTCTTCGGCACTGGTACCGCCGCAGTCGTCTCCCCTGTCAAGGAGCTGGTCTGGAAGGGCGAGCACGCCTACATTGGCGATGGCAAGATCGGCCCTGTGACCCAGAAGCTGTACGACACCATGACCGGGATGCAGTGGGGCAAGATCCCCGATACCAAGGGCTGGATCGTTCCGGTTGAGAAAAAGTACTGATCCTTCCCGCGCTTCTCTCTGTTCAGAATTTTTGCAAACGCCGCCGGGTGGGAATGCCGCCGGGCGGCGTTTGCCGTATCATGGTTTTGTCTCCCGATTGCTTTTCCGCCTGCACAGTGCTAGACTATGTGCAGAAAAACAGAAACGAGAGGGAACTGGAATATGGTCAAAAAATGGAGCGTCAGCTATCCTGCGGTGAACGGCGTGGAGCAGCGCCGGGTGTATGTCTACCTGCCCACCATGTACGAAGCCGACCCGGAGCGCCGGTATCCGGTGCTGTATATGTTCGACGGCCAGAATGTGTTCTTTGATGCGGATGCCACCTACGGCAAGAGCTGGGGCGTGGCGGATTATCTGGACTACACCGATACCCCGCTCATCGTGGCGGCAGTGGAGTGCAATGCAGGCCCCAACAACGAGCGCCTTGTGGAGTATTCGCCCTATCGCTTCGATGACCCGACCTATGGCCACTTTGACGGCAAGGGGCAGGCGACCATGAGCTGGTTCATCCACCGGTTTAAGCCCTTCATTGACCACAATTTCCGCACCCTGCCGGACCGGGAGCACACGTTCATCGGCGGCAGTTCCATGGGCGGCCTGATGAGCCTGTACGCCCTGCTGCAGTATAACGATACCTTCAGCCGCGCGGCAGCTCTGTCGCCGTCGATCTGGGTGTCCCCTGAAAAGCTCAGCGGTCTGGTGGGCCGCGCAAAGCTGGAGCCCGGCACGGTGCTCTACATGGACTACGGTTCCCAGGAGATGGGCAGCCACGAGGGAATGCGCAGGGAATTTGCCGAGATGTGCAGCAAGATCATGGCCCGGGGCATCCACCTGACCAGCCGCCTGGTGCCCGGCGGCACCCACAGCGAAGCCAGCTGGGAAAAGCAGCTGCCGTTCGTGTTCCATACTTTGATGTACGAGTTGGACTGAACCTCTCCGTCATCCCTTCGGGATGCCTCCTCGCCTGATAGGAGAGCCAAGTGGAGCGCCGGAGAGGTTTTTTATATAGAGGAGGGAAACTACATGGAAACACAATACTTCAAGGATTACAGCCCCGCACTGGGCCGGGAGATGGAGTGCAAGGTCTACGGCCACGCAGGCCGCCCCATGCTCTTTATTCCCTGTCAGGATGGCCGTTTCTTCGACTTTGAGGACTTCCACATGGCCGGTACGCTGGCTCCGTGGATCGAATCCGGGCAGATCATGGTCATCTCCATCGACACCATCGATCAGGAGACCTGGTCCGACACCAACGGCGACCCCTACTGGCGGATCCGCCGCTATGAGCAGTGGATCCGCTACATTGTGGAGGAAGTTGTGCCCAAAATCCAGTATATCGCCAAGGAGCGCAACGGCTGGGACAGCCTCCCCGGCGTGATCGCCTTTGGCTGCAGCCTGGGCGCGACCCATGCCGTCAACCTCTACCTGCGGTTCCCCTATCTTTTCGATGGTTGTCTGGCTCTCAGCGGCATCTACACCGCAAAATACGGCTTTGGCGATTACATGGACGAGGTGGTCTACCAGAACTCCCCCGTGGATTATATGGCCAACTTCCCCACCGATCACCCCTATATGGACCTCTACCGCAGCAGGAAGGCGGTTATCTGCTGCGGTCAGGGCGCTTGGGAACAGCCCGATACCACCCGGCAGCTCAAGCAGATCTTTGAGCAGAAAGGCATCCCTGTCTGGGTGGATCTGTGGGGCTATGATGTCAAGCACGACTGGGATTGGTGGTATCAGCAGGCCGTATATTATATGCCTTATATTCTTGGATAAAAGAGGAATCATCAAGCTATGCAGAACTTTATCTTTATCTCCCCCAATTTCCCCACCAACTACTGGCAGTTCTGCCGGGAGCTGAAAAATAACGGCATGAACGTGCTGGGCATCGGTGACCAGCCCTATGATGAGCTGAAGCCGGAGCTGAAAGACAGCCTGAACGAATACTATAAGGTCGGCAGTCTGGAGAATTATGACGAGGTCTACCGTGCGGTGGCGTTCTTCGCCTTCAAGTATGGCCGCATCGACTGGCTGGAATCCAACAACGAATACTGGCTGGAGCGGGATGCGGCCCTGCGCACGGACTTCAACATCAAGTCCGGCTTCCAGACCGAGGATATGCCCCGCATCAAGTACAAGAGCAAGATGAAGGAGTATTACCAGAAGGCCGGCATCGCCACCGCACGTTACCACATGGTGGACGACCTGGAAAGCTGCAGGAAGTTCATCGACGAGGTGGGCTATCCGGTGGTGGTCAAGCCGGACAACGGTGTGGGTGCCTCCGATACCCATAAGCTGTCCAGCGATGAGGAGCTGAAGCGCTTCCTGCTCTACAAGAGCACCTATCACCCCGATCTCGCCTACATCATGGAGGAGTTCGTCCATGCCGAGGTCAACAGCTACGATGCCATCATCGACGGCAGCGGCAACCCCATCTTTGAGGCGGGCAACGTCAGCCCGGTGTCCATCATGGACATCGTCAACGACAACGATAACTCCATTTACTATATCATCAAGGACCTGCCCGAGGATACCCGCGCCGCCGGACGTGCCGCCGTCAAGAGCTTTGGCGTGAAGAGCCGATTCGTCCACTTTGAGTTCTTCCGCATGACCGAGGATCAGGCCAGCATGGGCAAAAAGGGCCAGCTCGTGGCGCTGGAGGTCAATATGCGCCCCCTGCGGCGGCTTTACCCCGGATATGATCAACTTTGCCCGCTCCACCAACGTGTACAAGATCTGGGCAGATATGATCGCCTTCGGCGGCACGGATATGCCGGTGGGCGAGCACTACTACTGCCCCTTTGCAGGCCGCCGCGATGGCAAAAACTTTGTGTACAGCCATGAGCAGATCATGCAGAAGTACCAGAAGAATATGCGGATGGTGGACCGCATCCCCGAGGCTCTGTCCGGTGCCATGGGCAACCAGATGTACGTTGCAACCTTCTCCACCCGCGAAGAGATGGAGCAGTTCTACTCCGATGTTCTGGCCGTGAACGACCCTGTCAACGCCAAGGTGCAGAAGGAACTGGCCGAGGTGCTGGCACTGGGCGAGCCCACCACCACGGCCCTCACCGAAAAGCCGAACCTCTCCCCCGCCGTGAAGCCCACCACGGCTGTGACCAAGACCCCCACCCGCGCCGTTACAAAGACAGCACGGAAGAGAAAGTGACCAGAAGCTAGAGAACAGCCCCGAGACGTTTCACATGGGAACGTGCCGGGGCTGTTGTTATATTGCTAAAAAATGGTCGCCTGTTCCGGGCAAAATGTCAAATATCTTCAGATTGGTTGACAAGATGCCCGGAGGGTAACATGTGGGTGTGAAGCATATTTTTGAGGTGCTTCGGAACAAAAAACAGGAGACTTGTATTATGAGATGGTACAAAAAAGCCGCCGCCGTTCTGCTGGCGGCAGCAATGGCCGTTTCCATGATGACCGCTTGCGGCACAACGGGCAGCGGCAACGGTGGCAATGGCGGGAATAATGGCAGCAAGCCCGGCACGTCTGAGGGCGGCGATGAAAAACCCGACAAGCCGGGCGCTTCTGTGATCCCTGCTGATCCGGCAAAAGTTACTTGGGACACTTCTCTGACAAAGAAATGTTATAATGCCGTCAGTGCGGACGACTTTAAAGTCAGCGGTCTTCTTGGAGGGGGTGCTTTTGGGTATGCCACTCAGGGAAAAAAGCAGTTTGTGGTTAATCAGGAAGACCAGAATAGGATGATTGCTTTCTATACCCCAGATGGAGAGAGCCTTTATTTGACGAGTTATAAACTCACAGCTGACACCACTGTGGATAATCTTACTTGGACGAGTATTGAAGAGTACGGGAAAAGTAAGGGCGCGAGCGACGAAAAAATCGCAAAAGAAAAACAGGGGATTCTGGAGGAACTGAAGGAAACCAAGAATCTGATCTACATTGCTAACAAGGTTGTTCCGCTTACCTTCTCTGCTGAAAACTATACGGATCCTTCCGCTCAGGAGTTCTATCGAGAGAGCATCAAGGCTAATGTGGATGGTGTAGTCTATACATATGAGTTCTACTATGCGGCAAAAGATATGGCGGACGGCAATGGAAAGGTCGTTTATAAAAAGGGCGACATGACCCGCATTCGCCGAGTCAATGGCGGTACATCCACACAGCTGTTTGTTTCTACTCAGCTGTCTCGCTGCGACGCAAAAATGTTCCCCAAGGGCAACTAAAAAACGAGTTAAGGTGTACCTTTGCCCCGGCTGTCCCCCGACAGCCGGGGCTTTTCGTTGTTCCTTTTGGCAAAGTGTGATATACTGTTCCCAAAGAAAGAGAACGAGGTATTGCTGTTATGAAAATTCCTGCAAATGGCTTCACCCACGCCGGCAAGTTCCATGCGGACGACGTGTTTGCAACGGCGCTGCTGCAGATCATCCGGCCGGACATCAGGATCGCCCGCGGCTTTGTGGTGCCGGACGATTTCGACGGCATCGTGTATGATATCGGCTTTGGCATGTTCGATCACCATCAGGAGCCCCGCGAGTACCGCGCCAACGGCATCCCCTATGCGGCCTTCGGCCTGCTGTGGCGGGTGCTGGGCCCGGGGCTGGTGGGGGAGCGTCAGGCCCGGCTCATCGATGAAAACTTTATCCAGCCCCTTGATCTGAACGATAACACCGGCGAGCAGAACAGCCTGTGCGATGCCATCGGCTTCTTCAACCCGGTGTGGGATTCCAAGGAGGATCAGGACACCTGCTTCTTCAAGGCGGTGGCTGTGGCAAAGCAGATCCTGGAAAACCAGATCGAGAGCGCGAATGCCGTGAACCGTGCCGACGAAAAGGTCCAGCAGGCCTATAAGAATTCCCGGGATGGCATCGTGATCCTGCCCTGCTACCTGCCCTGGAAGAACGGCCTGTACAAGACCGATGCCCTCTTCGTCATCTACCCCAGCCAGCGCGGCGGTTGGAGCGCCCAGTGCGTGACCGACCACAAGACCAAAAAGCCGAAGCTGCCCTTCCCCCAGAGCTGGGCGGGCCAGCCGCAGGAGGTCATTGAGCAGAAGAGCGGCATCGAGGGCATCAGCTTCTGCCACGCCAGCCGGTTCCTCATCACCGCAAAGGACAAGGAAACGGCACTGACCGCCTGCCGCCAGGTGCTGAAAAATAACGGGAGACTGTGATATGAGCGGGGAAGCGGAGAAAACGGAGCGGGCCTATGTCTATATGGTGCGCTGCGCGGGCGGCCAGCTTTACACGGGCTGGACCAATGACCCGGCCAGCCGCCTGCACGCCCACAAGAGCGGGAAGGGAGCCAAGTGTACCCGTGCGCTGGGGGCACAGCGGTTCGCGTATCTGGAACGGTGCACAGACAGATCTGCCGCCCTGCGCCGGGAAGCAGCCCTGAAAAAGCTGACCAAGGCGCAGAAGGAAGCCCTGTGCGCCGAATGGGCTGAGAAGAACCTGCCCCGGCTCTCGCTGGCCACCCGGGCCGATGTGGCGGAGATATTGGATATCTACAACTGGTATGTCCTGCACCACACGGCAACCTTTCAGGTAACGCCCTCCTCCCTGCCGGAGTATGAGGACTGGGTGGACAGCACCCGTGCGCTGATCCCTCTGCTGCTGGCCCGGGATGGGAACGGTAAGCTGCTGGGCTATGCCTGCGCCCACCGCTACCACCCCCGAGAGGCCTACGACTGGGATGTGGAGAGCACCATCTACTGTGCCCCCGATGCCCGGGGCTTTGGTGTGGGGGATACCCTCTACCGCGCCCTGCTGGACATCCTGGACGGGATGGGTTACTGGAACGTCTACGCCCTTGTGGCAGACCCCAACCCCGCCAGCGAGCGTATCCATGCCCGCCTGGGCTTTACCTGCGTGGGCCGTGAGCCCCACACTGCCTATAAGTTCGGCTGGCTGGGCCTGTCCACCTGGTGGCTGCCCCTGCGCAGGGGCAATGAAAAGCCGGAACCCACTCACCCGCTGACACAGGAACAGGTGGAGGAGATCCTGGGAAGATACCAGGCATAAAGAAAGCGTCCTTCGGGGCGCTTTTTTGCATTTCATATATACATTTTGACTGCATAAAATTTGAATATAAACGTAAAGCATTGCATAAACATACAAAGTGTAACAAATCCTGCCGCAAATGCGCGGCATGTTTGGCAGTTTTCGGCATTGACGGAAAAGCCGCGCTGTGTATAATAAAAGCATCAACCGCGAATCAAAGACAGAGGATGCGAAGGGAAAGTGCGCATCAGGATACGAAAGTGTATTTTTATTAAAAGGAGCGCGTTTATTATGAAAAAGGAAAACATCAAAAAAGTCGTTCTGGCCTACTCTGGTGGTCTGGATACCTCCATCATCATTCCCTGGCTGAAGGAAAACTACAACAACTGCGAAGTCGTCGCCGTTTCCGGTGACGTGGGCCAGGGCACCGAGCTGGACGGCCTGGAGGAAAAGGCCAAGGCGACCGGCGCTTCCAAGCTGTACGTTCTGGATCTGAAGAAGGACTTTGTGGAGAACTACATCTTCCCCACCCTGAAGTTTGGCGCTAAGTACGAGGATTACCTGCTGGGCACCAGCTTTGCACGCCCCTGCATCGCCAAGGCTCTGGCTGATATCGCCATCAAGGAGGGCGCAGATGCCATCTGCCACGGCTGCACCGGCAAGGGCAACGATCAGGTGCGTTTTGAGCTGACCCTCAAGGCGTTCTGCCCGGATATGGCCATCATTGCTCCCTGGCGTGAGTGGGACATCAAGAGCCGTGACGAAGAGATCGACTACGCCGAGGCTCACCACATCCCCCTGAAGATCAACCGCGAGACCAACTACTCCAAGGACAAGAACCTGTGGCATCTGAGCCACGAGGGCCTGGATCTGGAGAGCCCCGCCAACGAGCCCCAGTACAACCACCCCGGTTTCCTGGAGCTGGGTGTCAGCCCTGAGCAGGCTCCCGACACCCCGACCTATGTGACCATCCACTTTGAAAAGGGCGTTCCCACTGCCGTGGACGGCAAGGAGATGGGCGCTGTGGAGCTGGTGGAGTACCTGAACAAGCTGGGCGGCGAGAACGGCATTGGCCTGCTGGATATCGTTGAGAACCGTCTGGTGGGCATGAAGAGCCGCGGCGTGTACGAGACCCCCGGCGGTGCCATCCTGTACAAGGCCATCAATGTTCTGGAGACCATCACTCTGGACAAGGAGAGCGCACACCTCAAGGAGCAGCTGGCTCAGAAGTATGCCGACATCGTCTACAACGGCCAGTGGTTCACTCCGCTGCGTGAGGCTCTGGATGCTTTTGCCAACAGCCTGGCAAAGACCGTGACCGGCGATGTGAAGCTGAAGCTGTACAAGGGCAACATGATCAACGCTGGTGTCACCTCTCCGTTCACCCTGTACGATGAGCAGACCGCTTCCTTTGGTGAGGACGAGGATTACAACCAGGCAGATGCAGCAGGCTTCATCAACCTGTTCGGCCTGTCCATCAAGGAGCGCGCAAAGCTGTCCAAGAGCTGGCCGAAGATCGAGGACTAAGCGGCTGATCCACCGGGATCACACAAAGCCAACTTTCTCTCCGGTGTGTTCTCTACACTTTCACAACGGAGTTCCAAAACCGGCATAGTTGCCGGCGGCACCGCCGCAGGAGCGTTTTCCTCTGCGGCGGCTTTGCCGTTTTTAGCTGTTTTTATTTACAAGATAAACATCCTCGCCCTCTCAGTCACCTACGGTGACAGCTCTCCCAAAGGGAGAGCCCTTGGCATAGCGGCAAAGTTTCCGGTCAAGCCGTGAAGTTCTCGGTTGCGCCAGAGCCTCTCCCTTTGGGAGAGGTGGCATTGCGCAAGCAATGACGGAGAGGGCGAGCCGCCTATCAGAAAAGGAAGAATATTATGGCAGAACAACTCTGGAAGGGCCGTTTCTCCAAGGCGGTCGATTCGCGCGTCAATGATTTCAATTCCTCCATCCGCTTTGACCAGCGGATGATCGCGCAGGATATGCGCGGCAGCGGGGTCCACGCCGCTATGCTGGCCAAGCAGGGCATCATCTCCGAAAAGGACTGCGAGGATATCCTCAGCGGGCTGGCCTCCATTGCCGACGATCTGGCAAGCGGTGCGCTGGAGATCGACCCCAACGCCGAGGATGTGCATACCTTCGTGGAGCAGACCCTGACCGCCCGCATCGGCGATGCAGGCAAGCGCCTGCACACCGGCCGCAGCCGCAACGATCAGGTGGCGCTGGATATCCGCCTGACCCTGCGGGATCACAGCCACACCCTGCAGGCTTACATCGTGGAGCTCATCAAGGTCATCTGCAGGAAGGCGGCGGAGAATACCACCGCTGTTATGCCCGGCTACACCCACCTGCAGCGCGCCCAGCCCATCACCTTTGGCCATGCGCTGATGGCCTACGCCTCCATGCTCCTGCGCGACCTGCAGCGCTTTGAGGATGCCACCGCCCGCATGGATGCCCAGTGCCCGCTGGGCTCCGGTGCTCTGGCCGGTACCACCTACCCGCTGGATCGTCAGTTCACCGCCGAAAAGCTGGGCTTTGCCGCACCCTGTACCAACAGCCTGGACGGCGTTTCTGACCGTGACTTCTGCATTGAGCTGGCCAACGCCATCTCCATCTGCATGATGCACCTGTCCCGCCTTTCCGAGGAGATCATCCTCTGGTGCAGCTGGGAGTTCAAGTTCATCGAGCTGGACGATGCCTTTACCACCGGCTCCTCCATCATGCCCCAGAAGAAGAACCCCGATGTCACCGAGCTGATCCGCGGCAAGACCGGCCGCGTCTACGGCGACCTGAACACCCTGCTGGTGATGATGAAGGGCATTCCTCTGGCTTACAACAAGGATATGCAGGAGGACAAGGAAGCCATCTTCGATGCAGTGGATACGCTGGAGCTGTGCCTCAAGACTGTCACCCCCATGCTGGACACCATGAAGACCCTGCCTGCCAACATGCGCCGCGCCGCCGCCAAGGGCTTTATCAACGCCACCGACTGCGCCGACTACCTGACCAAGAAGGGGATGCCCTTCCGGGATGCCTACAAGCTGACCGGCTGCATGGTCTCCGACTGCATCGCAAAGGATAAGACCCTGGAGGAGCTGACCCTTGACGAATTCAAGGGCTACAGCGCCCTGTTCGAGAACGATATCTATGATGCCATCGACCTCATCAAGTGCTGTGAGGGCCGCACCAGCTACGGCGGCCCCAGCGAGGCCAGCGTCAACAACCAGATCCGGCTGGCCATGGACCAGCTGGCCGCATGGGAGGCGAACAACGCATGAGCGTAAAGGTCTTTATCGACGGCTCCGCAGGCACCACGGGTCTGCGCATTGCCGACCGTCTGGCCGCCCGGCCCGAAATTGAACTGCTCTCCATCTCCGAGGATGGCCGCAAGGACGTGAACGAGCGGGCAAAGGTCATCAATTCGGCTGACCTCGCCTTCCTCTGCCTGCCGGATGCCGCTTCCAGAGAGGTCATGCCCCTGCTCCGCCCAGACGTGAAGGTGCTGGACACCTCCACGGCCTTCCGCACGGATCCCAACTGGGTCTACGGCTTCCCGGAACTCAGGGGCCAGAAGGAAAAGATCAAAAATGCCTGCCGCGTGGCGGTGCCCGGCTGCTATGCCAGCGGGTTTATCAGCATCATGCGGCCTCTGGTGGAGCTGGGCCTTGCCGGAGCGGGTGATTTTTACAGCTGCACCGGTATTTCCGGCTATTCCGGCGGCGGCAAAAAGATGATCGCCGATTACGAAAGCCCCGACCGTCCGGCCCACAGCAAGCTGGATGCACCCAAGAGCTACGGTCTGAGCCTTGCCCATAAGCATCTGCCCGAGATGCAGAAGATCAGTGGGCTGGCAAACCCGCCCGCCTTTGTGCCTGTGGTCTGCGATTATTACAGCGGGATGCAGGTGCTGGTGCCCTTCCAGCCGGTCTGGGGCGGTGCCGAAAAGGTGGCCGCAGGGCTGGCGGAGTATTACAGGGATGCCGCCACCATCAAGGTGCACGCCCTGAATGAGCCGCTGCCCGAGAATGGCCTGTACTCCAACGCCATGGCCGGTACCGACCGCATGGAGCTGTACAGCACCGTGAACGCCGCCGGGGATCAGATGATGCTGGTCTCCCTGTTTGATAATCTGGGCAAGGGCTCGTCCGGCGCGGCAGTCCAGTGTATGAATCTGATGCTCGGTTTTGAAGAGACGGCTGGATTGGAATGAAATGGCTCACCCTCTCAGGCCGCTTCGCGCCCAGCTCTCCCGAAGGGAGAGCTTTTGACAAAACCGCAAACTCTGCGGGGAATGCCAAGGCCTCCCACTTTGGGGGAGGTGGCAGCGCGTTAGCGCTGACGGAGAGGGTGAGGATGCTGAAGGGAGAAAGTAGTATGTATCAAGAAGTTGCGGGCGGCATTTGTGCCCCCAAGGGCTTTGCAGCGGCTGGCGTGCATTGCGGCATCCGCGCAAACCATAATGAAAAATACGATCTGGCACTCATCAAGGCGGAGGTGCGCTGTGCCGCCGCCGGTGTCTACACCACCAATAAGGTCTGCGGTGCGCCCATCAAGGTGGACCGTGCCCACCTGAAGGACGGCTATGCACAGGCCATTCTTGTGAACAGCGGCAACGCCAACACTTGCGCCGCCAACGGCGTGGCTCTGGCCGAGGAATGCTGTGCGCTGGTGGGCGAGGCGCTGAACATCCCTGCAGAGGATGTGCTGCCCGCCTCCACCGGTGTCATTGGCCAGCCCATGGTCGTTGACCCCTTTGCCCGGGGAATCCCCGCCGCCGCCGCAAAGCTGACAGCCACTGCGCAGGGCAGCACCGATGCGGCCACGGCCATTATGACCACCGATACCCACAAAAAGGAGTACGCCATCCAGTTTGAGCTGGGCGGCAAGACCTGCACCGTGGGTGCCATTGGCAAGGGCAGCGGCATGATCGCCCCCAACATGGCCACCATGCTGGCCTTCTACACCACCGATGCCGCCGTTTCCCCCGCTCTGCTGGCAAAGGCCCTCAAGACCGTGGTGCCCGGTACCTACAACCAGATGAGCGTGGATCTGGACACCTCTACCAACGATACCCTGATCATCATGGCTTCCGGTCTGGCCGGAAACCCCGAGATCTGCGAAGAGAACGCGGACTACGATGCCTTTGTGGCGGCACTGACCGCCATTGCCGAGCACATGTGCGCCGAGCACGCCGGTGACGGCGAGGGTGCCACCCACCTCATCACCTGCGAGGTGACCCACGCCCCCGACCTCAAGACCGCCCGTGCCGTCAGCCGCAGCGTGGTCTGCTCCAACCTGTTCAAGGCTGCTGTCTTTGGCCGTGATGCCAACTGGGGCCGCATCCTCTGCGCCATCGGCTACACCCCCGGCGATTTCTCCATCGACAAGGTCTGTGTCTGGCTGAGCAGTGCCGCCGGTGAGGTCTATGTCTGCGAGAACGCCGCCTACCACCCCTACAGCGAGGACGAGGCCGCCAAAGTTCTGGCGGAGCATGATATCCTTGTCAAGGTGGATATGGGCACCGGCGATGCCAGCGCCAAGGCATGGGGCTGTGATCTGACTTATGATTATGTGAAGATCAACGGGGATTATAGAACTTAATGGAACTCCTCCAGTCGCCTGCGGCGACAGCCCCCTCACGGAGGGAGCCTGAAAGCCTCCCTCTTTGAGGGAGGTGGCATCGCGTAGCGATGACGGAAGGAGTTCGTCTTGGTGAAAAACGAATGCCGGAGCAAACGTGCTGGCGGCAAGGAGAGTATATGAAAAACGAAGAAATGGCCCTCCTGTTTTCGGAGGCGACCCCTTACATCCAGAAATACCATGGCAAGACCATGGTCATCAAATACGGCGGCAACGCCATGATCAACGAGACGCTGAAAAACGCCGTGATGAACGACCTTGTCACCCTGACCCTGCTGGGGGTGCGGGTGGTGCTGGTGCACGGCGGCGGCCCGGCCATCAACGAGATGCTGAAAAAAGTCGGCGTGGAGAGCCATTTCAACAACGGTCTGCGGGTGACGGATGATGCCACGATGGAGATCGTCCAGCAGGTGCTGGCCGGTAAGGTGAACAAGGACCTTGTGGCAAAGCTGCGCGGCCGCGGCGTGGGCCTGTGCGGCATGGACGGCCAGATGCTCCGCTGCACCGAACTAGACCCTGCTCTGGGCCATGTGGGCGAGATCATCCATGTGGACCCCACCCTGATCTCCACCCTGCTGGACGGCGGCTATATCCCCGTGATCGCAACGGTGGGCATGGACGATCTGGGCCAGGCCTATAATGTCAACGCCGACACCGCCGCCGCACAGATCGCCATTGCCCTCAAGGCCGAGAAGCTGGTTTCCATGACCGATATCGCCGGCCTGCTGCGGGATAAGGACGATGAGACTACCCTCATCCCCGAGGTGGAGGTCAGCGAGATCGAGGGCTACAAGGCTGCCGGCATCATTGCGGGCGGCATGATCCCCAAGATCGGCGGCATGGCCGATGCCATCTATCAGGGAGTCCACGAGGCGGTCATCATCGATGGCCGCGTGCCCCACTCCATCCTGCTGGAGCTGTTCTCCAACCGGGGCTCCGGCACCCGGTTCTACCGCCGCAGCCATCAGGAATAAGGCTTGCTGAAAATTATATCGGGCGATATAATAAAGATGAATAGGCTCCCCCTTTGGGGGAGCTGGCGAGCGAATGCGAGACTGAGAGGGCGAGGACGCTAACCAAGGAGGGTATATCTATGGATTCCGAAAAAGTCATCAAGCGGGACAACGAATATGTCCTGCACACCTATAACCGCAACCCCATTGCACTGGAAAAGGGCCACGGCCTGTATGCCGAAGGCCCCGAGGGCCAGAAGTATCTGGATTTTACCAGCGGCATCGGCGTGAACAGCCTGGGCTACTGCGACCTGACCTGGGCCGAGGCTGTCTCCGAGCAGGCCCATAAGCTACAGCACACCTCCAACCTCTATTACACTGCCCCCTGCGGCAAGCTGGCCAAAAAGCTGTGCAAGCGCACCGGCATGAGCAAGGTATTTTTCGGAAATTCCGGTGCCGAGGCCAACGAGGGTGCCATCAAGGCTGCCCGCAAGTACAGCTTTGACCACTACGGCAAGGGCCGCGATGTTGTGATTACGCTGGTCAACAGCTTCCATGGCCGCACCATTGCCACCCTGACCGCCACCGGTCAGGAGGTGTTCCACAACTACTTTGGCCCCTTCAACGAGGGCTTTGTCTATACCACCGCCGGTGACATCGAGGGCCTCCGGGAACTGGTGGACCGCCATACCTGTGCCATTATGCTGGAGCTGATCCAGGGCGAGGGCGGCGTGATGGCGCTGGACCCTGAGTATGTGCAGGCTGTGCGCGCCCTCTGTGATGAAAAAGATCTGGTCCTCATCGTGGACGAGGTGCAGACCGGCGTGGGCCGCACCGGCACCTTCCTGTGCTGTGAGCACTACAACCTCAAGCCCGATATCGTCACGCTGGCCAAGGGCCTGGGCGGGGGTCTGCCCATCGGTGCCGTTCTGCTGAACGAAAAGACCGCCGAGGGCATGGGCCCCGGCAGCCATGGTTCCACCTTTGGCGGCAACCCGGTGGTCTGTGCCGGTGCCAACGTGGTGGTGGATCGGATGGATCAGAGCTTCCTGGCCAATGTCAGCGAGCGGGCCGTCCAGCTGCGCACCGGTCTGGCCAAGCTGCCCATGGTGAAGAACCTTTCCGGCATTGGCCTGATGGTGGGCATCGAGTTCTTTGGCGGCATCCAGGCCGCGGACGTGCTGGCCGCCTGCCGCGAAAAGGGCCTGCTGGTGCTCACGGCCAAGAGTCGCCTGCGCCTGCTGCCCCCGCTGACCCTGACCGCCCACGATGTGGAAAAGGCTCTGGGCATCCTGAACGAGGTGCTGACCGAGATGGAGCAGAAGGCTCCGAAGGAGCAGGCATGAAACATCTGCTGAAAATGAGCGACCTCTCCCCCGCTGAGCTCCACCACATCCTGGATGTGGCGGAGGAGCTCAAGGCAGAGCAGAAGGCCGGGACGACCCCGGCGCTGCTCAAGGGCAGGAGCGTGGCGCTGATGTTCTCCAAAAATTCCACCCGCACCCGCACCAGCTTTGAGGTAGGTGTCTACCAGCTGGGCGGTCTGGGCAATTACATGAACGCTGCCACCGAGCTGCAGTCCGGCCGGGGTGAGCCCCTCAAGGACACCGCCCGGGTGCTGGGCCGCTACTACGACTGCGTGGTCTGGCGCACCTACCGTCAGTGCGATCTGGAAGAGTTTGCCGAGCTGGCCGGTGTGCCCGTGATCAACGGCCTGACCGACTACGCCCATCCCTGCCAGGTGCTGGCCGACCTGATGACCATCCGGGAGCGCCGGGGCACGCTGGAGGGCCAGAAGCTCTGCTTCATCGGGGATGGCTGCAGCATGGCAAACAGCCTCATCGCAGGCGGCCTGCTGGCAGGGATGCGTGTGACCTGCGTCTGCCCCGAAGGCTACCGCCCTGCCGCCGACGTGCTGATGTTCGCCCACAAGTATGGCGAAAAGTTTCACCTGCTTACCGACCCCGCCGAGGGTGTGAAGGATGCCGATGTGGTGGTGACCGCCGCATGGAATACGGCCCCCGGTACCCCCGAAAGTGAGCGCCGTCTGCGGGATTTCGCGGGCTTTCAGGTGACCAGCAGGCTGATGGAGGGCGCAAAGCCCGATGCCATGCTCCTCCACTGCCTGCCTGCGCACCGGGGAGAGGAGATCTCCGCCGCTGTCTTTGAAGAACACGCCGACGAGATCTTCACCGAAGCGGAGAACCGCCTCCATGTGCAGAAAGCCGTGCTGGCCATCCTGCTGGCCGGTCTGTAAAAACGAGAAAGAACCCCGGAGCTGCAGGAAACTGCAGCTCCGGGGTTCTTATGGTTTCTCTCAGGGTCTGCGGCTCAGGCCGGGGCCCTCATCAGACCCTGCCAGCGCCCTTGTCCAGGATCTTATTGAACTGGAGGAAGAAGGTGGTGGCGGTCACGGCAGCGGCGATGATGTCACTGACGGGCTCGGCAAGGAACACGCCGAACACGGGGTTCGCGACCACATGGGGCAGGATGAAGATGAGAGGAATGAGCAGGATGAGCTTGCGCAGGCAGGCCAGCAGCAGGCTGACCTTGGCCTGACCCAGCGCCATAAAGCTCTGCTGGCAGGCGATCTGGACACCGGTGGAGAAGATGCCCGCCATATAGATGCGCATGGCCCAGGTGGTGTAATCGATCAGGGAGGCATCCGAGGTGAAGATGCCGGCCACTGCACCGGGAACCAGCATCATCAGCAGCCAGAAGATGGTGGTGTAGCCCAGGCAGAGGGTCAGCTGGAAGCGGAATGCCTGCTTGACGCGGTCTTTCTTGCCTGCGCCGAAGTTGAAGCTCATCACCGGCTGGCCGCCCTGGCAGATGCCCGAGATGGGCATGGTGCACAGCTGGGAGGCGCTGGTGATCACGGTCATGGCACCCACGGCCACGTCACCGCCGTAGCGGGCCAGGCTGGAGCTGAAGCTGATGGACAGCAGGCTCTCGGTGGAGAGCATGACGAAGGTGGAAATGCCCAGTGCCAGCACGGGCATGATGATCTTCCCTTCCAGCTTCATGTCCTCTTTGCGGATCTTGAGGATGGTCTTGGGGCCGGTGAGGAAGCGGATGACCCAGATGGCACCCACTGCCTGGCTCAGCACGGTGGCAATGGCAGCACCCTTTACGCCCATGCCCAGCCCAAAGATGAGGATGGGGTCCAGCACGATGTTGATGACCGCGCCGATGACGGTGGTCAGCATACTGATCTTGGCAAAGCCCTGCGCAGTGATGAAGGTGTTCATGCCAAGCACGATCAGCACGCAGATGGTGCCCAGAATGTAGATGCGGCTGTAAGTCAGGGCGTAGGGCAGGGTGGTGTCACTGGCACCAAACAGCCGCAGCAGGGTGGGTGCGGCGGCGTAAAAGACGATGGTCAGGACGACCGAGAAGAGCAGCAGCATGGTAAAGCTGTTGCTGACGATCTTTTCTGCCTGCTTCTTGTCACCCTGGCCCATGGCGATGGCGGTGCGGGGGGCACCGCCGGAGCCGATGAGCATGGCAAAGGCGTTCAGGAGCATCAGGATGGGGGTAAACAGGCCCACGCCGGTCAGAGCCGCTGCGCCGATCCCCGGGATGTGGCCGATGTAGATGCGGTCCACGATGTTGTACAGCAGGTTGACCACCTGCGCCACAACGGCAGGGATCATCAGCTGAAGCAGGAGCTTTTTCACGTCACCCGTGCCCATATCCTGCTGTTTTTTCTGTGTTTGTGCCATGGAAAGTGTCTCCTTTGGTTTGAGCGAGACGGAGAGGGCTGCCCTCAGAACGTCAGGCCGAAGTTCATCTCGTAGTAGTTGCCTGCGGCATCACGGTAGGCGTAAGCCTTGCCGTTCTCGTCCTTCATGCTGTCGGGCATGTAGGCATCCTTTGCAAAGCCGGGCACGTCGTTGGGGCTGATGCAGACACCGTCCGCGTTCACAGCCAGCACCTCGTCGCCCTTGGGCAGGGTCAGGGGCAGCTTGCCAACGGGAGCAAAGCGGCCGAACATCACATCCAGCGTTGCGGAGGGGTAGGTGTCAAAGCCGACGGTCAGAGCATCGGAGACCTTCTCCACATTGCCGACCTCCCAGGCCAGCGGGCAGTTGATGTTGGAAACGACCTTGCCGCCGTGTGCGTGGACCGCAGCGGCGATACCGGCCAGACGGTTTGCGCCCACCAGAGTGGTCTCCTTGTGGGTCTCGGTGGTGGGCTTGCCGCTCTCATCCACGTTGCAGACAGTCTTGTCCTCGCAGATGTCCAGCTCCAGGTAGCCCGGGGTGGCGTTGAAGTATGCACCGGACTGGGGGCTGACCATCAGCAGGGCCACCTGGGCCTCATCGGGGGTGTCCACCAGAGTGACATTGCCCAGCATCTCGCGCAGGGCCTTGGTGGCGGCCTCACCGGCCTCGGCGCTCTTGCCAAAGGCCTCAGCGTAGACCTTGGTGCCGTCCTTCAGGGGCAGGGTGCCGTCGTTCTTCAGCAGGACAACGGACTCGCGGTGCACGCGGGAAGCTTCCTCCCAGTCGGCCTTGGTGGCAACGACCTCAGCGGCCTTCTTGGGATCAGCGTAGGTGTCCTCGAACATGCCCTGACGGAACAGCTCGGTCAGGGTGCGGCTGACAGCGCGGTTCAGGCTGGCATCGGTCAGCACCAGATCTTCCTTCTTGAAGCCGGCGGGCACCGCGTGGGTGTCGTAGTAGTCGTTGGTGCCGCGGGCGTAGCTCTCCTCGCCCAGCTCGTTGTCCAGCAGGCCGGAGATCAGGTCCACACCGCTCTGGGTGACAGCATAGCCGATGCGCTCGGGCTCGTCCAGCATGTCAACACCCCAGCACATGTTGTGGACAATGCCGGTGTCGGAGTTGATGTAGCCCTTGAAGCCCATCTGGCCGCGCAGCAGGCCGTCGATGAACACCTTGTTGTAAGCAAAGCCGTAGGGCTGGAGCTCGATGGGGTTGCCGTTGAAGTCCTCCTGCGGAGCGCTCTTCTCGGCGCTGGGCTTGGAGTAGTAGGGCATGATGGACTCGGCATTGTGGCGGATGGCTGCGCGGAATGCCGGGATGTGGTACTTCTGCAGGGAGCCGGGGGTGGCGTAGATGTTCCACTGGCCTGCTGCATAGTGGGGGTCAAAGCCGTTCTCACGGGCACCGCCGCCGGGGAAGTGCTTCACGGTCATGGAAACACCCTCGGGGGTAACGCCGTTGCTGCCGCCCTGGATGCCGGGGATCAGGTGGTCGAAGATCTCCTCAATGAGCTCGGGGTCCTCGCCAAAGGTGCCGAAGGTGCGCTGCCAACGGGGGTCGGTGACGCAGTCGGCCATGTACATGTAGCCCTTCTTCAGGCCGCAGGCGTTCCACTCGCGGCGGATGGTGTCGGCAAACTTGTCGATGATGTCGATGCGTGCGGTGCCCTTGACGGCAGCAGCAATGCCCAGGGTGCCGGGATAGGTGGCAAACACGCCGGTGGCATCGTTCATGCCGAACACGACCTCACCGTTCTCGTTGCGGCTGTTGGACATGACCTGCATGGGAACAAAGTGATCGCAGGTCTCGGTCAGATACTGCAGCTGGTTCAGGTAATCTGCCAGATCCTCGGGCGTGGGGCTCTCGCGCAGGATGACGTGGCGGTTGAAGCTCTTCTTGACCATGTCAGAGGTGCTGGGCAGGGACTGGGAGCCGAAGATGCTGTCGGAGACGTTCACGGGTGCCTCGTCCAGCAGGCCGCTCTCGTCCGCCACGGGCTTGTGGCCGTTGGCTGCCAGACGGGGGGAAGGATACTTGGGGCCCATGCGCCAGTCGGAGGTGAAGATCTGGCCGATCTTCTCGCTGGTGGTCAGAACCTTGACATAGGCCTCGGCGCGCTCAGCCGGGGTCAAGCGCCAGTCGTTGACTGCGCTGACGGTGCCGGTGCCGTCGATGTCCTTGAAATACAGGCCGTTCTGCTCGATGACCTTGCGCTCCACAGTGCTGATGGTGGGGCCGTTGGGGTTCTGATAGCGCTTTACGCGCTCGGATGCTTTCACTGCCATAGTGTTTTCTCCTTTTCTTTTGAACGCAGCGGCCCATGCCACAGAGCCGCAGATGCTATACCTATTATAATAGGCCGCCGCGCGGAACAACTAGAAAATTTTTTGGATATTTCCGCACTTTCCTTGTATTCTTTTTTTGCGCGCGGTTGGAATACAAGTCTTTTTTGTGGAATGTGCTGTACTAGTATCTTACAATCATGTGCAAAATGACGAACGCTGTTTTTTAAAACTGTTGATTTCGCCCAAGGAGAGTAAAATTGTCCTGTTTTCCCACAAAATTTTACTAACAGAAATTTGAGGGATAGTTCATAATGTATACATAAAAATCCCCCGGTTCGCGATGTGGCAGCCGCAGCCCACGGGGGACCGAATGAAAGGTCGGAGTGAGTGGCAGCACACCGGCCGCAGAATTGAAAGGAGAGCTTCTCTATGGCAAAGGTCAAACAGCCGCTTGAAGAAAACGGCATCCACAGAGCGAAAATGTGGGAGATCATGATGTACGCTCTGAACAACACCTCCACCAACACCTACATGGTCGTGGTCGGTTACATCAGCTACTTCCTGATCGGTATCGTCGGTCTGGCATCCGTGCTGGCCGGTTCTATTGTTACCATCATGCGTGTCTGGGACGGTGTCACCGACCCGTTCGTTGGTATGATGGTCGATAAGACCAACGGCAAGTTCGGCAAAAATCGTCCGTTCATTGCCATCGGTCAGATCATCATGTTCGCCACCACCTTCGTGATGTTCAACTTCATCCCCAAGATGGGCACTGGTGTCCGCTTTATTGCGTTCATCATCATCTACATGATCTACATCATTGGCTACACCTGCCAGTGCGTTGTCACCAAGTCTGCTCAGACCTGCCTGACCAACGATCCCAAGCAGCGCCCCATCTTCGCAATGTGCGATACTGTGTATAACATTGTTCTGATGAACATCATGTTCCCCATCATTGTCACCGATGTCCTGGTGCCCAAGTTCACCCTGACTGCCGAGGCCAACGCTGCCGAGATCGCTTCTCTGGTGGCACAGAACCCTGCTCTGGCAGGCATCGTGGAGAAGTCCGGCGGCAGCCTGTCCGCTTTCTACAACCCCGGCCTGTTCACCACCATGCAGCTGATGTTCGGCGGCCTGTCCGCTGTCTTTGCAGTCTGCGCCATCATCGCCCTGTGGCGTAAGGACAATCCGAAGTACTTCGGTCTGGGCACCACCCAGAAGGTCGGCATCAAGGATTACGTTGACACCCTGGCTCACAACCGTGCCATCCAGATGCTGGTGGTCTCCGCATCTACCGATAAGCTGTTCATGTCCACCAAGAGCAACGCTACCGTTATGATCTGCCTGTTCGGCATCATCTTCGGCAACTATGCCGCATTCTCCAGCTACTCTCAGATCACCTCTATCCCCATCTGCCTGATTTCTCTGCTGCTGATGAACAAGATCGCTCGTCAGATGGGCCAGAAGGCATCCATGCTGGTGGGTACCTGGGGCGGCATCATCGGCTCCATCGCCATCACCCTGTTCCTGTTCTTCTTCAACCCCAAGGGCGATGCTTCCAAGTTCTCTCTGCCCGCATTCCGCCTGATCCGTCCTGACACCTGGGGCACCCTGTTCACCGGCTGGACCACCACCGCTTTGATCTTCGTGCTGCTGGTCATCGCATGGTCCGGCGTGCAGGCACTGTCCTCCTCCATCGTTATCACCATGACCGCTGACTGCGCTGACTACGAGGTCTATCGTACCGGTAAGTACGTTCCCGGCCTGATGGGCACCCTGTTCAGCTTCGTGGATAAGCTGGTCTCCTCTTTGGCTGCTACCGTTGTGGCTCTGTTCTACTCCATGGTCGGCTTCAAGGACGCTCTGCCCGACACCATGACTCCGTACTCTGACGGCATCTTCTGGGCAACCATCGGCTGCTTCGTCCTGCTGCCCATCGTTGGCTGGCTGTGCAACGTTGTGGCTATGCACTTCTATCCCCTGACCAAGGAGAAGATGGCAGAGATCCAGGCTGAGATCGGCCGCATCAAGGCTGAGGCTGCTGCAAAGCAGGCTTAAGGCCAACCATCTCCCTGCGGAAATTTTGAATCCGGGACAGCGCCGCTGTCCTGCATCGTAACCGGAAATGTCCTGCGGCGGGCCATCCTCTGCCGCAGGACTTTCTGATACCCTGAGACCCGGAAGGAATACCACTATGGCAGAAGAAAACAAGCTGAACCAGACCCCTGAGATCACCCCGGCCCCCGCCGCTGAGGCCCCGGAAAAGGCCCCCACCACCGGCGAGCTGCTGGGCGATGTGGAGCACTACGACGAGGAAAAGGACGATTGGAGCACCGGCTATTACGGCACCGGCAGCCGCCAGCAGGTAACGGACGATGTGTTCCACAAGCTGGAGACCGGCGAGGAGCTGACCCGGGATGACTTTATCAAGGCGGAGCTGGCGCTGCAGGATGCCAAGCTGGAAGCCGGCATCGATCTCGAAAAGGAGAAGAGCCCGGGCCTCATTGGTAAGTATCACGATTGGAAAAAGAACCGCGTAAGGCACAAGGTGAACAAAAAGAAGTACCTTCTGCTCTGCCTGTTTCTGGGCTGGTGCGGCGGCCACCGCTACTATGAAAAGCGGTATGTGCTGGCGGCCTTCTACACCCTGTTCTTCTGGAGTGTGGTGCCCTTCTTCCTCTGCGTGACCGACCTTCTCATTGCACTGCCCATGCAGGCTGATGAGAACGGCGACATCCTGATCTGACATCTTCCTCTATTCATTCATTTACCTCCTAGCGCCAGAAAGGGCCTGCGGCATTTGCCGTGGGCCCTTTCTGGTGTTTGCAGGCCCGTTCTCCGGCGCGGAACATAGTGGCAGCTAACTGGCGTTGTGCTATACTAGTATATCAATTGATTGTGCAATAAGCACAATAGAATTTTTCACATTAGTGAAACTTTTCCCATAATCGTAAAATTGACCTGTTTTACCTTAAAATATTACTAACAGATAGATCAAAAAGCGTTCATAATATAGACATAAAGCTTCGGACGGGCTGGTACGCAGTGGCAGCTGTAAGCCCCATGGAGAAAACGGAGAATGTTCCTGTGTGAACAAAGGAGAGAATGAAATGGCAAAAACCAGAAGTCTGCCGGATAAGTTCTATGATAAGGACTATGAGCACAACGGCATCCACCGCGTTCCCCTGTGGCGTATCGCAGGCTACGCGCTGAACAACACCGCAACCAACGTTTATCTGATGATGATGAACTACGCTACCTACTACCTGATGGGCTGGGTCGGCGTTGGCATGATGGTCGCTTCCTCCCTGACCATGATGATGCGTATGTGGGACGGTGTTACCGACCCGTTCATCGGCTTCATGGTCGATAAGACCAACGGCAAGTTCGGCAAGAACCGTCCGTTCATCGTGATCGGTCAGATCATCCTGTGCGTCACCAGCTGGGTCGCATTCCATGTGACCCACAAGCTGCCTCAGGCCGCCCGCTTCCCCTTCTACGTGGTCGTCCTGATGGTCTACTACCTGGGCTACACCTGCCAGTGTGTCGTTACCAAGTCCGCTCAGTCTTGTGTGACCAACGACCCCAAGCAGCGCCCCATGTTCGCTTCCTTCGACGGTGTGTATAACACTTTGGTGTTCGCTATCCTGGGTATTATCATTCCCCGTATCGCCAACAGCTACAACGATGTGGGCGGTTACGCATCTCTGGAGTTCTTTGACACCCTGTGGAAGATGACCGCCATCATGTCTGCGATCTTCACCACCATCGCTGTGATCTCCATCGCTCCCAAGGATCGTTCCGAGTTCTTCGGCACCGGCAAACCTGTCAAGGTCGGCCTGAAGGATTACTGGGATACCCTGAAAAACAACCGCGCCATCCAGATGCTGGTCCTGTCCGCATCTACCGATAAGCTGGGTTCTTCTGCAAAGTCCAGCGCCGTCATGGTCGCCATGTTCGCCTGCATCGCCGGTTCCAACCTGCTGCAGAGTAATGTTACCGGTCTGGTGACCATCCCCAGCACCATCGTGTGCTTCCTGTTCATCAGCTTCTTTGCTACCCGTCTGGGTCAGCGCAAGGCTATGTTGATCGGTTCTGTGGGCGGTCTGATCACCAATGGTATCCTGGCAGCTCTGTGGCTGTTCGGTGATCCCACCACCATGACCTCCAACCCCGAGACTGGTGCTCTGAACTGGGGCTACTTCCTGATCATCTATCTGGTCTTTACCATCATCACTGCTGGTTTCCAGGGTATCTCCGGCAACATCGTTATCCCCATGACCGCTGACTGCGCTGACTACGAAGTCTACCGTACCGGCAAGTACGTCCCCGGCCTGATGGGCACCCTGTTCAGCTTCGTGGATAAGATGGTCTCCTCTTTCGCTCCCATGGTCGCCGGTATCATGTTCAGCATGTGCGGCTTCACCGATCACAACCCCGTTATGGGTGACCCTGTTACCCCGGGCCTGCGTATGGGCGTTGTCTTCTGCGCTTACGGCATGATCATGCTGGGTCTGGTCTGCAACCTGATCGCTATGAAGTTCTACCCCCTGACCAAGGAGAAGATGGCTGAGATCCAGGACGAGGTCGCTCAGATCAAGATGAAGACCATGGCTGAGAACGCCTAATTGGTACTTGCAATTTTCTGCGGAAACCTGTAAAATCAAATAGAAAAACCGCTCGCCCTTGCGGCGGGCGGTTTTCTGCTTTTGGAACAAAATTCAGACAAGAGGTACATCGTAAATGGAAGAAAAGACACAGTGGGTAAAGGACCCGGATCATGGGATCATCTGGAACACCATCGACCACCTGTTATACTGGAAAGAACACCGTGAAAAGCACTGTGTCAGCCGCAAGAAATATATGCGCCTGTGCATTCTGGGGGCGTTTGGTGTGCACCAGTTCTATGCCAAGCGCCCGGTGCTGGGCCTGCTGTATCTGGCAACCTTCTGGAGTGGTTTCTCTGCCGCTATGACCATCGTGGACTTCATCATTGCCGTGCCCATGAAACCGGATGAGGACGGCAACATCTGGCTGTAAAAAGCCCTCTGGCGGCCTGCTGGGCCGGAAAGGAAAACACCCTATGGATAATGTCATGCAGTTTCTGTTCAACACCAACCACGAGCAGCCCAGCATCCTGGTCTGGATCCTGCTGATCGTGATCGCGGTCGTGATTCCCAATTACGCCAGATATCGGATGGAGCAGAAGCACTCCAATGATTCTGTTCCCACCCAGAACCCTGCCCGTTCTGCCCCGCGCAAGAAGAAGCGCAGCAAAAAGCGCTGAGCCGCAGGCTGGGGCAGCATGGTAAAGATGCTTTGATATTTCATGATCTCCCATAACCGAAAGGGCCCTGCAAATGCCGCAGGGCCCTTTTGGTTTGCCAGCGTGTGTGGAGATGAGGAAATAGATTGACGGCTGATAGCAAATGTGCTATCATAAGGCTGAGGGATAAGCCGCACATAGAAGAGGAACATGAATGTATACAGTCGAATTTTATGAGAACGACAGAGGCGTTTCCGAACTGTGGGACTTTTTGGAAGAGCTGCGGATAAAAAGCGCATCCAATAAGGATGCGCGAATACAGTATAAACAGATCGTGTTGTATATCCAGCTGCTGCAGGACAACGGAACACGGCTTTCCGAGAATGTGACGAAGCATCTGATGGATGGCATCTGGGAGCTGCGTCCGGGAAATAACCGGGTATTCTACTTCTGTTGGCGGGGTGACCGGTTTGTGCTGCTGCACCAGTTTCGGAAGAAATCGCAAAAAACGCCGCGGCGTGAAATTGAACGAGCAAAAGCAGAACGTGATGATTGGCTTGCAAGAAAGGGTGAGTGAATATGAGGACCTGGAACGATTATAAGGAGCATGTGGCAGCTGCTGACCCGGAAATTGCAAAGGATATCCGGGAAGCGGAAGCAATGTCTGCAATCGTGAAAGCAATGGTAGAGCAGCGGAATGCGATGGGATTGAGCCAGCGGGAGCTGGCAGCGAGGTGCGGCATTCCGCAATCCTCGGTGGCACGGATCGAATCCTTTAAGACGATGCCCAATCTGGATACCCTGCTGAAGATCTTCCAGCAGCTGGGCTTGAAATTGACCATCTCGGCGGCCTGATTCATCTTGCCATTTGCCGCATACAAAAACCGCCCCGGCGGCTGCTTTGTGCAGTGCCGGGGCGGTTCGTTTGTTTTTTGGTGTTCAGATGCAGGAAGTACTTACTTCTTGATCTTGATCAGCTGTGCGTTCAGGCTCTCGATAAAGCCGTCGGGCATGTTGATCATCTTAGCCATAGCCTCAGGGGTCATGCGCTTCATCATATCCCACATGCCAACGCCGGGCTTGATGTCAAAGTTGGTGGCCAGCTTGACAGCCCTGGTAGCGAGAGCCAGAGCCTCTTCGTTCTTGGAGAGATCTTCCATGCTGTCCTTGATGCTGTAATAGCCCTCGGGGAACTCCATCGGAGCCTTCAGATCCAGGCTGCCGACCTGCTTGAACCAGTTGGCAACGCCCTCCTGACGCTCGTTGAACTCAGGCAGAGTGTAGTAATCGGGCTCTTTCTCGACCTTTTCCAGCGTGATGGAATCCTTCACGTCACCGGCAACGGCCAGGATGGTGTTGAAGCCCTCTTCCAGAGCAACATTGAACTTGAATACGCGGTGCGCAGTCTGCTGGCCGACTTCCTTGCCGTTGACGTACAGCACAACGGTGTCCTGGTTGGAGTAGACCTTGATCTCGGTGGTCTCGCCTGCGCGCTGTGCATGGCGGCGGCCGGCGATGTGGACCATGGGCAGCTTGGACCAGTATGCCTGGTAGACAAAGTAGCTGTCCTTCTTGGTCTTGCGGTCAATGGTCATCAGGCCCTTGTTGTTGCGGCCTGCAACGCCGCCCTCGTGGCGGGCAGCACAGCCAAAGTCGAACATGTTCCAGCAGTGGGTAGCCCACACCCAGGGACGATCCTCGAACACCTGAGCCAGATGCTCGTGGTACAGTGCCTGATACTCCTCGGTGTAGTCCTTGCACTGGGGATCGTTGCTGTGCCAGTTGATGATGCCCTCGGTGCCGTACTCGGAGATGCCGATACAGATGTCGGGGTGCTCGGCGTGGAACTTGTCCAGCCAGGGGCCGTTCTGCTCCATCTTGCCGCCGTACCAGCCGAAGTAGTGGTTGTAGCTCTCTACATCGGTAATGTGATGCATGGGGCCGTCAACAGGGGTGTTGGAGACGTGGGCAATGGTGGTCAGACGGGTGGGATCCAGCTCACGCACCAGCTTCTGCAGGTCGTGGTGGTTGTCCACCAGCTCCTGGCAGATGCCGCCGATCAGGATCTCGTTGGACAGGCCCCAGAACATGATGGAGGGGTGGTTGTAGTTCTGGATGATCAGCTCGGTCATCTGGTGACGGCAGTTCTGGTGAGCGGAGGGGTCCTTCTTAAAGACGCTGATGAAGGGGATCTCAGCCCAGACGGCGAAGCCCAGCTCGTCACATGCGTCGTAGAAGTCCTGGCTGTGCTGATAGTGGGCCAGACGGATGGTGTTGGCACCCAGCTCCTTGATGAGCATGGCATCCTCGTAGTGATCCTCAGCGGTCAGGGCGTTGCCCTTGTACAGACGATCCTGATGGCGAGCCACGCCGCGCAGCGGGGTGGGCTCGCCGTTGATGGAGAAACCGTCGTTCGGGGTCACAGTATAGCTGCGGACACCCACGTTGGCGTAGATCTCGTCAAAGGTCTCGTTGTTCTTCTGCAGGCGGGCGGTCACGGTGTACAGGTTGGGCTCGTCCATGCTCCACAGCTGGGCATCGGGAACGTACAGGGTGACCTTGGTGCTGTCGCAGGGGCGCACGCCGGAAGCAACTTCGTTGCCGTAGCAGTCCTCGATGCTGTACATCACGGTATAGGCCTCTTCGCCGTTGGTGACCCAGCTCTCGATCTCAAAGGTGGCACCGCCGTCCTCGGTGGGCTTGGGGGTGACCTTGATGCCGGGGCCGCCGAAGTAGTCCAGGTCAAAGTGGGTGCCGGGCACGCTGATCAGGTTCACGCCGCGGTACAGGCCGCCGTAGAAGGTGAAGTCGGCGGAAGCGGGGTACATGGAGGGGGTGTCCTCGTTGGAGACCTCGATGGTCAGCTCGTTGTCGCCCTCGTGGCACAGGTCGGTGACATCGGCACGGAAGATGGAGAAGCCGCCCTCGTGGGTGGTTGCCACCTGGCCGTTGACCTTCACGGTTGCGGCCAGAGCAGCTGCCAGCACCTCAACGTAGGTGCGGCCGCCAGCCAGAGGCTGCTTGGGCTGGGTAAAGGTGCGGGTGTAGACACCGGTGGTGCGCAGATAGCTGCCGTTGCCGTCCATGCCGTCCACAGCGTTCCAGGTGTGGGGCAGGGTGACCTGCTCGGTGGGACGCTCGCCCTTGGGGAAGGACAGGGTCCAGTTTTCGTTCAAGGAAATGATCTCTCTCATCGATACTGCTCCTTCTGGTTTTCTTCTTTGTTTCGGCGGCCTGTATGGCAGAAGAAATGCCGGAAACAGGCCGGTTGTTGATTTTAGTATAGCACATCAGACGGCCTGCCGGACTGGCAGACAAATATGCTGAATCCGGACTTCGCGCAAGTAGCCGAAGCAATGGGAATGACAGGCTTCAATGTCAGCAATCCGGAAGAAGTACTGACTACTTTATTAAATGCATTCGAACTGGATGGTCCGGTACTGGTAAATATCATGACCGATCCGAACGCTCTTGCCATGCCTCCTAAGATAGAGTTGGGGCAGATGGTAGGCTTCGCCCAGTCCATGTATAAACTGTTGATTAACGGACGCTCACAGGAAGTGATCGATACTATTAATTCGAATTATAAACATATACGGGAAGTCTTCTGACAGTTCCTTCTTCAACGATATTTATCCTTGCACACAGACAAGATGATTATCTTCAGAAAGGTATAATCTGATCTCATTACAGACTAACAATGAATCAGATTCTGCCTTTTTTATATATCCAACCGAAAGATAATCATTTTATTTTCTTATGTTTGTAATCATCAAAAAGAAAAGTACATGGAAAAACCGGACTCTTCACTCCTATTCAGGCAACCGATGTATGCCGATAAAAAACAATGGAAACAATTTCTTTCTATTTTTCTGTTAGCAGCAGGCGTTGGTTTTACGGTAGCAGGAATTATCTTTTTCTTCGCCTATAACTGGGAAGATCTTCCCAAATTCGCCAAACTGGGAATCGTACAAACATTGCTTGTTGCATCTGTTCTGCTAACAGTATTTACCCGATGGAATATACTTATCAAACAGATAATCCTCACCGGAGCCACATTCCTTGTGGGTACACTCTTTGCCGTATTCGGACAAATCTATCAGACAGGCGCTGATGCGTATGACTTATTTCTGGGCTGGACACTGTTCACCATCCTTTGGGCATTCGCCATCCGTTTCACTCCGCTCTGGCTGACGTTTATCGGACTGCTCTGTACTACCATATGGCTATACGCTATGCAAATAGTGCCGGATAACCAATGGGCAGTCACTTTACTGACCAATGCAGTAACCTGGATTTGCGCTTCGGCAACGGTCGTCACAGAATGGATGAGTATCAAAGGTACCCTCAGCCGACAAAACCGTTGGTTTGTCAGCCTGCTTTCTCTGGCGACCATTGTGCATGTGACTTATCTTATGATGGCAGTAATCTGCGAAAAGGATACAATCGTATCCATTCCGCTCGCAAGTACCGTTCTGCTGTTCTCGGCAGGGTTATGGTTCGGATGGAGACAAAGGAATTTATTCTATCTTTCCGCCATTCCTTTTGCCATACTGATGATTTTACTATCCCTGTTTATCTGTCACAGTAACCTTAGGGACGTCAACATATTCCTCCTCTCAGGAATTATTGTTATCACCGGTACCACTTTATTGATTTATGCAATCCTTCACCTAAAAAAACAATGGTATGGCACAGAAGAGTAACCTGACAATCGAAGTCCTTTCAATTATCGGAGGAGTGCTGACCGCTATCTTCTTTCTGGGATTTCTTGTACTTTCCTCCATTCTCCGATCCGAAACATCCTGCCTGATTACAGGAAGTATCCTGATCATTACTACTTTATTTGTCAATCGCCTCCTGACCAAACCTTTTCTGGATGCGATGAATATTACATGCTACCATAGCCGGATGTTATATTAGCCGGTTATGGAATGAATAGAAACATGGATGTCCTCTTTATTGTACTGATAGGGATCAGTGTAGTAACGATGCTGTTATCCAAAGGGTTCATCCTGACCTTCCTTTCGGTAATCTCATTCTATATGGCACTGTTCGGAGAGATAACGAATTTATTCTCTTCACTGAATCCGCTGAATGTGGCTGCCGTGCCTATTATAGCAATTTTCTATTCGTCAATCTATCTGAGACAAAAATACTCAGCTATACGAACGGGGATTTGTCTAAATATAAACCTATTCATTCCGGTCTGTTCGTATCTTGTGTCCTTTCATTGGCCGGGTTGTCTGTCAATTACTTGACAAAAAGCACAAATGACTGGATCATATCTGTTTTCATGTTGGTGGGTATCCTTCTGATGGTTTATAAAATCGTGCAGGTGATGCAGGTTAAGAGTCCGGTACATCAGGTGTGCATCTATCTTCTTTGTATCCTGATCTGCTTTCCCAGTCTGCATGCCCCTTATCTATCGGGCAGTATCCTGCTGATACTGATATGTTTTCAGTACGGTTATAAAGCTGAGTCCGCAGTTGCGCTCCTCCTCTTCATCTATTCCATATCCAAATATTACTATGATCTGGATATCACCTTGCTGACGAAATCGATCACCTTGTTCTTTACGGGAATCGCATTGCTCATAGCCTGGTATATTTTCACTCAAAAAAAGACAGACATGAAAAAATATAGCCGAATACTGATTATCGCTAATTTAATTCTTCTTCTGGGATATTTTAACTGGTCTGTTTATCAGAAAGAACAGACGCTGAAAGAGGGACAACTCGTATTATTGCAACTGGCTCCTGTCGATCCCCGTTCGCTGATGCAAGGAGATTATATGAGACTTAACTATAAAGAAGCAAATTCCGAGTTGATAAACAGACAGAAAGCTAAACGCGGTTATGCTGTGCTCAAGCTTGACAAGAATCACGTCGGAGAAATAATACGTCTTCAGGAATCCCTTGAACCAGTAAATGAAAATGAGATCGTCCTGAAATATAAAACAATAAATGGCAGGTTATTCCTCGGTGCCGAATCCTTCTTTTTTTGAAGAAGGATCAGGATTCTGTCTATAATCGTGCCGCTTATGGTGGATTGAGAGTAGATAATAAAGGACAGAGTTTACTGGTAGGATTGTATGACGGGGATTTCCGGCAGATTAAACCGTACAGAGGCAAATGATAATAGTGTATATAAGAAAACAAAAGAGGATGCCAGTGGGAAAAAGGGTGGCATCCTCTATAGGGGACAAATACTAAAAGAGCACTTTCACAAGCACAATCTTTGTATTCAGATCGCCCTTTTGACTCTTTTCACATTCTAGTGAAAAAGGGATTATAGAAGTCCCGACTTTCACAAGCATAGACTTCCATATATTTCTCATGTGAAAACTCCTCATATTGAGGTTAATGGGGAAAATAGAATTTCACATGAGAGTGGGAAATTTCATTCTGCGATGCAGATACTTACACGATTTTCTTCAGGGGTGGAATAAGGTTGTACAGTATCCCCCTTGAAATCTATGATAATCCTATCAGCTGCAATGCCCTTTACTTTCAATGCTTCAGCAACATTTTTAGCCCGAGTTTCAGATAGCCTGTTATTAATTCTCGGATTACCTGTATTTATATCCGCATAACCTGTCACATTCATTCTTGCAGTAGGATGCTTTTTCATATATTCAACCAAAGAAGCAATCTTTGATTGCTGATCATCTTGAATACGTGTCAGAATTCAGAGCGAAAAAGATATTCTGTTTCAAAGTATCTCTGACAGTTATTTCTTTTTTTCGACTGATCTACTACAGGAGTAAACTCAGATTTTTCTATCACTGTTGTTGGAGTTACTTGCTCCACGTCATAGTAGACAGGCACTGTCTTTTTATAACTTTTACCAAAAGTAAAAGTAAAACCTGCCAAGGCATTGAACTGCCAGTCAGCATTACGGCCCTTCTTTGAGTTGAACTTGTCTGATAACATATTGGTATTCAGCTCCAGATTAATCCCTACATGATCATTTAAATGAAGATTTGCTCCCAAACCACCACGTCCTCCAACATATGCTTTCTTACCTGTCCAAAGATGATGTAATTTATATCCGTTCGCATTTAAGGCTACAGCTTCATCGTTACTAAATACGCCATTCAAGCCTACTCCCAAAAAGAGATAAGCATTAAAAAAGTCTTCTGCGATCACTCATAAAGAACAATAAAAAGATAAGAGCTGGAAATAACCAGAATAGATATAGATACATGCTTTACTCCTTAAAAATCTTACATCCATTGTACCATAATAAGGGAGATCTATTAGCTTATTGTTCATGCAAATTAGTTGCTATTCTTCAAATGAATTTGATAAAGTTAAGATTATCGTTTTTTTTTAAGGAGATCGTATGTTACGTAAAAGGTTCCCTGACAGGTTTATTACTGTTTGGTATTTTTTTTGGTGCTGGAAACCTGATTTTCCCACCGGCTCTTGGTGCTTTATCGGGTAATCAATTTTGGCCAGCTATTGCTGGGTTTGTCCTTTCAGGAGTGGGAATTGCCATTGTGACCTTGATTATCGGGACACTTAATCCCAAAGGATATATTCATGAGATTTCTCGTAAGATTTCACCTGTTTTCGCGATTGTATACTTAGTTGCGCTTTATCTTTCGATTGGTCCTTTCTTTGCCATTCCAAGGACAGCGACGGTATCTTTCGAAGTGGGGATAGCACCTCTATTAGGTGGAATGAATGCTAGTTTAGCACTTTTCATTTTTACCCTGGTCTATTTTTTGCTAGCCTTTCTGATTGCCTTGAATCCATCTAAGATTCTAGATCGGATCGGGCGTATTTTGACTCCAATCTTTGCGATTCTCATTTTGATCTTGGTCGTTCTTGGAGCTTTAAAATACAGTGGACACGCTCCAATGGTAGCCACAAAAGCCTATCAGGCTTCTGCCTTTGGGCAAGGATTTTTAGAGGGCTACAATACCTTGGATGCCTTGGCATCTGTTGCCTTTAGTGTGATTGCAGTGACTACCTTGAATCAACTTGGATTTTCAAGTAAGAAAGAATATATCAAGACCATTTGGTTGGTTGGGATTGTTGTAGCCCTTGGTTTTAGTGTGCTGTAATATTGGCTTAGGATATCTGGGAAATCACTTTCCTATTCCAGCTTCTGTTATGGCATCTGATAGCAAT
>ENA-OQDT01000270-OQDT01000270.1-human-gut-metagenome-genome-assembly--contig:-NODE-270-length-34053-cov-5.152449_pt1 | contig 34053 bp, 36 predicted proteins | sample MGYA00242786_ERZ504617 | MGnify/ENA primary metagenome ERZ504617 (study PRJEB26092, sample SAMD00036337) | human gut metagenome | host: Homo sapiens | study: EMG produced TPA metagenomics assembly of...
TGAGATGGTAGTCTATTTCGGTGAGGAGGTGGAAAAAGCCTTAAAAAGCTATTTAGAGGCAAGAAAAGCAATCGTACCGGTTGCCGGCCATGAGAATGCACTTTTCTATTCGACGCAGCGAAAACGGATCGGTGTCCAGGCAGTAGAAAATCTTGTAAAAAATATGCCAAAGCAATCACTACGACAAAAAAGATTACCCCTCACAAGCTGCGCAGTACCTATGGAACAGCTCTTTATCAGGAAACAGGTGATATTTATCTGGTTGCGGATGTCTTGGGGCATAAAGATGTCAATACTACGAAGAAGCATTATGCAGCAATGGACGATGCGAGAAGACGAAAAGCGGCTACTGCTGTGCATTTGCGTGAAGACTGAACTTTTTATGGCATTTCTAAAAGAAAAACTCTGCAGGGGATATTTTATATATCCCCTGCAGAGTTTTGTACTTTATCTTCTATGCATTTATGCGGAATTTTATACAAGTTTCTTTCCAGTCAGCATTTCGTAGCCCTGCAGATATTTTTCAATGGTTTTATCTACGATCTCCTGAGGAAGTGTCCAGTCGTTATCCGGATTCTGCTTTAACCAGTCACGGGCAAACTGTTTGTCAAAGGATGGCTGTCCATGTCCTGCCTCATATCCGTCTGCAGGCCAGAAACGGGAACTGTCCGGAGTCAGCATTTCATCGCCAATGGTAATGATTCCATTTTCATCCAGTCCAAACTCAAACTTGGTATCTGCAATGATGATACCCTTTTCCAATGCATATTCTGCACATTTCTTATATAATGCAATAGTATAATCGCGAAGCTTTTCAGCATATTCTTTTCCTTTTCCAGGATAATATTTTTCCAGATGTTCAATACTCTGTTCGAAGGAGATGTTTTCATCGTGATCGCCGATCTCGGCTTTTGTGGATGGTGTATAAATCGGTTCCGGCAGTTTGTCAGATTCTTCTAATCCTTCTGGCAATTCAATGCCACATACTTTTCCGGTTTTTTTGTAACTTTCCCATCCGCTTCCGGTAATGTAACCGCGTACGATACATTCCAGCGGAAGCATATTAAGTTTTCGGCACATCATACTGTTTCCATCGAATTTCTCCTGCTGGAAAAATTCCGGCATATCTTTTACATCGGTAGATATCATATGATTTGGCAAAATATCTTCTGTCATTTCAAACCAGAACTTTGACATCTGTGTGAGTACGGTACCCTTTTTTGATACAACATTGTTAAGGATAACATCAAAGCAACTGATACGATCCGTAGCTACCATGATCAGACTGTTTCCGTTGTCGTAAATCTCGCGTACTTTACCTTCTTTGATCGGTTTCATTTCCTGCATAATACAATACCTCACCACTTCTTAATCATAATTTTTGTTTGTAGAAATATTTCGCTACAACCGTACCACTTTTTACACCAGATTGTCAAGAGTCAATTAAAAAGAACAGTCAGTTCAAAAGATAACTTCTAAAAGCTCATGTATAAAGATTTCAGAAATTGATAAAATGTAAAGAGACAGTTTGCCTGTCATTTTATGATAAAAAGGTATTTTAACATGAAGCGAGGAAGGGTTATGTTAGATCTGTATATTATGGGAGAACGTATCCGAAAAGCCAGAGAAGATCTTGGATATACCAGAGAACAGTTTTCCGAGCGGGCAAATATTACACCGCGTTTTTGCTATGATATTGAAGCTGGAAAGAAAGGTGTATCAATTGATACGTTCAAAAATATTTGTGAAGCGTTAAATTTATCGGCAGATCATCTTCTGGATTTAAAACCTATGGATCCGGAAGTATATGATTATACGATTTTTCATGCACTGATGGAAGAATGTCCAGATGCATACAGAGAAAGTTTATATCGTCTGATGCGGTTTTATATCCAATCTATTTCAGAAGCGAAGGAAAAAGAAGATTCTTGATACAGCGTACTGTATTTGGAATCTTCTTTTGTATGTTCATGAGCAGTTATCGCATAAGTTCGCTGGAGTCCAGAATGATGGTAAATGGACCGTCATTCAGAAGTTCGACTTTCATATCTGCCCCAAAACTGCCGGTCTCTACCACGGGGAGCTGTTTTTTGCATTCGGCAATGATATATTCATACAGTTCATTGGCTTTTTGAGGATTTCCGGCCTCAATAAAGCTGGGACGATTGCCTTTCCTGCAGTTCGCATAGAGTGTAAACTGAGAAATCAGAAGCACTTCTCCGTTTACATCCTTTAATGCCAGATTGGTTTTTCCATCCATATCTTCAAAGATACGTAAACCACACATTTTGCGTATCAGAAGATCCGCTTCCTTTCTGGTATCCTCGCTTCCGATTCCAATCAGCACCAGAAATCCCCTGTTGATTTTGCCGATCATATTATTGTCTACAGTAACACTTGCATGTGAAACACGTTGAATTACAAATTTCATAAGAATTCTATTTTCCTTGTATTTTTTCTTTTAATGCAATAAAATCTTTAATCAGTTCGACCGTTCCGTCAATGCCGCAGATACCGCTGTCTATGCACATGTTATAGCTGGATCCATCACCCCATTTTTTGTCTGAATAATAATTGTAATAGCTGGCGCGTTTTTTATCCGTTTTGATGATACGGTCTTTTGCCTTTGGCATCTGTCAAAGCATATTTTCTGGCGATTCGTCGGATACGGACATCCATATCGGCATGCACAAATATGCTGATGCAGTTTTCGTAATCTGCAAGTGCATAATCTGCACAGCGTCCGATCATAATACACGGACCTTCTTTGGCAATTTGTTTGATTGCATTGAACTGTGCGAGGAAAACCTTGTAGTTCAGCGGCATTTCCGAATAGCCGGAGGAAGCACCGTTTAAAGAATAAGTATCCATGATCAAGAGAATACAGAAAACTGTTGGTTGGTTTTTCATCGTGATGTTCAAACAATTCCTGACAGATTCCGCTTTCTTTGGCTGCACGGTCAAGCAGCTCTTTATCGTAAAATTTATGCCAAGTTCTTTTGCCAGTTTTTCCCCAATCTCATGACCGCCGCTTCCGTACTGTCGCCCAATCGTAATAATTGATTTACAAGCCATATATAACACACCCTTTCTCCTTGTTATAGGAGTAATTATACAATATTATACAGACAATTTACAAGCTTTTTCCGAAAAGTAAAACAGGTTCTTTCAGGGAAGTTTATGCAAAAGCTCCTGAAAATAGGATGGCAATGGGGCTGAAAATTCCATATAATTTCCGGTAACCGGATGGACAAATCCGATTGTCATGGCATGAAGTGTCTGACCCTGCAATTTGCAGGGGGATTTTGCAGGACCATAGACATTGTCACCAAGTAGAGGATGATGCAGGGACGCCATATGCACACGAATCTGATGGTGCGGCCTGATTTCCAGTTCACATTCAATATAAGTGAACTGCCGAAAATCGTTCAATACACGGAATGTGTGACCGCTCTTTTCCATTTGCTCATTGATGGCCACTTTTTTTTCGATCAACCGGATGTCTGCCGATCGGGGCATCTACCGTCCCACTCTCCTCATGGATGACACCATGTACGATCGCACGGTAACAGCGGTGTATGGAATGTTCTTTTAACTGTGCAGCAATGGATTTATGTGCGGCATCAGTTTTGCATACGATCAGGGAACCGGTGGTATCCATATCAATTCTGTGAACAATTCCGGGACGCAGAACTCCGTTGATGCCAGACAGGCTGTCTTTGCAGTGATACATCAGTGCATTGACCAGTGTTCCATTGTAGTGCCCGTGTGCCGGATGAACGACCATTCCTTTTGGTTTATTCACGATGAGAAGTGAGTCATCCTCGTACAAAATATCAAGAGGTATATTTTCCGGTACGATATCCGGTGTCTGTGCATCCGGGATTGTCAGGCTGATCTCTTCTGCATCTACACGGTAACTTGCCTTTATCGGAGTCTCCTGGATTTTGATCTGTTCTTCTTTGAAAAGTTTTTGCAGAAAACTTCTGGAATATTGTGGAAACTGTGCAGCCAGATATTTATCTGCACGTTCTCCAAAGGAAGCTTCTTCCGGTAGGATCATTAGTTTTTGCATGAATTGTCTCCCATCTGCAGGACATAAATTATTGTTTTCCAGGTTTGAGGAATGAAAAATCCTCATCTTTGTAAAATGTGAGAATGAGTACAAACAGTATCGGCATAGATACCGTAACATAAATATCTGCAACATTAAAAACCGGAAAAATCAATCAGTGAAAAATAGAAAAAATCAATGACATATCCGTTTATAATGCGGTCAATCATATTTCCAATTGCACCTGCCGCGATCAGAACCGATAAAACGCGAAGCGGACGGTAATGTACTTCATCCGGAAGGTGCCAAAAACACCATATAAGTGCAGCCAGAACGATAAAAACAACCAGGATGAAAAACCAGCGCTGATTCTGAAGTGTGCCAAAGGCAGCACCTCTGTTCTCGAGGTACTGCAGTTCAAAAATGCCTGGAATCAATGAAACAGCAGGTTTTCCTTTCAGGTGTTCAGAGGCGGCCAGTTTTATGATCTGATCCAGCAGCACAAGAAAAAATACAGTAACGGAAGCGAGAATCATTCGATACTTTTTTTGCATGTTTCTGCCCTTTCTCATTTTAAAATGAACGGATTTTCAAGATACTGTAAGGAGTCTTTCATTTCTTTATCGGTAACACTTGGGTCAATGCAGGCATTGCCGATAGCATTTAGAAGAATAAATTTTACTTTTCCGGATTCCATTTTTTTATCAGAACGCGTTGTCTGGATGATTTCCTCGACATTCAGTCCATCGAGAATAGTTGGAAGTCCAAAATCAAGATTGGCATTCTGGATCGTCTGAAAATCTTTAATAGTTATCATACCGCGTTTCCAGGAAATATAAGCAGCAGCCAGGCTGCCGAGGGCAACACACTGTCCATGCATCAGCGTAAAGTTTTTTAATTTTTCGATAGCATGACCGAGTGTGTGACCAAAATTCAGGAGTGCACGCTCTCCTTTTTCCGTTGGATCTTTTTCAACTACATCGCGTTTAATTTCACAGCTTCCGGAAATCATCTGTTCCAGTGTTTCAAGATTCCTGTCTTTGATTTCTGTTATATGCTGAAGAGTCCATTCGTAATAGGAACGATCACGAATCAGACCATGCTTCAGAATTTCACCCATTCCGCATGCAAACTGTTCATCCGTTAAGGTTTTCAGGGTTGAAAGATTCATATAAACAAGCTTAGGCTGATGGAATGCACCGACCATATTTTTATAACAATTAAAATCTACACCGGTTTTTCCTCCGATGCTGCTGTCTACCTGTGCCAGTAATGTGGTCGGAACCTGAATAAAATCTATACCGCGCAGGTAAGTAGCAGCGGCAAATCCTGTCAGATCTCCAACGACACCGCCGCCAAGAGCAACCAGCATATCTTTTCGCTCAAAGTGGTTCAGAATCAGGTGTTCATATAAATCTTGTACGACATTTAAATTCTTATGGGCTTCACCTGCAGGAAATACAAAACGTGTTACTTCTTTTGCACATCCGTCAAGAATCTTTTCTACTTCATCGCCATAATATTGATTCACAGTAGAATCTGTAACGAGACATAGTCTTCGGTTTTTTGTATCACAGGCGGTAAGACGCCCGGCAAGCATTGTAAAATCCTTCTCCAGAAAAATCTCGTATGCGAAGTTACCGTCTTTTGTTACGGGGATGCTGGTTCGATAATCTTTTTTGTTCATATCGTAGCTCCTTCATATATGATTTTATATATACTTTTCTATTCTTACAAGAAAACGTCCTTTTTTTGTTTGTGTTAAAACACCTTTGTAAACAAAACGCCCCAAACCTCTTGCAGATATCAGATCCTGCTCTTTTATATGATATCCATTGGAAGTAATACATTTTCCATTTACAAATACGCGTCCTTCTTCAATCAGGCTAACCAGACTGCTTCTGGAAGCGTTCCATGCCAGGGCAAGGAGGGTATCCAGCCGGATAGATGCCACAGTTCCATCTATTTTTTCGAATTTTATCGGTATATCCTGTATGGCACCACTAAATCGCTGGCACAAAACGACAGTATGTTTGATGCGTATAAGATTATCACATAAAAAATCTGAAATTTTATTCATGCAGAATACATAAGCCTGATTCTGATCGATCAGGATATCACCGATAACAGAGCGGTCGATTCCAAGATTTAAAATGGCTCCAAGATAATCGCGATGTGACAGTTTTTCAGCAAATCGAATATTCAGCGGGGATATCTGCAGGCAGGTAATCGGAAAATCAAAAAAGTCATCTTTTTGTTTTTCTTTATGATCATAACGAAAATAAAGAGCATCAGGGATAAACGCTGCCAACTGACGCTCTGCTTTTGCATAACCGCCGAAAAGCTTCCATCTTACACAGGAAACTTTTTCGACTTTATTATGAAAAATATTTAATTCGTTTAGATTCATAAAATCTGTATAAGTAATGATTCCTCTTCGATCAGCCATATTGGCAAGATCCAGGATACGCTGCTGTGTGCGTTCCTCTGATTTATCCATTGTTTCACTCCTAAAATTTATTTCCAAGAGAAGGCACATCAAATGCACCATTTAAGATTTCCTGATAATCTCCGGAAACATCTACATCAGATGGTGTAATGACAAAAATGAAATTGCTGACTTTCTGCAGGTTTCCGCTAATTGCATAACAGGAACCGGAAGCAAAATCAATAATGCGCTGTGCAACGTCAAGATCTAAACCTTCCATATTCAGCACGACCGTACAATCTGCCAGAAGTGTGTCTGTAATTTCACGTGCATCTTCCATAGAACGTGGTTTGATCACACAGACCTCCATGCCGGAAGCAGATTTTTTTGTACGCATTGGCGAGATTTTACTGGAATTTGTCGTCTTTGCAGAAGAAGTGCTGCGTGGACGAGAAGTGGAAGAAGTCTGCTTTGAAAAAGATTTGCTGTTTCTGGAAGTAGGTTTTTCATCCAGATCATAATCATCTAAATCATCTTCCTGCTTTTTGAAAAATCTCTTTTTCGGAGTGCTCTCATCAAAATCATCGACCTCATCATCGAAAAATTCATCATCATCAAATCCGTCATCTTCACTTACTTTCATGACATTTAAGATTTTATCCAATACTCCCATTTTGTTCTCCTATCTGGTTTATCACAAATTGTAATTACGATGTCCGAAAATTCCGGTTCCTACACGTACCATGGTAGCACCTTCTTCAATCGCAACCTGATAATCTCCAGTCATACCCATACTGAGATTACACATACTAACATTATCTATGTTTTTAGCTGCTATGTCAACTGATAATTCTCTCAATTTTGCAAAATATTTGCGGTTATCCTCAGCATTTTCTACAAAAGGAGCAATGGTCATCAATCCCTGGACGGAAATATGCTCTAATTTTGCAATCTCACGGATGAATGTTTCGCAATCGGAAACCGTTATTCCAAATTTGCTCTCCTCTTCTGCCACATTGACTTCCACAAGAACAGGCATCACAATGTCTTTTTTTTCAGCTTCCTGATTGATAGCCTCGGCAAGCCGGATAGATTCTACAGAGTGAATCAGGGAAGCATTCCCTACTACATATTTGACTTTATTTCGCTGAAGATGTCCAATCATATGCCAGTGGATATCTTTTGGCAGTTCCTGATATTTGTCACGCAATTCCTGCGGTTTGTTTTCGCCAAATTCGCGAATTCCTGTTTCATAAGCTTCTTCAATCATGGAAATTGGCTTGGTTTTGCTGACTGCGATCAGAGTAACCTCATTTCGGTCACGACCGCTTTTTTTGCATGCCTCCATAATATTCTTTTCCACTTCTTTTAAATTTTCTGTAACCATGTCATTCACCTCATTTATAAAATCTGATCATCGGAAACCGTATTTGCATCCAGTGCGATATGATCGTACTGTGCCAGCCCAAAAGTACTTCCATCCTCTACAATACAATATTCTTCGTTGTCAGCGATTACTTTTACTTCGCGGAAAATGGCATATCCTTTATTAATATTATAGACGCCCTGAAGAGATGCGGTTTCTTCAATTCGATATTTGTTTGTGGAGCCTTTTTTTACAATATAATCTCCTTCTGAAAATTTATTGATATCTACATAGTATTTATCATCGACCTTTTCGTACACTGTGGTAGTAACGTATCGCTGCTCGGATTTTCCACTGTTGTTATAAGTTTCCAGCAGAAGCGTAATTTCATCATCATTGTCTTCATTTGATATGGCATATTCTTCCGGAATAACATAAAAATTACGCTGTTCGATCGCAGATTTCGGAATTTTAAGACCAGTTTTTTTATTTAGCAGCAATTCAATTTCAAGAAAACGGTCAGAAGCAAAACGAATAACAGAATCCTCCAGATTTAACTGTGCAAAATAGGTGGATCCATTCTGAATGACAGATACAGAAGAGGTTGTTGTGGTGCCATCTTTCAGAAAACGAATGCTAACAGAACTTTGATCTGTCAGTTCCGATGCTATGTTATTGTCAATAGGGATCATGAGTGACCAGTTTTCATCCGTGATCAGTTTATAAAGAGCATCTCCGCTTTTTGCACTGCTTTTCAGACGGAGATTTTCTTTATCGTATGATTTTGTGTTGAACATATCTGTGGTTACATCTTCCGGTGTAATATATTCAAATCCATCTACGGAATAGACTACAATGCCGGGTTCGGAAGTTCTGCACAGATTAAAAAGACTGTTTTCGCTTGCGTTTCCATAAGCATCCTCTGCATACAGATCAAGGACTGCACTTTCTACATCCGCTTTCATTTCATATGCTTTCTGAAAATCCTGCCCGGAAAAATTTATGGAATAGCTTGCAGCCGCAGAACGCAGTTTCTTTGCATCATCAGAAGAGAGTTTTCCGGATGAAGCAGCTTCTGTGTATTCATCAGAAGAATCCGATTCGGTTGCTTCTGTTCGTTCTGTGGATTTCACAGTGCCAGTCTCATTGACAGAGCATATCACACCGTTCATGGCAATTTCGGTTCCTTCTCTTGCATAATAAGTAACGGCTCCAGATTCCGGTGCGGCTACGATGGATTCTGATTTAAGTGCCAGTGCGGTATATTTATAATTACCGGATAAAGTTCCCTTAGTAACTTCATAAGGAGCAATATGCGAAGAAGTAAGATAAAGGAACATACAGACCAGCATATAAACAAATACAATACCAAATAATACGGTTCCAATATTTAATCCCAGATATTTCCGATATTTTACAATCTTTTTTTTGTTATTTTTTTCAGCCAAATGGATTCCTCCCAGTTCATAGTTCTATTTTGCATCGAATATCATTCTACCACGTTCCCGGGGCAGAAACAATGGAATAAATTTTAAATTTGCGGAAAAAATAAAGGAAGAAGCTGTGATGGTGTGATGGAAGAATCTATCTGCCAGATACAGCAAAAAAACAGGAAAGGAGTCAGAAGGTTATGAATGTAAAGAGCCTGGATTATACCTGTCTTACGTTATCCATCATCGGAGCAATCAATTGGGGATTGATCGGAATTTTTCGATTTGATCTGGTTGCATTTCTTTTTGGTGATATGAACTGGCTTTCCAGAATCATTTATACGCTGGTTGGACTGTCAGGTTTATATTTGATCAGTACTTACGGAAGAATCCGTCAGATTGAAGATGGACACTGAAAAAGAAAACAGTTTTAAAGCAAAAAAACAGGACGATAAAAAAGTTCGTCCTGTTTTACTTCGACTACTGTATTTTATTCCAGGTTTATAAAGAGACAATAACTTTTGATTTTGCATTCTCAGGAAGGTCTGCTTCGTCTAAAGATATGCTGAGAACAAAAGTAATGTGATATTTTTCACCAAGTTTCTCAAGACAGCTGATAGTATCTGAAATATCATGGTCTTCCAGCTTTGCAATTTTCAGAAAACTGTCAAGATACATCTGCTCAAGATCATGATCCTGTGAAATAATACCGGAAACAAAACCGATAAAAGCATCACTGCTTGACAGAGCAAATTCAGAAGTGTCGATCAAACGTACTCTGTTATTTAATTCATACATATGTTTGGAACTTTTATCCAGATAGACAATATTGCCATGTACAGTCTTAACCTCTGAATTTACTTTGTCTAACAGTTGCTTTGTTTTGCCTTTTCCCTTTTTTCCTGCAATGATTTGTATCATGCTAATCTCCTCCTTTAGTCCGATGACATAAATAACTATAGGTAGATTATAGTGCATATTTAAAGAAATTACAACTACTAATTGTCAAATTTTGTAACAATTTACTAACGCAGAAATAAGTTATTGATTGATCAGAGTCAGAAGTCGGTTCATTTCTGCATACAGAGTATCTTTATCTGCAGCATTTAAAATCACAGAAACATGTGAATCGCCATATTTGTCTTTGGCAAGTAAACACAGACAGCATCCGGCTTCATCGGTAGTACCTGTTTTTCCGCCGATCACTTCTACATCCTGTGGAGGTGTTGCTTCACCAATATGATAATAATTGGTAGACTGCCACATAATTCCATATTTATCATTGTCACGAATAAATACACAATAATATTCGGAAGAAGCTATGATTTCCTGAAAAGCATCGTATTTAAGAGCTTCCTGAAAAATCAGATAAATATCATATGCAGTTGTATAATGGTTTTCATCCTGAAGTCCATGTGGATTCATAAAATGTGTATCGGTTGCACCAAGTTTGGCCGCTTCTTCATTCATCATTTCCACAAAATGCTCCACACTTCCACCTACATGGACAGCAAGGGACATGGCGGCATCATTTCCGGAATTCAGCAATAATCCATAAAGGAGCTGTTCTACGGTAAGCTGATCGCCAGGTTCGATCATGCAGATAGAAGAACCACTTTCAATATCCTGACATTCTTCTCCTATGGTAACGGTTTCATCCAAATCACAGTTTTTCAGTGCAACAAGAGCTGTCATGACTTTGGTAATACTTGCCGGGTACATTTTATCAAAAATATTCTGTGCGTAATCTACATTTCCGGATGCAAGATTAAAAGAGCCGGCAGCTTTGGAAGTGAGATTTAAAGAAGAATCATCTTCATTTCCCGTGGCAACACAGAGATTTTCCGAAAAAGAAGATGCACGGCTGGCATTAAACTGTATTTTTTCAATACCAAATACTGCATCACTTTTATCGTAAAGTTTGGTCAGATGGATTTCTTTGTTTTTTGTGACCGTAACGATAGAAAGTCCGCCAAGTACCAGAACAGCTGCAGTAAGCAGAAAGATCAAAACCTTTCTTCCCTGTGATCTGCGATTCTTCTTTGGTGGTTTTACCGGTGTCCGGTGATTGCGTTCACGTCTCTGTCTGTTTTCTCTTGTTTCCATTACTTGTACATCTCCCGCCATTCAAGATCTCCCCGGTCTAAAGACTTGATCAGTAATTCTGCTGTTGCAAGATTGGTTGCAAGTGGAATATTGTGCATATCACAAAGTAAAAAAATATTTTTGGTATCCGGTTCATGTGGTTTTGCACCAAGTGGATTCCGAAGAAAGATCATAAGGTCAATCTGATTATTCTCAATCTGTGCTCCCATTTGATGTTCACCGCCCAGATGTCCGGCGAGGAATTTGTGAATATTCAGGTTTGTAACCTCCTCCACAAGTCTTCCTGTTGTTCCTGTTGCATACAATTCGTGTTTACACAAAATTCCACGGTAGGCAATGCAGAAATTCTGCATCAGCTTCTTTTTGGAATCATGTGCAATAAGTCCTATATTCATAAAAATCAGACCTCCTTCCTGTGTATTTCATTACAATGTGCGATATTTAGTATTTTCGTACCTGCAGTCCGATATTCAGTACTATACCGATCCCGATATAAAGACTGATCAGTGAAGTAAGACCATAGCTTACAAACGGAAGAGGCAGACCGGTATTTGGCATCAGACCTGTGGCAACGCAGATGTTGATAAAACTCTGAAAAACAATCAATGCGGCCATACCGCAGCATATCAGTGTTCCGGAAATATCTCTCGCATTCCTTCCAATCAGGATACATTCCAGAGCGATCAGAAATTCAAGAGCAACGATCAGGCAGCATCCAAGAAAGCCAAGTTCTTCACCGGCAACGGCAAAAATAAAATCTCGGGAAAAGAGGACGAGCCGCCGTATGTTGCTGTAGGGTTCAGAGCTAAGAAAACGGGTGGTAAATACCGTTACGTATGGCTGCTTAAAGCAAAATTTAAAGTACCGTCTGAAAAGTACGAAACAAAGGGCGAGAGTATCAAGTTTAACACGCCGGACATTGAGGCATCTTTTACAACAAGAAAGAAAGATAACTTGTGGAAAGCAGACTTTGTGGGAACAGAGGAAAGCGCAGCGGCTAAAACGTGGTTTACAGCAGTGCCGGAAAAGGCAGCAGCAATGGAAAGTGTATAAAACAGGAAAGGAGAGAGGCGTAGCATGGGCTGCGCCTTAATTTTATATCATGGGAGCATTAAAGAGCGGGGCTTTTCCCGTAGAGCTGAACGGCAAAGAATATGGTTTACTTTTTTCGCTGAACGCATTAGACGAAGTACAGGAAAAGTTTGGGGGCTACGACAAATTAAGTGAGGTATTCAATAAAGATAACCCAAACCTTTTTAAAGATACAAGGTGGTTACTTACGCTGCTTATTAACGAGGCACTTTTAGCAGAGGACGAAAACGCCCAGCTGCTTGAAGAGAAGAGGGTAGGCAGACTGATACACGCAGGAAATTTGCAGGAAGTACAGAACGCTATTTTTAAATCGTTCTACAGAGGAACTGCGGGAGACAACAGCGACACAGAGAACGAAAACGACGGAGAAGAAACAACAGAAGAGGGAAACAGGGCAGCCGTGCAGGAAAATTAGATACTGCACGGCTTTTGTATATTGCAGTAGTGCTTTTGAGATACAGGGAACGTGAGGCATGGAGAAAAACACCATACCAGATAACGACACTGTTTAAATATCACAAGGAATATAACCCGCACATTTTCCGACAGGAACAGGCGGGAACACCAGCAGCTACAGAAAACATGGACGATATAGACATAGCGTTAGGGGGCTTTTAATTATGGCAGATAAGACGCAGAACGTCAAAACAAGGTTAAGTTTTGATGGAGAGGCAGAGTATAAAGCAGCCTGCAAGGAAATTAACAGCACCCTTAAAGTGCTTAATTCTGAAATGAAACTTGTAACGGCTGAATATAAGGACAATGCAAGCAGCGTAGATGCGCTGAAAGCAAAGCAGGCGGTACTACAGAAAACATACGACGAGCAGGCAAAAAAGGTAAAAGAAACCGAGGCGGCTTTAGAAAAATGCCGCAAGGCAACAGGAGACAATAGCGAAGAAAGTAAAAAACTTGAAACCCAGTTAAATTACCAGAAAGCAGCGCTTGTAAAGACAGAGCAGGAATTAGGCAAAACGACTGACGAAATGGAAAAAGCAGAAAAAGCCGCTGACGAAATGGGAAAGGAAATAAAAGACAGCGGGGAACAGGCAGACGACGCAAAGGGAAAATTTTCTGGATTTACAAGCGTGCTAAGCGGAATGGGTACAGCGCTTAAAGCAGCAGCAGCGGCGACGGCGGCAGCAGTTGCGGGAGCGGCAACAGCCATAGGAGCGCTTACCACAAAAGCGATAGAGGGATACGCAGCACAGGAACAGCTTGTAGGCGGTGTAGAAACTCTTTTCAAAACGTCGTCTGATACGGTTGTTGGTTATGCAAACGACGCATATAAAACAGCTGGAATGTCTGCAAATGAGTACATGGAAACAGTTACCAGCTTTTCAGCGTCGCTGCTTGCCAGTATGAATAATGACACGGCAGCGGCAGCAGAAAAGGCAAACGTGGCAATTACGGATATGTCAGACAATGCAAATAAAATGGGTACTGATATATCGCTTATACAGAACGCCTATAACGGTTTTGCAAAGCAGAATTATACCATGCTGGATAACTTAAAACTGGGATATGGCGGTACAAAAGAGGAAATGCAGCGACTGCTTGATGATGCAAGCAAGCTATCCGGCATTAAGTATGATATTTCATCATATTCAGACGTTGTAGACGCTATTCACGTCGTACAGACGGAAATGGGCATAACAGGGACAACGGCAAAAGAGGCAAGTACAACAATAGAGGGTTCGGTTAGTTCTATGAGTTCAGCGTGGGACAACTGGGTAGCTGGAATGGCAGACAGCGAGGCGAATTTCTCACAGCTTACAAGCAATCTGGTAGACAGTATTGTAACAGTGGTAGGGAATATAGCACCGAGGGTAATAGAAACAGTGCCGAGGCTGGTAAGCGGACTGGGAGAAATCGTAGAGCAGCTTGCAACGTATATACCACAGGTTATACAGGAGTTATTACCGCCTTTAATGAGCGGCGTACAGGACTTGCTTAATACGCTGGTTGGAATGCTGCCGGAAATGATAAGCATAATCGGGCAGATTATACCGACAATCATAGATACGCTGCTTACTATATTACCGCAGCTTTTAGAGGCAGGCGTACAGATTATTACGGAATTGGCGCAAGGTATCGCACAAGCGTTACCTACATTGCTGCCAACAATCGTAACGGTGGTTACGAACATTGTAACCATGCTGATAGAAAATATACCGTTGCTGATTACAGCAGCATTACAGCTGCTTACGGGGCTGGCACAGGGGCTGGTAGCAGCGCTGCCTGTACTGATTGAGGCACTGCCGGAAATCATAACGGCTATCATAAATGCACTGGTTGAGGGCATACCGCTTATTATCGAAAGTGCGGGCGATATTATAGTTGCATTGATTGACGGCATCATAGATGCAATACCGCTTTTAATCGCAGCCATACCGCAGATTATAGCAGCCATTGTAACAGGACTGATTACGGGGCTGCCTAAGATTTTGACGGCGGCAGGCAAGCTGGTAATGACAATCATAAATAAAATAAAAGAGCTACCTACTCTGATACCGCAGGCAATCGCTGCGGGCGTTGAGAAAATAGCAGAGTGGGGCGCAAATATGCAGGAAAAAGGCGGCACAGTTATAACAGGTTTTGTAACGAAAGTTATAGATATTGTTAAGGAGCTGCCGCAGAAAATCTGGAACAGTATAGTAAGCGCAGTAACCAGAGTGGCTACGTGGGGCGCAAATATGCAGACCAAAGCCAAAGAAGTAATGAACACAATGCTTACGAACATTGTAACGATTGTGAAAGAAACGCCTGCTAAAATCTGGAACAGTATAGTAGGAGCAGTTACCAGAGTGGCTACGTGGGGTAACAATATGCTTACGAAAGCCAAAGAGGTAATGAATGCCATGGTAACGGGCGTTATTACGATTGTTAAGGAACTGCCGCAGAAAATCTGGAACAGCATAGTAGGGGCAGTTACCAAAGTGGCTACGTGGGGCAACAATATGCTTACGAAAGCCAAAGAGGTAATGAATGCCATGGTAACGGGCATTGTTACGATTGTTAAGGAAATACCGCAAAAGATTTATAACAGCATTTCTGGTGCAATTTCCAAAGTGGCTACATGGGGTACAGAAGTAAAGAACAAAGCCGTAGAGGGCATGAGAAATGTAATTACTGGAATAGCAGACGTATTTAAGGATATTGGCAGTACGTTTGCAGGGTTCGGTAAAAACATGGTAGAAGGCATCTGGAACGGCATAAGCGGCGCTACGAGGTGGATAAAAGACAAAATAAGCGGCTGGGTAGGCAATGTTACCGACTTCCTTAAGGATTTATTTGGAATTGCCAGCCCGTCTAAGCTGATGCGTGACGAAATCGGCGTATATCTGGCGCAGGGTATCGGCGTTGGCTTTTCTAATGAAATCGGCGGCGTTAAGAAAATGATTGAGGACAGCGTACCGCAGGAGTTTGATGTAGACGCAAAGGTAAATGTAGGCAATGAATTTAAGTATGATAACGACGACAAAAAGCCAAAGCCGAGAGGCGGCGGCAGTGCAGCAGGCGGCGTAGTTGTCAATCAGTATATTTATGCGAATACCACGGACTATGCAAAACAGCAGAAAGAGGCAGCCCGACAGTTCAGAATGATAGCAAGGACGGTGTAACACATGGAAAATGAAAAACTGACTTACATAAATTCAAGGGGCGAGCGGTTAGAGCTGGGAGTAGACAGCGTATACCATTGCAATATAAGTAAAGACGTAGAGGGCATTTCCGGCGTTACGAGCGTCATTTACAGCACAAACAGTATGGGACAGCACGGCGACACCTACGTAGGGCAGCGTATCGAGGCGAGGGACATAGACGTAGTGGGACATATCAACACACGGGACAAGGCGCAGGCATTGGAACTGCGCCGCCGTATGCTTAAGATATTTAACCCAGAGCTTAGCGCTACGCTGGTGTATGAGTACGGCGGCTTTAAGCGTGTGATTGATTGCAGGGCGTATGGAGAGCCTAAGATACTAAAGAAAGAGGTACTTTATGAGTTTGATTTACAAATAGAGTGCCTTAACCCGTTCTGGCGGGAAGAGGAAGAAACAAAAGAGGATATAGCAAGCTGGGTGGCTGCGTGGCATTTCCCTTGCGTTATCGAAAAGGACAGCACAAAGAGCATGATATACGGATACCGAGCGGAAAGCGTAATAGTGGACTGCTACAACGAGGGCGACGTATCAACAGGAATGAGGATAAGGTTTACAGCACTGGGGACAGTTTCAAACCCGATACTGCTTAATGTGGATACCGAGGAATTTATACAGATTAACGCCACTATGAAAACGGGCGACGTGATAGAGATTAACACGAAGTACGGCAGCAAGGGCGCTAAGCTGATAAGGGACGGCGTAGAAACCGACTATTTCCGCTACATTGATGTAGACAGTACATTTATGCAGCTTGCCATAGGCGACAATATGTTTAGATATGATGCAGCCAGCGGCGTAAATTCTCTGGAAGTATCCATATTCTACAGCAAGGAATTTTTAGGAGTGTGACGGTATGGAGCTTAGAGTATTCGACAAGACAGTACAGCCGCTGGGAGCTATAGACGAGCTGGCAAGCCTGCTATGGCATACAAAGTATTTTGACGTAGGAACTTTTAGCCTGCTTGCGCCGATTACGGACAATAACAGCCGTTTGCTGGTAGAGGGTAACTTAATAACCAAGCACGACGGAAAAAAGGAAGTAAAGACCGCCGACGGCGGCGTATGGCGCAGGGCAGCGCAGATAACCTACGTACACATTACCAAAGACGAGAACGGCTTAGAGCAGTTAGAGGCACAAGGCTATATGCTTAGCTGGTGGCTTAATAAGCGCTGCATTTATCCGCAGATTGTGGCGACAGGTACAAACCAGTATCTTATAAACCTTATGGTAAAGAACAACTGCGGCAGCGCAGCAGGAACAAAGCGGCGTTTTCCATTGCTTACATTTCTGGCGCAGGAAACCATAGACGGCGTGGCGGTTGAATATGCAAACGAGGTATACGCACAACTGGGGCAGGAAGTAAAGGCAAGGGCGCAGGCTGGAAAGCTGGGCTATGACATTCTGCTTAACGAAAGAGAGAGACTGTTTGGCTTTTATCTGTATAAGGGCAATGACCTTACAGCCACAAATACCGAGGGTAACACACCCTGCATATTTTCAAGAGATTTTGATAATGTCAACGAGCAGGAATACACAGCCAGTATAGAGAACTGCGGCAACTTTATTTATGTGCAGGGAGCAGCTGACGACGACGGCAGCCAGCCAGTAACCACAGTGGACGGCGAGGGCGCAACGGGGCTGGATTTAGTAGAGGTATTCTGCGACGCTACGGACATTGCCAGAAAGTACCAGCAGGGGGAAACAGAGGTAACAATACCGCTGAATACCTATATTGCAATGCTGAAAACGAGAGGCGGCGCAGAGTTGGAAAACTACGGCAAGAACATAAATTTTGTAAGTACCATAAATACAAATTCAAACTTAAAATTTAAGGCTGATTTTGATTTAGGCGACCGTATTACTTGCAAAGAAACTAAGTGGGGCATACAGATAGATGCACGCATTACAGAAGTAACAGAAACATACCAGAAAGGCGAGGAAACCATAGAGGCGACTTTTGGCGACAGCCTGCCGACGCTGGTAGACCAGATTAGGAAAGTGAGGTAGCAGAAATGGCAAACAGCTTACCGTTTAATGCCGTGGCAGTAGACGGAGAGTACGACAGGGTATATAAAGCCGAGGATTGGGCGTGGTACTTTGCTACTTTCATTGCAAACGGCATTTTTCCAAAGCCGAGCGACGGGCTACAGGTAGTAGCTTACAGCGGCATGGAAATAAGAGTAAATGCAGGCTATGCCTTTATAAACGGCTACGCCTTTAGAAATCCTGCAACGCTTAGCGTAACACTGGATACGGCAGAGGGAGCGCTTAACAGGGTGGACAGGGTAGTAGTTCGCTGGGATTTGCCGCAAAGAGATATGTATATTGCGGTGCTGAAAGGCACACCGTCTGCAAAGCCGACAGCAACGGCAGTAACACGCACTACGGAAATATGGGAGCTTGCGCTTGCAGATATTTACGTAGGCAAGGGCGTAACAAGGATACAGACGCAGAACATCACAGACCAGCGGTTTAATAGCGCAGTCTGCGGCATTGTAACAGGAACGGTGGAAGAGATAGACGCAAGCGTGCTTACAAAGCAGTTTACGGACTTTTTCAACACCTACAGCGCAGCCGTGCTGGACGAGTTCAGCGCATATAAGCAGAGTATGGAAAAGTACCTTACAGAGATTGCGGGCGTATATGACAGCTACGTAAGCAAGACAGAGGGCTTATTTGCGCAGTATGAGAGCCAGTTTAACGAAAGATACAGCAGTTTTGAAAGCACGCTTGACAACTGGGACAAGGAACTTTTAAGCGCCTATACAGAATTTATGGCAAAAATTAAGCTATTCCAGTCGGACGCTGAAAACGAATTTAACACATGGTTTGAGAGTATCAAGGACAAGCTGGGTGAGGACATAGCAGGCAGCCTGCAACTGCAAATTGAAGAGCTGGCAGCAGCCATGCAGGAAGTGAAAAAGCAGGCAGAGGCAGGCACGAAAGAAACCAAAGAGGCAATAGCAGCGCTGGACGAGCGACTTAAGAGAGTAGAAAGCGGCTGGGGCATTGACTATAAGCATGATGCTGTACTGGGATTGTGTTACATGGGCGCAGCATACATGAGCCAGCATTACGAAAGAACAGTAGAAACGGCAGTGTTAGGGGCTACCTACGTGGGTAATTCCTATCTTGCAAATACATTTTAGAAAGGCGGCAGACCATGAAAGGATTTCCTAAAGTATTAAAGACAAAAGAGGATTATTACAACTGCCTTGCTATGGTAGCAAGCGGAGAACTGGCAGCAGCAGATTTGCTGGCGAAAATCGAGAGCGCAGAGAACCAGCGTTATATTGAGTGCGGCGTAGCAGCTGTAGAGGAAGAGAAAAAGGCGGTTACGGTATATTACTGCGACGAGGCAGCGGTAGGTATGAAATTTGTAGCAGGCGACGTATCCGGCACGGTGCAGGGAGTAACACATATCCAGACCGACGAGGCAGCGGCAGCAGGAGAGGCGGGAAACGACAGAACAGCCCTTACACTTTCCAAAGCGGTAAAAGCGGGCTGCAAGGTAATTGCGCTGGAACGCACAGACACCGTGGCAGGAATGACAACAGACGACATTGCAGCACTGAAAGGAGTATTAAAGCAGTATGAGTAGATTATTAGTGGACGACGTTACAAAGACCGACGCAAGGGCGCTTTTGAACGTAAATAAAATGGCTACAATCAGCGATATTGTAGCACCGAGCAATGAGTACATTTACGCCAGCGGAGCAAATGAGCTGACCGTAGTAGAGGGTTGCGTAATTGCCGTGGGCGGCGCTGGAATTTTCAAGACAGCAAATACAATTCTTACGGCTGCTAATCTGGACGCAGGCAGCGCTTTTGCGGTAGGTAAGGACTATTACGTATATATCTGCGACAGCAGAATTGACAGCGCAGACGAGAAATACGTAATTTCCCTTAATTCTACATACCCGACAGGCTGGAACGCTACAAACAGCCGTAAAATCGGCGGCTTTCATTATGGACGCTGCCGCAAGGTGGACAGCAATTTACAGCCGCTTAATGGCAGCAGTGTTATTTTTGGCACAGGCTGGGAAAGTGCAGTAAGCAATGGCATTGTACCACGTTCTGTATGGACACTGGGACACCGCCCGAAATGCAGCCCAGAGGGTATGGTATATTTAGGCGGCGGCACATGGGTAGATATTTACCTTAATTCTGACGACGGGGCAAAGGGCTTGAAATCAGAGTATGGCTGCGCACCTATGACGGGTACAGAAAGCATGAACTGGTACAACTTTGTAGAACGTCTGGCAAAGAGCGGTAAGCGTCTGCCGAACTATGCAGAATTTTGCGCTTATGCTTTTGGCAGCCCTGCCGGACTGGATAACGCAAATACAAACGCATGGAGCGCCACCAGCAACACAGGTAGGGGCGTAACAGGCAGTGTGGTAAATGCCGTTTCTTCCGTGGGCGTTGTAGATGCCGTGGGGCGTGTCTGGGAGTGGCTGGACGAGCTTATTACAAGAGCGGAACACGCCACAAATGCAGACTACCACGCAAGCGTAGCGTGGGGCTGGGACAAGAAAAGCCCATTGAACGCAGGCGAGAAGTCTTACGACGTTGGTAACATTTACCAGTATTACGCATATTCTCTGGCGGCGCTGATAGCGGGCGGCATCTGGGGCGATGGGGCGAATTGCGGCGCTCGTGCCGTGGGTTGCAGCATTTCCCCGTGGTATGTCTATGCGAGCATTGGCGCTCGTGGGGCGTGTGACTCTCTGTAGACGGCGGGCGAAAGCCCAGCCGGATAAACGGGGGTAAGGCATGGACATACAGACAAAAACAGATATTATACACCAGAAAATATACGATTTTCTGCTATATATTTACCCTCTGCTTACGAAGTACCCAAAGTATGAGAAATTCAGTTTACAGACGGCGACAAGAAACGCAATTCTTGAAATGCTGCAAGAGGTTATAAAGTGGGATAAGACGGCAACGAAAAGCCACTTATACACGGTAGATACGGCATTGCAGGAAAGTAAAGAATTGCTGCGGCTGGCGCATGACTTGAAGTATAGCGCTATGAACGCACGGCACTACGGCGAGAGCTGCCGCAAGCTGAAAGAAATAGGCGTTATGCTGGGCGAACTGATAGAAGAGGTAAAGACCAGAAAATAGCAGGATATGGGGCAGCTGCTTACTTACAGCCTCTGGCGGCGCTGATAGCGGGCGGCAACTGGAACAATGGGGCGAATTGCGGCGCTCGTGCCGTGAATTGCAACAATTACCCGTGGAATGTCAATACGAACATTGGCGCTCGTGGGGCGTGTGACTTAGTGAGAACATTACAGGCACAGAGTTCTACGGAATACTGGCAAGGACTTAGAAAGGGATAAGACCGAGTGTTTAATATCCTATAGTCAGAGTGGCTGTCCCGCCGTGAGGCAAAGAGAAAAAATACGGCTGCTGGTTAGTAGCTACGGCGAAAGGCAGGAGCTTAATACTTGAAGAGAGTAGGATACATTACCGATAAGGACGGGCGGCGCATTACGCTTTTAGAGGCTATGGGCGACTATGGAAACGTACAGAAAGCCTATAACAAAGCCAGAAAGTGTAAACGCCACAGAAAAGACGTACTGATTTTTACGAAAGACAAAGAGGAAAACTTAGACAAGGTGCGGGAAGATATTATAAACCTTGCCTATGAGCCGAGCAAATACCATTACTTTAAGGTGTACGAACCGAAAGAGCGGCAGATAATGGCGCTGCCGTTCTATGACAGGGTGGTACAGCACGCCATAAACAACGTGTTAGAGCCTATATTTGATAAGCGGTTTATATCGCAGTCTTACGCCTGCCGGAAAGGTAAAGGTATGCACGCTGCGTCTGATACGCTAAAAGAGTGGCTGTATGAGTGGAACAAATACCACCCAGACCAGCCGCTTTATGCTATCAAGGCAGATATACACCACTATTTCCAAAGCATAGACCATGCGGTATTAAAAACTGAAATACGTAAGGTTATAAAAGACGCTGGGGTACTGGCATTGCTGGACAGGATAATAGACCACAACGGCAATATGCCGGACGGCGTAGGGATACCAGTAGGAAACCTTACCAGTCAGTTATTTGCAAATATCTATCTGGACGCATTAGACCAGTTTATTAAGCATGAGCTGGGCGTAGAGGCATACATACGCTATATGGACGACTTTGTAATATTAAGCCCAGACAAGGAACAGCTGCGCAACTGGCTTGCACGGATAGAGCAATTCTTACGGGAAGAGCTTAAGTTAGAGTTTAACCCGAAAACTACCATACTGGCAGCAAAGAACGGTATAGACTTTGTAGGCTACAAACACAGGGCAACGCACAGGAAAGTACGAAAGGACAGCATAAAGCGCATAAAGCGTACTATCAAGAAGTGCGAGAGCGGGAAAATCACAAAAGAGCAGTTACAAAAGAGTATACAGAGCTGGACGGGACACGCAGGACACGCCGACAGCTATAACCTACGAAAGAAAATAGAAACGCTGGCAGAGGCAGCCATAGAAAAGGCTGCTTAAGCGGCAAAATGCAGGAGCGAGTACATGAGTAGCAATTTATTAAGGGTAGTACAAGAACAACAGGAAACCATAGAAAAGCAAAGCAGGCTTATTGCTGATTTAATAGCCACTCTGGAAAGCTGGGAGCAGACAGCGAGCTACGACGGCGCAGAGCTGAAAGAGCGGGCAAAAGATTTGCAATTAAGAGAAAGGCAGGATTTATGAACATGACTATTACAGAATTTATTGAGGCGGCGGCACATAACAAAATTATCCAGCTGGTAGTATTGGCGATTGTGTGCGACACGGTTTTTGGCGTGCTGCGTGCAATCAAAGAAAAGAAATTTAACAGCTGCGCAGGCATTGACGGGGCTATCAGAAAAGTAGGTATGCTTATTTCTCTGGTATTCATGCTGGCAATCGACGTACTGATTAAGATTAACTTAATCGGATTTATACCGGAGCAGGTACGTACATATTTAGGGCTTGATACCGTGGGCGTGGCTGAATTTTTCGCACTGCTCTACATTGCCTATGAAGTAGTGAGCATTTTTAAGAATATGGCATTATGCGGGCTGCCCGTAAAAAAGGTATGGGAAAAGGTGCGGGAGTTTCTGGCGAAGTATACGGACGAACTGCCGGACACAGACGAACTGGACGGGGACAGCACCACAGGCAACGTAGAGGAACACAGGACACAGGAAAGATAAGAATAATAAGGACATAGCAGCAAAGAGCGCTTGCGGGACACCGCAGGCGCTTATTTTGTATGCGGAAAGGCAGGAAATATGAACATTAACAGAAAGATAAGTAAGTACAATTTCAATAAGGGCAGCGTTTCCAGAATTAAGTATATTGTTATCCATTATGTAGGCGCACTGGGCGGCGCAGAGGACAACTGCCGATATTATGGCGGCGGCAATAGAAATGCGTCGGCGCATTACTTTGTAGGATTTAACGGCGAGGTATGGCAGTGCGTAGAGGACGCTAATATAGCGTGGCATTGCGGAGCGTCGAGCTATAAGCACGCAGAGTGCCGAAACGCTAATAGTATCGGTATTGAAATGTGCGTAAGGAAGAAAAACACAAAGAGCATGGGCGCAACAGATAAAGACTGGTATTTTGAGGACGCAACAGTAGAGGCAGCGGCAGAGCTTACCCGTTACCTTATGAATAAATACGGCGTGCCTGCATCTCATGTAATCAGACATTACGACGTAACGGGCAAGATTTGCCCTAACCCGTATGTATATAACACCAGCGCCCACACATGGGACGAGTTTAAGCGTAAAATCAGCGGACAGGCAGAAACACCGCAGGGCGGCAATGAAAAAACAATCTGGAATTTTCTTACAGGAAAGGGCTTAAATGCTTATGCCGTGGCTGGTATTATGGGTAATCTGTATGCTGAAAGCGGGCTTATGCCGAACAACTTACAGAACACCTATAACAATAAGCTGGGTAAGACGGACGCAGAATATACAGCAGCGGTGGATAATGGCAGCTATGGCAATTTTGTAAAGGACAGTGCAGGCTATGGGCTGGCGCAGTGGACGTATTGGAGCAGAAAGCAGGCGTTGCTTAATCATGCAAAACAGGCGGGCGTATCCATTGCAGACCTTAATATGCAGCTGGGCTTTTTATGGGAAGAATTGCAGGGATACACAGCAGTAATGGACGCACTGAAAAAGGCGGGCAGTGTGCGTGCTGCATCTGATGCCGTTCTTACTGGATATGAAAAGCCAGCAGACCAGAGCGAAACAGTAAAGAAAAAGCGTGCAGAGTACGGCGAGGGATACTATAAAAAGTATGCAGCAGGAAACGGTACAAAGTATTACAGAGTGCGCAAGAGCTGGACGGACGCAGCAAGCCAGCTGGGGGCGTTTACGTCGCTGGAAAATGCAAAGAGCGCTTGCAAGGCGGGTTATACTGTATATGATGATAACGGCAAGGCGGTATATACCGCAGCGGGGCAGCAGACAAGCGCAGGCGTTCCGTTTAGCGTACAGGTAGATATTTTAGACCTTAATATCAGAACAGGAGCAGGCACGAACTATGCAAAGACGGGAGAAACCACAGGAAAGGGAGTATTTACCATTGTGGAAGTGAAAGCCGGACAGGGCGCAAGTGCTGGCTGGGGACGCTTGAAGAGTGGCGCAGGCTGGATTAGCTTAGATTATGCCACAAGATTAGCTTAAGTTTTCGAGGGTGGGCGGTTCGCTGTCTGCCCTCTATTTTTTTGCGATTTTCTTAGAAATCTATACAAAAGTGTTGACAATATACCGAAAAAGGTATATAATAAAATCATGGAAAGGAGATAAGAACAAATAAGAGGCAAAGCCACTGGAAAGGAGAAACGGCACAATGGGTAAGAAAAAGAAACAAAAGAAAAAGCCTATCAACTGGCAAGAATTGGCAATCAGTGCAGTGATAGACTTAATCATAGGAACAATACTTATCATAATTGGTAAGTACATAGGTTAGGGCGAAAGCCCTAACCAACAGGCGGGCGATAAGCCCGCCGCCTATAAGAAATATAACACAAACCCAAAGCCGAGTAAAGAGTATGCTTTTAAAATTAGGAGTATTTTTAGTAGCAGTAGGACTGGTAAAGCTGCTGGTTGCTTTCATTTTGAGGGCAAGAGAAAAGAGAGGTAAGGCATGAATTTAGGCGAAAACATTAAAAAAGCACGAAAAGCGGCAGGCGTGACGCAAAAGGAACTTGCAGAGCGCCTGCAAGTATACCAGAAAGATATAAGCCGCTGGGAAAACAACGAGCTTACGCCAAACGCAATAACACTTGCGAAAATTTGCAGAGAGCTTAACGCCTCTGCTGATGAAATTTTAGAATTGAAGTAGAAACGAAAGCGAGGGCTTACTATGACAAAGAAAAAGGTAATTTTATTGGTAGTGGCTGCATTATTTGCAGTAAGCGGTTTAACGGCGCTGCCGTCTGGAAATATAACAGGCGGGGTGGGCTGCATTGTGGTTGCGGCAGTATGCGCCTATTTTGGACTGAAAAAGAAAAGCGCAGGAAAAGAGAACGGAAACAGAACGCCAGCGCCTGCCGCTGTATCTGGTGGCAGAATTTTAGATACAATCAGAACGAAAGTAGTAGGCGTGACGTTTAATAATGAGGACGGAGAAAACAGGCAGGATATTTTAAGCAGAATGTCCGGCAGTGAAGATATTACAGTAGAAAAGTATACATACAACGGAGAGCCTGCCGCATACGTAAAGTGGGGCGATAAGGTAATAGGCAATCTATCGGCAGAGCTGGCGGGGGACTTAGCGAGAAAGTACCCGAAAGCCCGCTACACCGCAGAAATACTGGAAATTTCTGGGGGGGGTACAGACGTTCGGGTGCAATATAGAGCTTGACGTAATCGAGGACGCAACGCCCAGCGTAAGCCAGCATACGGGAGAAACTACAGTATATGTAGACCGTAGCAACAAAAAATACCATAGTAAGCCTAACTGTTCGGGAATGAAAAACCCAAAGAGCATACCGCTAAGCCAAGCAAAGAAGAAATACACCGCTTGTAAAAAGTGTTGTAAATAGGTAAAGGCATAAGCCGCAGACTTGTAAAAGAGTTTGCGGCTTTTCGTCGTATATGGGGAAAGAACAGGAACGAAAGAGAGGTAGCAGAAATGGCGAATAAGAAAGGCAGCCGACAGCTGACATGGACAGACCGTATAAGTATTGAGGCATTGAAAAAAGCAGGGCATAGCGTGATAGAGATAGCAGAACAGCTGGGCGTACACCGCAGCACTATATACAATGAGCTTAAGCGAGGGGAATATATGCACAGAAATAGCGACTATACAGAAACATTAAGTTATAGCCCAAACAAGGCACAAATGAAAGCAGAGGAAAATTTAAAGGCAAGGGGTACACAACTTAAAATAGGAAACGATATTGCATACGCAAATTATATAGAGGATAAAATAGTAAATGAAGATTACAGCCCAGCTGCGGTACTGGGAGAATTGAAAGCACAGGGGAAAGAGGGGGACTTTTCCGTAACAGTATGCGTAACGACCTTATACAGCTACATTGATAAGGGTATTTTCCTTAAGTTGTCTAATAAGAATTTGCCAGTAAAGAAGAATAAGAAGAGAAATTATAAGAAAGTACAGAGGCAACAGAAAAGGACGGCAGCAGGAGAGAGTATAGACAAACGCCCGAAAGAGATAGATACACGGGAAGAGTTCGGCAACTGGGAAATGGACAGCGTTTTAGGTAAGCGGGGAAAGTCAAAAAATACGTTGCTGGTACTGACGGAGCGGAAAACCAGAAACGAGATTATATTTAAACTGCCAGACCATACAGACGAGGCAGTAGTAGCGGCACTGGATAGATTAGAAAGAAAATGGGGCGCTGATATGTTTAAGCGGGTATTTAAGACAATCACAGTAGACAACGGCAGCGAGTTTGCAGATGCAGAGGGCTTACAGCGTTCTATTATCAACGAGGGAGAAAAGCGGACAAAGGTATATTACTGCCACCCGTACAGCAGTTGGGAGCGTGGCACAAATGAGGTAACAAATAAGATGATACGCCGGAAGATACCGAAAGGCACAAATTTTGACGACAGGACAGAGGAAGAGGTAGAGAGTATAGAGAACTGGATAAACGGATACCCACGCAAAATACATGGCTATCATTCAGCAGGGGAACTATTCGAGGAAGAGGTAAAGCAGCTTGCATAAGAACGAAAATAGGGAGCGTGAGAGGCTGGCAGCAGTGGCAGCCTTACTATTGCGCTGCCTAAAAGTGAAAATATACAATAAAACAGGCTACGTATTGTGCAAAACGGCAAAACGATAAAAACATGAAAAAATGTCGAATTTAATGTTGACATTTTTATTTCAGGCTTTTATATAATTTATATATTTACCTTTTCCATAAATAATGATAGAATACTTCTATATGTATTGATTGTGGGAATGGTGATGGAAAGGTGGAATCATTATGATTACAGTTAATGCTATGGGGGATAATTGTCCAATCCCGGTTATTAAGACCAAAAAGGCAATAGCTGCACTGACCGGACCGGAGACAATTGAAGTTCTGGTTGACAATGAGATCGCAGTGCAGAACGTAACAAAGATGGCATCAGGTTCAGGAGGAAAAGTTACTTCTGAGAAGCTTGGGGATGCCGAGTTTAAAGTTACGATTGAAATGGAAGGAGCACCGGCAGCAGACGAAGCAGAAGCAGTATGCGTACCGGATGCAAGAGACAATACAGTTGTTGTTGTATCATCTGACCGTATGGGATCTGGAAATGATGAATTAGGTAAAGTACTGATCAAAGGATTTATCTTTGCAGTGACACAGCTTGATACTCTGCCAAAGACAATGCTTTTCTATAATGGAGGAGCAACCTTGACAACAGAAGATTCGGATTCTCTGGAAGATCTGAAATCACTGGAAGCACAGGGAGTAGAGATCATGACATGTGGAACCTGTCTGGATTACTATGGTCTGAAAGACAAGCTTGCAGTTGGTACAGTTACGAATATGTACAGCATTGTGGAGACAATGGCAAAAGCAGGAAGAATCGTCAGACCATCATAAATTTACTTACATATCTGGATAAAAGCCGGATTCCTGAAGAAAGATGCAGGAGTTCCGGCTTTCTTATACTATCATGTATGTATAATGAATACAAAAATCCGGGCGTGTCAGAGAGATAAATGGATTGTCTCGGGAAAAAGGTATGAAAAACAGGAGGAGTAATAAGAATGAAATCAGATGTAAAATTAACGAGTTTAAGCAAAACCGCAGGTTGAGCGGCCAAGATTGGTCCGGAGACCCTTGCTCAGGTTCTGAGTAAGCTGCCAAAATTTGAGGATGACAATTTAATAGTAGGAATCGAGACTTCCGATGATGCTGCCATCTACAAAGTGACAGATGATATTGCGATGATTCAGACGGTTGATTTCTTTACTCCGATCGTAGATGATCCATATATGTTCGGACAGATCGCCGCGGCCAACTCGCTCAGTGATGTGTGGGCGATGGGAGGAGAGCCGGCAGTAGCATTGAACATTGTAGGTTTCCCGAACTGCCTGGATCCGGCGATCCTTGGCGATATTCTTGCGGGAGGTGCAGATAAGGTAAAAGAAGCAGGTGCGGTATTAGTCGGCGGTCATTCAGTACAGGATGATGAGCCAAAATACGGTCTCTGCGTATCCGGATTTGTTCACCCGGATAAGATCTTTAAGAATTATGGTTGCAGACCTGGCGATATATTGATTCTTACAAAACAGATCGGAAGTGGTATCGTGAATACTGCGATCAAAGCAGAGATGGCATCGCCATCGGCAATCCGCGAGGCACAGACGGTTATGGCATCCTTGAATAAGATAGGCAAGCAGGTTGTAGAGAAGTATGATGTTTCCGCATGTACGGATATTACAGGTTTTGGACTGCTTGGACACTGTGTTGAGATGGCATCCGCAAGTGATGTGACATTTGAACTCAGCGTTACCGACATTGCATATCTTCAGGATGCATATGATTATGCGAAGATGGGACTGGTTCCGGCAGGTGCCTATAAGAACAAGAGATATTCGATTGATAAGGTGGAAGTAGGATCGGTGAATGAGACATATTTAGATCTTCTTTATGATCCACAGACTTCCGGCGGACTTCTCATCAGTGTATCACCAAAAGAATATGAGAATATGATGAGAGATTTTAAAACATCAGGACTGGATACAACCGTTTCCGTAATCGGAACAGTTGCGCCAAAGAGTGATAAGCTGATCCGGTTATTCTAAAATTAAAATTTGAAAAGAATGACAGAATGGAGAAGTATAATGAATAAGAATTTATTGTATCGGAGTATTCCGAAGGTGGATATTCTTCTGGCAGACGAAGGGATAAAAGTATTGATTGAGACATACAGCCGTGAAAGCGTCATGGAAGCGATCCACAGTGAGATGGAAAAACTCCGTGCATTTATCGGAGTGTGTGAAGAGGAAGAAAAAGCAAAGCAGCAGATTGCTCTTCTGAATGAAAATATCGCAAAAGCCGTATCTGCAATGTATACACCGAATATGAAGAAAGTGATCAATGGAACGGGAACCATCCTGCATACGAATCTTGGCCGTGCCCCGATAAGCTTCGGGCATATGATGAGGGCAGCTGAGATCGTCAGTGGATATTCGAATCTGGAATATAATCTGGAAGCAGGAAGAAGAGGAGAGCGGTATTCACATTTTGAAAAATTACTGTGTAAGTTAACCGGTGCAGAAGCTGCCATGGCGGTCAATAATAATGCATCTTCCGTGCTTTTGATCTTAAGTTCCCTGGCAAAAGGCGGGGAAGTGATTGTTTCCAGAGGGGAACTGATCGAGATCGGCGGAAAGTTCCGTATTCCGGATGTAATGGAACAGAGCGGTGCAAATCTTGTCGAAGTCGGAACGACGAATAAGACGCATTATGAAGATTACGAAGAGGCAATTACAGAAGAGACAAAGGCACTTCTGAAGGTGCACACCAGCAATTACCGGATTGTCGGATTTACAGAAAGTGTGGGAATTGACGAACTGGTACCGATCGCAAAGGAACATGGGATTCCGGTAGTAGAAGATCTTGGAAGCGGTGTGTTGATCAATCTGGAAAAATATGGACTGACGCATGAGCCTACTGTACAGGAATCCATTGCACATGGTGCTGATGTGGTGTGTTTCAGTGGTGACAAACTGCTGGGCGGTCCACAGGCCGGAATTATCATCGGTAAGAAGAAATATATTGATATGATGAAGAAGAACCAGCTGACCCGTGCACTCCGTATTGATAAATTTACGGCGGCGGCACTGGAGATGGTTCTGATGGAGTATCTGTCAGAAGAGACAGCCGTACAGAATATTCCTGTTCTGCGGATGATCGCAATGCCGCTTGATGAGATTGAAAAAGAAGCGGGATATTTTGCCAGAATCTTACGCCGTACAGGAATGGATGCAAAGATACAGGTCGTGTCTTGTGAATCACAGATCGGTGGAGGATCCCTTCCGCTTGAAAGGATGGAAAGCCGCGCCGTATCCATCCAGCCAAATGGTATGAGTGTAGCTGAGATGGAAGAAAAGATGCGGCATCTGGAGATCCCGATCATTCCAAGAACAGTCAATGACAGTATCTGTCTGGATGTCAGAACGATCGAACGCAAGGATTATAAGATGATCGCATCAGAACTGATGGAATTACTTGGACAGAAAGAAAAAGAAGAACGGTAGGTGTGAAAGAAGGCTATGAAGAATATCATTATCGGAACGGCCGGACACATTGATCATGGTAAGACGACACTGATCAAAGCACTGACCGGAAGAAATACAGACCGCTGGGAAGAAGAACAGCGCAGAGGAATTACGATCGATCTGGGGTTTACCTATTTTGATCTGCCGGGCGGAGACCGCGCGGGGATCATCGATGTACCCGGACATGAGAAATTTATCAACAATATGGTTGCCGGAGTTGTCGGAATGGACCTGGTACTTCTGGTAATTGCAGCGGATGAAGGAATCATGCCGCAGACAAGAGAACACATGGATATTTTGAATCTTCTCGGAATTGAGAAGAGTATTATTGTGTTGAATAAATGTGATCTTGTGGATGAAGAATGGTTGGAGATGATGGAAGAAGATGTGCGGGAGGAGCTTTCCGGTACTTTTCTGGAACATGCACCTCTGATAAGGGTATCTGCAGAAACAGGTGAAGGACTTGGTGATCTGGTGAAAGAGATTGAGCATCAAACAAGAGATGAAGTCGTGCAGAAAGACATCCATACCATTCCGCGTTTGCCGATTGACAGAGTGTTCTCCTTGTCAGGATTCGGGACGATCATCACCGGAACACTGGTGTCCGGAACGATTACAAAAGAAGATACGCTTCAGATGTACCCGGTCGGAACAGAATGTAAGATCCGGAGCATTCAGGTGCACGGGGAAGATAAAAAAGAATGCTATGCCGGACAGCGTGTGGCAATCAATCTTTCAAATGTAAAGAAAAAAGAGATTAAAAGGGGATGTGTGCTGGCACCTCTGAACAGTATGAAGAATACAGATCTTCTTGATGTAAAGTTAAATGTGCTGGATTCATCCGTGAGAATCCTTACGAATCACACCCGGCTGCATTTCTTTACAGGAACCAGTGAAGTCCTGTGCCGTGCGGTACTTCTGGACAAAGAAGAGATCGGACCAGGAGAAAGCGGATATGTACAACTCCGGATGGAGGAAGAAGTTGCTGTAAGACGTGGCGATAAATTTGTCGTACGTTTTTATTCTCCGATGGAAACCATTGGCGGCGGCGTCGTTCTGGAGCCGAATCCGAAGATTAAAAGAAGATTCCAGCCGGAAGTGATCGAAGAACTGAAGCGGAAAGAAGAAGGGTCATCTGCGGATGTAATCGAAATGCATGTGAAGAGTCATGCAGATACGCTGATTACAGTCTCTGAACTTGCAAAATTGACGGCACTTTCACTCGAAGAGGTAGAACAGGATGTAAAAGAACTGGAAGGGCAGGGAAGTGTATATGTATTTCCGATGAGAAAAGATATATATGTATGGCACTGCGATTCGGCAAGAGAGGCAGAACGCATTTTGCTGAAAGCTCTGGGAGAATACGAAGAGAAGTATCCATACCGCTATGGAATCAAGAAAGCACAGGTACAGACGACGTATTTTAAAAAGGTAAAACCGAATGTATATGACAGAATTCTGACGCTTCTGGAAGAACAGGGAAGTTTGAAGAGAGTGGATGAATTTTTGAGTACTCCGGGATATGAAGTGAGAAAAGATAAGATCTATGACAGGGTATCGAAGATTATGTTGGACACATTTAAGAAGGCCGGGTTTGACTTTGCAAGATATTCCGAGATCACATGTAAAGATGTACCGCAGGAGATTATGGATGATATCCTGAATATCTTATTAGAAGAAAAGCAGATTGTAAAAATAAATGATGAAATGTATACACTGACTTCTTATATGGAGACTGCGAAAGAAAAGATCAGAGAACATCTGAAAGAAGATCCGCTGATCACAATCGCACAGGTGAGGGATATGTTTGCGACAAGCAGAAAGAGTGCAAAACCGATCCTGGAATACATGGACAGTATCAAGGTAACGAAGAAGACAGGAGCAGAGAGCGAAAGGGTGGCATACTAATGAATCTGAAACAATTAGAAGCTTTCGTTCAGGTAGCAGAGGGAGGCAGTTTTTCAAAGGCAGCAAAGCAGCTGTTCCTGACACAGCCAACCATCAGTGCACATATTTCGTCACTGGAGAAAGAACTGAATGCAAGGCTTTTTGTAAGAAACACAAAAGAAGTAAAATTATCGGACGATGGAAAGGATCTGTACCGTTATGCGAGACAGATGATCGATCTGCAGAAAAAAATAGAAGAACGGTTTGAAACAGGAAAAGAAGAGAGCAAGCATCTGATCACGATTGCAGCATCTACGATTCCGGCACAGTATCTGCTTCCGAAAATTCTGATGAAATTCAATGAGCGGTATCCGAAAGAACAGGTTAAACTTCTGGAGACAGACAGCAGTCAGGTGGTTACACAGATTATTGATCATATGGTAGATGTCGGATTTACCGGTACGATTCTGGAGAAGAAACACTGTAAATATATCCCATTTTATAAAGATGAACTGGTTGTGATCACACCGAATACGGAGAAATATCAAAAGCTGTTGGAAGATATGCCGGATGATATCAGCTGGATTGGCGGGGAACATCTGATTATGCGTGAGGAAGGTTCCGGTACAAGAAAAGAAGCAGGAAAACAGCTCCGTGCGGCAGGAATCAATTTGGATAAGCTTAAGATTATCGCCAGTATCGAGAATCAGGAAACCATAAAAAAATCAGTCAAACAGGGAATGGGGATCTCTGTGATATCCAGGCTTGCGGCAGAAGATGAAGTGAAATATGGAGATCTTCTGGCATTCTCAATCCCAAAGGCAGATCAGGGACGGGATATCAACCTGGTATATAATAAGAATTATCAGATGTCAAAAAGTACCGAACGCTTTGTAAAGATAGTAAAAGAAATATACGGAATTGAAGAGTAACCGATAATACGATTGATAACATGAACCCACTGTAATGATAGGAAAAAAATCTATTAATACGGTGGGTTCATACAATGTTTCGATTAGACGAAAAGAGGAAAATGGACTATACTGAAAGCATATGAATAATGTACAAATTTGTTCGGAAATAAATGAGTATTGTATAAACGGGGTGGTTTTTATAATAGTACTTGAATCGTATTTTAGGCATTTTTATCAAGATATAGCTAATATATTAGCTATAAATATTTTTGGCTATAAAAAAGGAACCCGCGGGTTCCTTTTGCGCCTAATTCGAAAAATGACGTATCTTCAGATGAATGCCCC
>ENA-OQDT01000271-OQDT01000271.1-human-gut-metagenome-genome-assembly--contig:-NODE-271-length-34024-cov-4.227808_pt1 | contig 34024 bp, 35 predicted proteins | sample MGYA00242786_ERZ504617 | MGnify/ENA primary metagenome ERZ504617 (study PRJEB26092, sample SAMD00036337) | human gut metagenome | host: Homo sapiens | study: EMG produced TPA metagenomics assembly of...
GCCTATAAGTTTGAGGCAATGCACCGGAAGGACTGCTGCACGAGTTAAAAGACTGTGCAGATGTGGTAGATATGCTGGATAAAAAGATGTTTTCTTTGAATGAGGCGATCACCGCCTATGCAAAAGAACATCAGGAGACAGACCCGGATCGGGAACAGATATGAAATTATTTTTGAAACTTACAGATGAAGTGATCAAACAGAACCTGCGCCAGCTGGTATTATTTACGATTTTTATACCGGCTGGTCGCAGGTATATTCTATATTAAGACAGTAAACAGTATTTTAAGGTTCTCACTGCATATGGCGGGGTACAGCTACCTTACCACAGGCAATCTGAGGGGCTTTTCTGCTTGCGCCCTGTTTACGTTTTTTGCTGTTATCTTTATCCTGATTTTTAGGAATGGCATTTATGCTGATCGAAACAGGAGCCATGATAACGGCCTATCATTCTTCTATTTATTTAAGAGGGATAAATGTTGTATCCGGTTTTTTTAGGCGGAATGGGAGCAGCGGTGAATGAATTTCGGGAAAAAAACTGGCGGCTGTTATTTGCTGTCCTTGGAAATTATATTTTGATGAACTGCTATTTTCTTGTGCGTATACTGACTCGCATGAAACCGGTAAATTTTGTATTATACGAAATCTTACATACCGCAGGGACCAGAATGGCACTGGTAGTGGGAAGTGTCCTTCTCACTGTTTTTTCTGTACCTGCCATGATGGTATTTTTTGCCTGTATGCTGGAACAGAAAAATTTTAAGGACGGGATTGCAGAAAGCAGGAGAATCTTAAAAGGAAAATGGCCAAGGGCCGTACTGCTTTTAGTAGTGTTAAACCTGTTTCTTATTTTAGGACTGGTCCTTACATACGGTGCAGTGATGGTGATAGCAGCGGTCCTGGTGACTTTATTTGCAAAGGCTTATACAGCCACAGCTGTAATGGCCACAGTTAGTTACCGCATTGAATGGCTGCTGCTGTTTATAGGTTCTGCGGTGGCAGTTGTAACAGATTTTGGCGCAATGACGGTATTGTATCATCAGTTTGGCGGCGCGTCACCGATCCCGGTAAATGAATACGATTTTCCAAAAAAGCCAGGAAGGTTATTCCAGAAAACGGTGGTTTTTTTACATGACAGCTGTTCTTTCAGGAATTTCTGCTTTTATGGTCTTTGATATGGTGTACAATGGAAATTCCCCGGATCAGGCGATTTTGTCCCAGGTGGAGATCACAGCCCACAGAGGCAGTTCTAAACATGCTCCGGAAAATTACCATGGCGGCGATCAAAGCAGCTATTGATGAAATGGCAGATTACAGTGAGATTGATGTGCAGCTGTCAGAAGACGGTGTGCCTGTGGTCTGTCATGACTTGAACCTGGCCCGTGTGGCTGGTGTGGACGTGTCCCTGAAAAACCTTACCTTTGACCAGCTGGAGCAGCTGGATGTGGGAAGCCATTTCAGTTCCCAGTTTGCAGGAGAGAAGATCCCGTCTCTGGAAGAGGTTCTGGAAGCCTGCAAAGGACATATCCGCTTAAATATCGAATTAAAAAGCATAGGCGCGAAAAGCCCACTTCCTGAAGCGGTGGCAGAAATGATCCGGAAAATGGAAATGGAAGATCAGTGTGTGATCACTTCAGTTTCCCTGGATTATCTGAAACGCATAAAGGAAGCAGAGCCGGAGTTAAAGACAGGTTATATTCTGGCTGCAGCCTATGGCTCTTATTATAAAAATGAATTTGTGGATTTTATCAGTATCCGATCCAGTCTGGTGACAAAAAAACAGATCCAGGCAGCTCATGAATACGGTAAAGCGATCCACGTATGGACGGTAAACAGCCGTTCGGAGATTGAACAGATGGCTCTTATAGGTGTGGATAATATTATTACCGATTATCCTGCAAGAGTAAAAGAAGTGCTGTATCAGCCGGATGTGGCGAAGAATTTATTAGCATATATCCGGATGGTGATGAAATAGGAGGAAAATACATTGAGAGCAGTATTGCAGAGAGTGGCCAGAGCAAGTGTCACAGTAGAAGGAGAGGTTCTGGGAAAAATTGGAAAAGGATTTATGATCCTGTTAGGCGTAGAAGATGCAGATACAGAGGAGATCACCGACAAGATGGCGGACAAGATCTGCAAGCTGCGTATTTTTGAAGATGAAAATGGAAAAACAAATTGTTCATTAAAAGATGTGGATGGAGAATTGTTGTTAGTATCTCAGTTTACGCTTTATGCAAGCTGCAGAAAAGGAAATCGTCCAAGTTTTACACAGGCAGGAGATCCAAAGAAAGCAGAAGAATTATATGAATATATCATTAAGGAATGCAACAAGGAAATAGATGTTGTACAGACAGGTATTTTTGGAGCACATATGGAAGTTGCTTTAATAAATGATGGACCATTTACGGTTGTCCTTGAAGATCTATAGTGGTAAAATAAAAGTGACAAATGATCATGCTAAATTATAGAAAGGATGATGACATATGGATTTCACAAATGGAATGAAAAAAGTATTTCTTGCAAGTGTAGGTGCAGCAGCAACAACTGCAGAAGTTACCAAAGACATTCTTGAGAAAATGATTGAAAAGGGTGAACGTACTGTAGAACATGGAAAAGTGTTAAATCAGGAATTAAAGCACAATGCAAAACAGAAAGTCAAAGAACATGTATCTATCCAAGTGACTAAGAAATATGATAAAGCATTTGAATGTGTTGATGAAATGTCCCCAGAAGATCTTGCACTTTTAAAAGAAAGAATTGCAAAAGCTGAGGCACTTCAGAAAGAAAAACAGGAAGCTGAAGAAGATGTTGAAGTGGAAGAAAGTGAAGCAACAACAGATTCAGAGACATCACAAGTACAAGAGGATGAAACTGAACAATAAGAGGTACTTATGAAACAGGAAACAGGAAGACTGAAAGAGATCTTGCATGTATTAAATCAGCATAATGTCACACATGGGATCAATCCAGAGAAGTTATGCAGTATTTTAGAAGATCTTGGTCCAACTTATGTAAAGCTTGGGCAGATCATGTCAATGCGTTCGGATATATTGCCAGAGAAGTATTGTCATGAGTTAGCGAGACTTCGCACGGATGTAAAACCGATGAGTTTTAATGAGATATGGAAGATCTTGAATAAAGAACTTCATAATGACCCCGGTCAACTATTTCAGAAGATTAACCAGATACCAGTTGGGTGTGCATCAATCGCACAGGTCCATGAGGCCGTTTTAGGAGATGGCAGTAAAGTTGTATTAAAAATCCAGAGACCGCAGATTAAACAGATCATGGCAGAAGATATTGCTCTGTTAAAGAAGGCTTCTGGATTTTTAAATTTTGCAACAGGAACCAGTGAATTGATTGATTTTAGAAAAGTTATTGATGAGTTGTGGGAGACATCCAAAGAAGAAATGGATTTTGAAAAAGAAGCACAACATTTGGAACGATTTTATGAGAACCAGAAGGACGTTGCATATGTGACATGTCCGAAAGTATATAAGGAATATTCGAATGAGCATTTGCTGGTGATGAGTTATGTTGATGGAATCCAGATCGACCATATCGAGGAACTTGATCGCAATGGGTATGATAGGAAGGAGATTGCCCAGAAAACAGCACAAAACTATTGTAAACAGATTTTGGCGGATGGTTTTTTTCATGCAGATCCACATCCAGGGAATCTATGGATTAGTGGTGGTCAGATCGTATGGCTTGATCTTGGAATGGCAGGTGATCTATCTGAACATTACCGTGCGATCATGAAACGTGCGATCACAGCTATTCTTAAAAATGATATTTATGAACTTAAGAATGCATTCTTATCGTTTGGAAAACCGACAGAGAAGATCGACCATGCTAGTTTGTATACGGATCTCATCTTATCATTGTGCACAACACGGCTTGCAAACCGGACAGCGATGCAATATAATAGATACTGTTTATACAGATTCTATAATATCATTGATACGTTGTCCGTGTCAATCATCGGAAAGGCAAATGCACAGTATGTTAAAAAAAGATTTTTGGTATGATTTACCCAAAGAGCTCATTGCACAGGAACCTGCGTCCCCTCGGGATGCGGCACGGCTGATGGTTCTGAGCCAAAAGGACGACAGCATCCAGCACAAGGTATTCCGCGACCTGCCGGAATTTCTGGAGCCGGGAGATCTTTTGGTAGTGAATAATTCCAAGGTGCTGCCCGCCCGCATCGTGGGCGTCAAGCAGCCTACCGGTGCCGTGTGCGAGCTGCTGCTGCTGCGGCAGGTGAAGGGAGACCAGTGGGAGTGCCTGGCAAAACCCGGCAAGCGGATGCAGCCCGGCACGAAGGTAAGCTTTGGTGACGGCAGCCTGACCGCTGTGGTGGACGAGACCATGGAGGACGGCAACAAGTACGTTACATTCTATTATGATACCGAAACGCTTTATGAAAAGCTGGATGAATTTGGCAAGATGCCGCTGCCGCCCTACATCACAAAGCAGCTGGAGGATCAGAGCCAGTACCAGACCGTCTATGCCAAGGAGCTGGGCAGCGCAGCTGCTCCCACCGCCGGGCTGCACTTTACCCCGGAGCTGATGGACACCATCCGCGCCATGGGGGTCGGCATTGCCGAGGTCACCCTGCACGTTGGTCTGGGCACCTTCCGACCTGTGCAGGAGGACGAGATCTCCGACCATAAGATGCACAGCGAGTGGTACTCCATCAGCGAGGAGACCGCCCGGCGCATCCGCGAGACCAAGGCCGCAGGCCACCGGGTCATCGCTGTGGGCACTACCAGCTGCCGCACACTGGAGGCTGCCGCTGCCAAGTACGGCGAGATCAAGGCTTGCAGCGGCAACACCTCCATCTTCCTGTACCCGGGGGTGAAGTTCAACTGCATCGACGGTCTGATCACCAACTTCCATCTGCCGGAGAGCACCCTGATCATGTTGGTGTCCGCCCTGTACGGCTACGAAAAGACCATGCACGCCTATGAGGTAGCTGTGGCAGAGAAGTACCGTTTCTTCTCCTTTGGCGATGCGATGCTGATAGTCTGATGCAAAATTCGCGCTTTTTGCGATATTTGTATGTGAAAGGTAAGGATGCGATCTGCATCCGCCGCTCCCCTTACAATTACGGCAGACCGCTGCTGTGATCATTCTGATAACTTGCAGGCTCGTGGCCTGCATCGAGGCTGCACGGCTGTTTTCCGTGCGCAGAAAGGAACGAATAATCATGCCTTCTTTGACGACTTACACCCTGCTCAAGCAGGAGCACAGCGCCCGGCGGGGCGAGTTCAAAACCGTGCACGGCACGGTTCAGACCCCTGCCTTCCAGAACGTTGCCACCGCTGGTGCCATCAAGGGCGGCCTGTCGGCGCAGGATCTGAAGGATATCGGCGCGCAGGTCATGCTGTGCAACACCTACCATCTGCATCTGCGTCCCGGCGACAAGCTGGTAGCGGATATGGGCGGCCTGCACAAGTTTACCTGCTGGAACGGGCCTATCCTGACCGACAGCGGCGGATTTCAGGTGTTCAGTCTGGCAAAGCTGCGCAAGATCACCGAGGAGGGCGTGACCTTCGCCTCCCATCTGGACGGGCACCGCATCTTTATGGGGCCCGAGGAGAGTATGCAGATTCAGGCAAATCTGGGCTCTACCATCGCCATGGCCTTTGATGAGTGCGTAGAGAACCCCGCCCAGCACGATTACTCCAAGGACAGCTGCGAACGCACCACCCGCTGGCTGAAGCGCTGCAAGGCCGAAATGGCACGCCTGAAGCACGAGGGTATCTCGGTCAACCCGGATCAGCTTCTGTTCGGCATCAATCAGGGCTGTACCTATGCAGACCTGCGCGTGGAGCACATGAAGCAGATTGCAGAGCTGGAGTTGGACGGCTACGCCATCGGCGGTCTGGCTGTGGGCGAGCCCACCGAAGTGATGTATGAGATGATCAGTCAGGTGGAACCGCACATGCCCAAGGACAAGATCCGCTATCTGATGGGTGTCGGCACTCCCGGCAACATCATCGAGGCCGTAGCCCGTGGTGTGGATTTGTTTGACTGCGTTATGCCCAGCCGCAATGCCCGCCACGGCCACCTGAATACATGGAGCGGCATCATTAACATCAAGAATGCCAAGTATGAGCGGGACGAGCGTCCCATTGATCCCGCCTGCGGCTGCCCGGTGTGCCGCAACTATTCCCGCGCCTACATCCGGCACCTGCTCAAGGCAGATGAGATGTTGGGTATGCGCCTGACCGTGATGCACAATCTGTGGTTCTACAATCATCTGATGGAACGTATCCGGGACGAACTGGATGCCGGCACCTTTACCGCCTTCCATGACAGATACGTTAAACTTCTGGATACCCGAATTTAAACTTTAGCCTTGCAACAAGGCTGATAAGAGGGTATAATAGCATTATCTGAATTTTTGAGAGGAGATTTTGCCCCATGCAATTTCTGACTACCACGTCCGAAGGCTATATCAGCCTGTTCTTCACGCTGGCACTGATGCTGGTCCTGCTGTACTTCATGATCTACCGTCCTCAGAAGAAGCAGGAAAAGAAGGATGCCGCTATGCGCAGCAGTCTGGAGATCGGCGATCAGGTCACCACCATCGGTGGTGTCATTGGCCGCGTTGTCGCCATCAAGGATGACACCTTTGTTCTGGAGACCGGCGCTGACCGCGTGAAGATCCGCTTCACCAAGTCTGCGATCTCTTCGGTCGAAAAGCTGAACATGGACAAGGCTCCTGCCGACAAGAAGTAAGCGTTTACACCGTGCATACATGAACCGCCTCCCTGCATAGACTATGTGCAGGGAGGCGGTTTTGTTATGTCTGAGTCTCGAGGTTTCCCGGCGGAGCTTCTTTCGTTTCTGCTTTTCGGGGTGCTGGGGGTAGCTGTAACGGCGGCAGCTTTGGCATGTTTTGCGCAGCTGATGGCCGGGCAGGGCTGCTCCGGCAGTGTAGTGCCGATACTTGCCACAACAGCCGTGTGCATGGGCAGCCTGCTGTGTGCACTGACGGCAGCGTTTCGTAAAAAGGCGCGCGGTCTGCTGACCGGACTGCTCCAAAGTACATTTCTGGCAGTGCCGCTGGCGCTTTCTGCTATATGGAACGGCACAGCCGCTGAGCCTGCTGTGGTATGCCGCCTTCTGGCGGTGCTACTCTGCGGTTGCATTGGTGGGCTTCTTGGAGTCACCCTGCGCAGTCGCAGACACACGCTTCGTTGATCGATCCGGCAAATCGAATCCATCAGAGGGAGAAAACAGCGTATGTGGATCTATGAACAGACAAAATCAGAAGAAAACTTTTCTTTGCTGCCGCAGACGGTCGGCCTACCGGTGCAAACAGCAGAGTCTGCCCTGTCGCCCGCGCCGGCACAGGCAGCTGAACCGGCAGAACAATTGACGCAAAAAGAGCCCTGCACCCCGGCAAAGCGCCACGCCACCCGAGATTGCTGGCTGCTGGCTGCGGCGTTTCTGCTGGGGTGTACGGCAGCCGGTGTATTGCAGGCCGTATGCGATGCCCGGCAGACAGAACTGCTGCAGTATTATCTGGAAGCGTGGCAAAGGCTGTTTGCGCCGGGCAGTATGCAAGGAGCGGTACAGCTTTTCGGCATGGAATACCTGACACTCGGCCTTGTGGTCAGCCTATTTCTGGTATTGGGGCTTTCTGCCCTTGGCCCAGTAATGATCTTTGGCAATATGATGTTGTACGGCTTGGGCAGCGGGTTGCTTATGGTACAGCTTTGCGCCGCAGGCGGATGGAAAACGGTACTTCTGGCGCTGCTGTGGACAGGCCTGCCGGCGGCAGCAGCAAGCGGCTGTCTGTGCTTTTTCGGGGCTTGTGCTTTGCAGGTCAGCAGCCGGATCCACGCCTACTCCTTCCGCAGGCATCCCGGCGGACAAGCCCGCCCCGGGGTACAGGCACTGTTGGGACAATATCTGCTGACCATGGTGGTGCTGCTGCCGCTGTGCGGTGCGGCAGCAGGGCTTTCGTATCTTGGCAGTCGCCTGTGAACAGCATCCTTTTCTTGCGGGTTTTGGCACAGTGTGTTACAATAACAAAAGACCATAATAAATGAGGGACAGACATGAAATTGAAATCCGTCTATGTATGCTCCAATTGCGGAGAGACAAGCCCCCGCTGGATGGGGCGCTGCCCCAGCTGCGGCAGCTGGAATACCATGAACGAGGATGTTGTTGCTGAAGCGCCCAAGGCGGGGACTCCTGCCGCCCGTCAGGCTGCCGCGGCTCGTCAGGAGGGCGTGACCACCCTGACCGCCCGGCGGCTGTCAGAGATCAGCACGACGGAGGAAAAAAGCCGCATCCTGACCGGCATCTCGGAACTGGACCGCGTATTGGGCGGCGGTATCGTGCTGGGCGGTGTAGTGCTTTTGAGCGGTGAGCCGGGCGTGGGTAAATCCACCATGCTGTTACAGCTGTGCGGTGCCATCTCCAATCAGCACAGCGTGCTGTATATCACTGGCGAGGAATCTGTCCGGCAGGTCAAGCTGCGGGCAGCGCGGCTGAAGGTACCGCAGAATAACATCTTTCTGGCGGCGGAAAACGACGTAGACGAGATTTGCGGTCTGATCGAAAAAGAAAAGCCGGATCTTGTGGTCATCGACTCCATCCAGACCATGCGCTGCATGGATATCTCGTCCTCGTCCGGCACGGTCAGTCAGGTGAAGGAGAGTGCCGCCCGGCTGCTGGCGGTAGCCAAAAAGCAGGAGATTCCCATGTTTATCGTGGGTCATGTGAACAAGGATGGCGCAATTGCAGGCCCCAAGGTCATGGAACATATCGTGGATACGGTGCTCTACTTTGAGGGCGACAAGATGCTGCCGTACCGCATTCTGCGGGCAGCCAAAAACCGCTATGGCTCCACCAATGAGCTGGGAATGTTCGATATGACCGGCACAGGACTTGCCGAGATTGAAAACCCATCCCAGATGCTGCTGGAAGGACGTCCGCTGGGGGTTTCCGGCAACTGTGTGGCCTGTACCATGGAGGGCAGTCGTCCCATCCTGAGCGAGATACAGGCACTTGCCACCAAGACGAATTTTCCGGCACCCCGTCGCGCCTGCAGCGGATACGACTATAACCGCATGAATCTTTTGATTGCCGTGCTGGAAAAGCGGGCAGGGTACTTCTTTGGAAATCTGGATGTTTACGTCAACATTGTGGGCGGCATTGCACTGCGGGATACCGCCTGCGACCTTGCAGTCTGCCTGAGTATGGTCTCCTCGCTGCTGGACCGCCCGGTCAGTGATAAGCTTATCGCTATCGGAGAGGTAGGTCTGGGCGGGGAAGTGCGCAGTGTGCCCAACCTGGAGCAGCGTCTGCACGAGGCTGAGCGTATCGGCTTTGAGCGGGCGGTCATCCCAAAGCACAGCCTTGCACACCTGAATGCCGCAGATTATCCCGGCATGAAGCTGGTCGGTGCAGCGTATATCGCAGATGCCATCAATGCACTAAAAAATGACCGCCTGTGATGAAACGAGGAACCTATGTCGATTTATCTGGACGAAAGAAACCCCGGCAAGCACGCACCCTTTGAGGATGCTGCGCCGGATATTGTAGAATATGTGCGGTACCTTGAGGTGATCGCCGGTAAAAGCGCCAATACAGCTTTCAGTTATTACTGCGACCTGCGCTCCTTCAGCCGCTTTATGAAGCGCCGCCGCGGGCTTGTGGCCACGGATGCAGAATTTAAGGAGATCGACCCCAAGGGGCTGGATACGGCCTTCTGGGGCAGCATAACAAAAGAGGATATCTACGAATATCTGTATTTTCTGAACCGGGAGTGCGGCAACAAAAAATCCTCTACCGCCCGGCGGCTGGCCAGTCTGCACGGTTTTTATGATTATCTGGTCAATCAGGTCAACCGCTTATCCGAGGACCCTACGGCGGCCATCCGCCCGCCCAAACAGGATAAGGTCTTGCCCAAGTACCTGACGGCAGAGCAATCCATTTCGCTTTTGGAGAGCACCCAGACCCAGAGTGATTTCCCGGAGCGGGATTATTGCATGGTGGTGCTGTTCCTCAACTGCGGCATGCGTCTTGCAGAGCTGGTAGGCATGGACCTTGGAGACATCGATTTAGAGCAGCGTCAGATCCGCCTGTTCGGCAAAGGCCATAAAGAGCGTATGGTCTACCTGAATGATGCCTGCGTGGAGGCACTGCAACTATATCTGCGCAAGCGCAACACCATGGAGGGGCTTTCGCCCAAGGAAAAAGCGGTGTTTATTACCCGTATGCGCAAGGAACGTATTTCGAACCGCAGAGTAGAACAGCTGATCTCCGGTGCAATGAAGGCTGCGGGGCTGAAGGGCTTTTCCACCCATAAGTTGCGTCACACCGCCGCAACGCTGATGTATCAGACCGGCAATGTGGATATCCTTACCCTCAAGCAGCTTCTGGGGCACAGCAGTGTGGGAACAACACAAATTTATACGCACCTGCAAGAATTTCAGGTGCGCTCTGCCATTGAGAAAAACCCGCTGGGCAAGGTACTACCCATCAAAGCTGCAAAAGCAAGCTTGGATACAACAGATGCAGCAGGGGAGACATCTGTTGAAAATGACCCGGCGGGAGAGGACGCTTCTGAGCCGTCCGGCCCTATGGCGGCCTTTGAGGGCGCTGCACAGGATGGCTTCCGGGCAGATATCTCGGCAATGTCCAACGATGAAATAGACGATTCATCGCGCGATACTTAAACCTGTACAAAACGTCTGAGACGATTCAAAGACCTATGGCGCGATCCGGCTTGACCGGATAACGTCATGGGTCTTTATAATTTACATTATAAGCAGTCAGCAGCAATACATACAGGAGCATCCATAGAAACGCGCAACGTAATGTCTACACAAAAACAAATAAACAACCACAGCCGCAACATGAAATGTTATAAAGCAAGCACATAGATGCTTACTGGAATAAAATGAATTACAAATGAACTGATGCAGCAGCGCATAACACAGGAAGCATCTGTAAGCATGAGACAAATAAAACCATAAAATATGATAAAATTTGCAGAATGTGCAAAACGGCTGAACTAAGCCCGAAAATGAGCCAGCTGAGGCTGAAACGCCAAAATTCCGGGAAATGGGCATTTTTCACTTCCCTGAGTTTCGCATAACGTGCATTATACGAAACAGTCACAATTAAAAAGAGAAGCTGCCCTTCTCTCTTTCTGTCAGATTTTCGGCAGCTTCTGTGGACGCTTTTCTGTTTGCACACGGCCGCTTCTACGCCGCTGGACGTATTACCAGCATGTTCAAACGTTTGACTTATGCCTGCGGTAGCCGTTCCGGTGTGTTACAGGTCCTGTTATAAAAGCAGTATCGTTTCTTTTCCTTTGGTGATGCGATGTTCATTTCACCGGCAGCGGTTCTGTGCCGAAGTATGTACAGATGGCTTCGTAATAAATGCGTGCCACTGTCTTGCAGCCCTGTTCACTGCCAAAATGCTCCACATCCTCATCGTTCGTCACAAAACACTGCTCTGCCAACACTGCCGGACAATCCACATCCTCCAGCAGCGTAAAGCTGCGCTCAGGCCGAACCTGCGTGTAGGTATTCTCCACCAGCTGCTTCTGGTCGTTTTCCAGATAATAAATGTAGCGTACTCCCCCTCGCCCGCGCAGCCTTGCGCCGATGCTCTGCATTCCACCGGCCAGCAGTTTTGCAAAATAAAAACTTTCCTGATGCCATGTACGCCCGGGCACTGCCGGATAGCATTCAAAACCGGCTGCCGTAGAGCCATTGGCCGCGGAGTTGCCGTGGATGGACAGCAGCAGCTGCGGGCTTTGAGCGCTGGCTGCTGCTGCACGTTGGGCAGGTGTCGCGGTTTCATCAAAGCTTTCCCGGGTCTGCAGCGGAATGTAATTAGAATCCTCTTCTAACCATTGGAGCAGCGCAGCAGCCGTAGCTGCGGTGACCTGTTTTTCTTCGACCACTCCCCTTGCGCCCGGGTCACTGCCGCCATGTCCGGCGTCTATTGCCACCCGGTACGGCGGGTCGCCCACCACAGGACGAAAGTCCTCCGCTGAGACTGAGACTGCGGATTCTGCGGGTGCGTTCAGTTCCAGCGCCGCCTTCCATAAAAACAGGCCGAAACAGAGCATCAGTGCCGCAAAAACAAACAGCAAACCGTGTAAAAACCGGTTCCTCGTTTTGCAGCGGTGCGTTTTACGTTTGCTATGTTTATTTACTGGTCTGCGCTGACTGGTTGGCATAAAGCTTTACTTCCTGTTCGTTTTACATTCTTATTTATATAATACGAGTATACTCGCCTTTTCCTTGCACTGCAACAAAAAAAGACTGCCATTTTTTCAAAAGACAGTCTTTACTGGGTTATTTCAGTTCTACAACCGTTACACCGCTTTCGCCTTCGCCGTAACGGCCAAGGCGGAAGCTTTTTACCATGCGGTTGCCGCGCAGATGCTTATGGATGGCGGTGCGCAGTGCGCCGGTGCCGTTGCCATGGATCAGATAGACCACCGTCTGTCCGTTCAGGATGGCGCGGTCAATAAAGGAATCCACCTCCGACAGTGCCTCATCCACCGTAAGTCCCAGCAGATTGCACTCCATTTTGGCGGTGCGCTGTACGCGCTCTACCCTGCCGTTGGGACGGTTGGTATCGCCGGTCAGGCGGGAATACCGCTGCTGCGCCTTTGTCTTAGGCGCAGTGGATTCTTTTACCAGCTTTTCCGGCTGCTTCAGGCCCTTGAGGGGCACCTTAGTCTTGATGATACCGGCACGCACCAGAACATCGCCGTTTTTGTCTGGCAGCGCCAGAACGGTGGCCAGCTGGTTCAATTCTGCAATGCAGACCTCCTGTCCCACCTTTACATCCTTCAGCGGTACAAACTCCTTGACGGGGTTATGCACCACCTCCGTACCGGCAAACAGCTTTTCGGTCTCCTTTTTGGCAATTTCGCGGGCACGCTGCGCCTTCTGCTGGGCGCTCATGCGCTCGTCCTTTTGCAGCTGGCGCAGTTCATCGGTCAGTGCGTAGGCCTGCGTTTCCACCTGCTGTGCCAGCGTGCGCGCCTTGGCACGGGCAGCTTCCAATTCATTTTCGCCCTGCTGGATCAGTTCATCCCGCTTTTTGCGGGCTGCTTCCAGCTGATGGGAAGCTTCGTTGCGCAGCTGCTCCACTTCGTTCTGACTTTCCTTCAGCTGCAGCTTCAAGTCGTCCAGCTGACCCAGAACCGCATCCAGACGCTTATCCTCGGCAGACAGATGCTGCTGAGCCGCTTCAATGACGCGGCTGGGGATGCCCAGCTTTTCGCTGATCAGGAATGCGTTGGATTTGCCCGGTACGCCCACACTCAGCTTATAGGTGGGACGCAGGGTCTCCAGATCAAACTCGCAACTGGCGTTGACCACACCCTTAGTCTCCAGTGCAAAAACCTTCAGTTCCGCATAGTGGGTGGTCGCCATCAGCAGCACACCACGGCGGCGCAGCTCCTCAATGATGGCAACTGCCAGCGCGGCGCCCTCGGCGGGATCGGTACCGGCACCCAGCTCGTCCAGCAGCACAAGGGTGTGCGGCATAGCCAGTTCCAGTATGCCGGTAATCTTTTTCATGTGGCCGGAGAAGGTGGACAAGCTCTGCTCAATGCTCTGTTCGTCGCCGATATCCACCAGAAATTCATCAAACACACATATCTCGCTGCGCTCGTCAGCAGGGATCAAAAAACCGCACTGTGCCATAGCGCACAGCAGACCGGCGGTTTTCAGGGTGACCGTCTTACCGCCGGTGTTCGGGCCGGTGATGATAAGGGAATCGTATTCCCCGCCCAGTGCAATATCCACAGGAACACACTTTTGCGGGTCGATCAGCGGGTGGCGTGCGCGAATCAGGTTGAAGGAAGAATCCGTCCGCACAGCGGGTTTGAAGGCCTTCAGTTCCAGCGCAAGCCGCGCCTTTGCCAGCAGGATGTCAATTTCCAGCATGGCCTTGTAGCTGTACTGGAACTGCGGCTCAATGGCGGCCACCTGTGCGGTAAAGGCCACCAAAATGCGCTCGATCTCCTGTGCCTCCTGTGCGCGGTACTGCAGAATGCGGGCGTTTGCCTCCACCACAGCCTGCGGTTCCACGAACACCGTAGCACCCGTAGAGGATACATCGTGGATGATACCGCTCACTTCGCCGCGGTATTCGCTCTTGACCGGCACAACATACCGGCCGTTGCGCATGGAAACCACACTCTCCTGCAGGTATTTGGAGGTATCCATATTACGCACCATGCTTTCCAGCCGGTCGCGGATGCTGTTTTCGGTGGCGCGGATCTTTTTGCGCAGCTCTGCCAGCGTGCGGGAGGCGGTATCCGCCATGGCATCCGGTGCCAGAATGGCACTTGAGATCTGCTGCTCAAGACCCGGTTCCGGTGCAAGTGCGTAAAACAGATCATCGGTCGGCAGCGCATCGTGCTCGGAGGAGCCATACCAGCTGGTCAGGTGCTGAAAATTGCGCAGCGCACCGGCCACCATCAGCAGTTCGCCCATGGAAAGCACGCCGCCCTTTACGGCACGGGCGGCAAGCTGGCTGACCCCCTCTACCCCGCCAAAGCGCGGCGAGCCGTTTTTAATCAGCAGGGTGTTGATGGCGTCCGTCTGCTCTAGTGCGTAGCGCACCTCGTCCGGGTCGCACTGCGGCTCAATGGCCAGCAGCATAGCACAGGCTTCCTTGCATACGCAGCCCTCCGCTGCACGCGCAATGATCTTATCCAGTTCTAATGTTTTTAAGTAGCTTGTTTCCATACTGTTCCTTTTTGGTCAGGGCAGCACGCTTTTCAAAAAGGCATAGCTTTTCAGCGGCTTATCCAGATGCGTCAGGGCATAGTTTTCAGCCACTGCGGAAAGCTTTTCCAGACTGCCCACAGAGATCTTGAATGCAAATATTTTTTTGTCCTCCACCAAGCAGATGTGGCGCAGTGCAAACAGCGCAGCCTTGTCCAGATTGCAGTTCTTGCCTGCCTTTGCCGCACAGGACGCACAGAGCAGGTGCCCTTCCTGTGCGTCCAGATAAAAGGCATCTCCTTCATCGTAGGTGCCACAGTCCCGGCAGCAGACAATCTGCGGCATAAAGCCGCACTCACTCATGGTGCGCAGCTCAAATACTGCCTTGATCACCCGCAGGTCGGTGCGGTGCTCGTTGATCATATACAGACTGTTCAGCACCAGACGCAGCTCCCGGGCAGCTTCCTCTCCGGTAGGCGAAAGCGCAGCGGCCAATTCGGTAAGATACATGGCAAGGCTTACCCCTTCAATGGAGGAGGAAATGCCATGGAAGATGTTCTGCACATCGGCTTCCCGCACGGTATACATATTGCGTCCGGGCACCAGTGTAAACTCCGAATAGCAGAACAGCCCGCAGGCACTGAACAGCTTGCTTTTCAGCCGCAGGCTGTTTGCAGCCATTGCTGTGATCACGCCCAGTTTCGGGGTAAGGATCGTCAAAATGCGGTCTGCTTCTCTATAACGGGTCTCCTTCAGTACCAGACCCATGGTCACGAATGGTTCCATCGTCCGTTTCTCCTGCCGGATGCTCGGCGGGCAGCTGCACCAGTTGTTTGTAATCGAGATAACGGAGAATATTCCCCGTGCAGGCAAAGGCCTGCCAGCTTGCAGCAGCATCCATCTTCAGCGCTCCTTCCCTTTTCTGTGCACAGGCTGCTTTTGTTATAGTGTCAGCCTGATTCTAGCACAGCATACAAGGGAAAACTGTCCTGCTTTGGCATCACTCAGCGGTTGGAAGAATTCTGCTTAAAGCCGAAGTTATTCAGCAAAAATTCGTTATCCCGCCAGTCGGATTTTACCTTGACCCAGCACTGCAGATTAACCCGGCAGCCCAGAAACTCCTCGCAGTCGGCACGGGCAGCGCTGGCGATCTTTTTAAGCATGGCACCGCCCTTACCGATGACCATGCCTTTGTGGCTCTCCCGCTCGCAGTAAATGTTCACATCAATGTCGATCAGGTCTGTGCCCGGGCGCTCCTTGAAGCGCTCCACCACTACCGCAATGCCGTGCGGGATTTCATCCCGCATAAAGAGCAGTGCCTTTTCGCGGATGACCTCAGCCACCAATTCTTTTTCCGGCATATCGGTATAGGCGTCATCGTCAAAGTAATGGGGACCTTCCACAGCGTAGCGGCTCAAAGCATCGAACAGTTCCTCGCTGCCTTCCTTGTTGCGCACACTGATGGTATAGATCTCATCGAACACGCCCAGCGCCTTCAGCTCTGCCTTGCGGGTTTCCAAATCGGCAGGTTCTTTAACAAGGTCGGTCTTATTAATGACGGCAATGGCCGGGCCGCTGCGGTGCAGCGCCTCCACAAGTGCCATCTCAGATTCGTTCAGCGCGCCGTAAGGCTCGAACAGCATCATGGAAACATCCACATCCGCAATGGAATCGCTGGCAGTCTTATCCATGCGCTTGCCCAGCTTGTTGTGCGCCTTGTGTACACCGGGGGTGTCCAGCAGCACATACTGCAGCGGCCCCCGGGTGATCACGCCGGTAATGCGGGTGCGGGTGGTCTGAGGCTTAGAGGTGACGATAGCCACTTTCTCGCCGACCAAGAGGTTCGTCAGGCTGGATTTGCCCACGTTCGGCCGTCCGATGACAGCAACGAATACAGAGGAGGTGTCGTAATGCTCCTGAACGGGTGTTGTAGTACTCAAAGCGAACTCCTGTCTTGTTTTTATGTTCTGGGATATCATTCCGTATAGCTGACCGTGCGGGGCAGACCCAGCTGCAGCAGCACAGCCTCTTCTTTTTCGCGCATACGCATGGCCTCTAGACCGCCGTTTTCGTGGTCGTAGCCCAGCAGATGCAGCATGGAGTGTACGGTCAGAAAGGCTACCTCCCGCTGCAGCGGATGCCCATACAGATTCGCCTGCTCCATGGCGCGCTCCATGCTGATAACGATATCGCCCAGCATCATGCAGCCGTTGTTCTCGTCGATATCGTACTTGCCGTTCTCGCCCAGAGGAAAGCTCAGCACATCGGTGGGCATGGGCTTATTGCGGTACTGGTTGTTCAGCTCGGCAATGGCAGCGTTGTCCACAAAGGTAACGCTGATCTCGGCGGGACGGTCGAAATGCTCATATTCCAGCACGGCATTGCAGGCACGGCGGATCAGAATGCGGAGCCCGGAGGGCACCTTAACAGCTTTCTGGGAGTTGGTGATCAAAACTTTATTGGACATATCGGTCCACTCCTTTCAGGGATTTATTTAAAATTCTTATTGTTTTCTTTATTTTTCGCATCGGCAGCCGGATGGGCGGCACGTTCGTAAGCCTTTACGATCTCCTGCACCAACCGGTGACGCACAACGTCTTTATCGGTAAAGTAGCATTGTGCAATGCCGTTCACATCCTTCAGCACCTTCAGCGCGTCCACCAGACCGCTGCGGGTGCTGCCCGGTAGATCGATCTGAGTTACATCGCCGGTAACGACTACCTTAGAGCCCACACCCATACGGGTAAGGAACATTTTCATCTGCTCCGGGGTGGTGTTCTGCGCCTCGTCCAGAATGATAAAGGAATCATCCAGTGTGCGCCCGCGCATATAAGCCAGCGGGGCGACCTCAATGATCTGCTTTTCCACCAGACGCTCGTAGGTCTCTGCGCCCAGCATATCAAACAGGCCGTCATACAGCGGCCGCAGATAGGGGTCTACCTTCTGCTGCAGGTCACCGGGCAGAAAGCCAAGTTTCTCGCCCGCTTCCACCGCCGGGCGGGTCAAGATGATGCGTGATACTTCCTTGGCCTTGAAGGCTTTCACCGCCATGGCAACGGCCAGATAGGTCTTACCGGTACCCGCCGGGCCGACACCGAAGGTAATGGCATTGGAGCGGATGGCGCTCAGGTATTCCTTCTGTCCCAGCGTTTTGGGGCGGATCGGGCGTCCCTTGACCGTGACGGTAACAAAGTCCTCGGTCAGTTCCTTTACCCGCTTCTCTGCGCCATCGTGTGCCAGACTGATGCAGTAGTGCACAGTCTGATCTTCCAGCGGGGTGCGGTTCTCGATCAGAAGAAGCATTCCCTCCACGGCGCGGTTCGCTGCCGCCACATTGGCAGGCTCGCCGGAAATGCGAAGCTGTGTGCCGCGGCAGACAGCGGTAACAGAAAACTCTTTTTCCAATAAGCGAATATTCCGGTCACAGTTGCCAAAAACAGCCGCTGCGATCTCTACACTATCCAATTCAATACACTTTTCCGCCATGGAGCTCCTCCCGAATTGCAGAATTTGATGACTATATTGTACCACCAAAATCTTCAGAAGAAAACTATGAAAAGTGCACAAAATATTTTCCCGCGTTCCATCGGTTTTTCCATACGAACCGTGTTTTAAAGCTTTTTGATGACTTTTTTCAGAAAACGCTTGACAAAGTATATCGGGAGACGATATACTTTAAGCGCAATATATCGGCTAACGATATAAAGACGTCCGATAGAATCCATGGAGTGTTTCAGTATGGAAAACCTTGCACTGACCGAATCGACCTATTATATCCTGTTGTCTCTTTACCATCCGCAGCACGGTTATGGCATCATGCAGCAGACAGAGCAGCTTTCCGGTGGCAGAGTTCATCTTGCCGCCGGGACGCTGTACGGCGCATTGACCTCCCTGTGTGAAAAAGGCTGGATCCGTCCCCTGCCCGCTGAGAGCGGCAGCCGCAAAAAGGAATACCAGCTTACCGCAGAGGGCGTACAGATTTTAAAGCACGAGCTTGCCCGCTTGCAGCAGCTTGTGGCAAATGGTGAGAGCATCCTGAAGGAGGAAGCCTTATGAAGGAAAAGAAAACCGTTTTCAAGCTTTTCTTTGTGTGGGATTTTGAAAAAGAAGAGCGCTGGCTGAACGAGATGGCACAGGAGGGCTGGGTACTGGACAATACCGGGTTTTCCTTTTATACTTTTGTGCGCTGTGAACCGGGCGAGTATATCATCCGCTTGGAGATGAACCCCAGCAGTGATTACCGCGCCTTTGTAAAGGAACTGGGTGCAGAATATATCGGCGGCTGCGTCAACTGGGTGTACTTCCGTCGGAAAGCGGAGCTTGGCAGCTTTGAGCTGCTCTCAGATATCGACTCCCGTCTGACGCATCTGAGCCGCATCAATCGGATGCTTTCCCTGATCTGTCTGGCAAACCTGATCTTGGGCATAACGAACTCTTTGAATCAGGCTCGCTACGGCTGGCTGAACCTGTTGTGCGCAGCAATGCTCTCCTATGCACTGGGGCGTATCCATGGCATGAAAGCAGCGCTGGAAAAGGAACGCAGTTTGCACGAATGATTTGTCAATCCCTTCTTCGCCACAACTGCAGAGAAAAAAGCGGCGTATCTTTGGACAAAGAGACCATAGCAAACTTTTCTCCATCGTGATACAATAGCAAGCGTTGTGTGCCGTCGCCTGGCGGCCGTTTGGACTGCTTGAACACAAAGGAGAAGGAACCATGAAACAGCTTTTTCTGATGCCCGGTGAAGAACGATACGAGCGCTTCAAGGATGGCAACGGTGTTCCTAAGGTACACTACTCCTACCGCTCTATGCGCGGTGCCTTCTTCGACTGCGAAAGCCGCAGTCTTGAGGAAGCCCAGCGTCTGTGCGAAAACTGGCTTGTGGGGCAGGATCGCTGCTACCGCAATTAACATAAAACCATAACCCCCTGCCGTATTTGCAGCCTTTTTTGCAAAACGGCAGGGGGTATTTTTGTTATATAGGCTTTACTGCCACACCTGCGCACAGACAAGTTCCAATACACTACCGGCAATGCAGCGGGATTTATCCGAGATCAGAAAGCAGTTGGAAAGCTCCTCCCGCCGGGGGTCGATATCCGCGATCTTAAAGCCCGGCGTAACCGGATAGCCGCTGCGCAGCAATCCGCGCAGAATACCGGGGATCTGTGCTGTGACCGGGATATCAGCTCCTTCTGGGGTGCGGATAGTGGCGATAGTCTCGCCCTTCTCTACCAAATCGCCGATTTTACGCACATTCATAAAAACACCGGCGGCCTGTGCATGGATCACCCGCTCTGCACCGTACCCGCCAATGACGCCGGGAATGCCGGTATTGGGGATAGCGCTTCCCTCCCGGATGATCCTGCCCAGCCGGTGGCCGCGCTTGGTCTCCACTACGGCGTCCACGTCCTGCCCGGCTACAAAGCCGGGGCCAAGGGCAATGGTCAGCGGTGCCATATCCCGGCGGGTACCAAGGTTGCGCTTAGCCAGAATGGCATCCACTACGACCTCCGGCTTTGCCCGGGCAATACAGGCTCCCTCTGGGTCAACGAGCACCGGAACAGCGCCCTGCGCCCAGACGGACTGTGCCTGCTCCAACGCTTCAATGCGGACGGCGCGCAGACCCTCAACAGTGGCTTCGCCTTCATACACTGCTTCACACAGAGCTACCTGACGGCGGATGGCTGCGGGCCGTGTTGTTTCCAGCACCAGCACCCGCAGCCCGGCGCTCCACAACCGGTGGATGGTACCGGTGGCAAGGTCGCCGCCGCCGCGCACGATGATCAAAGCGTCCTTTTTCATTTTATTTCCTCCCCGGGGAAAAGTGTCTGCAATAGCACCTCCATGGAGCCGCCACAGGCAGCAACAGCCGCATCCTCATTTTTGCCGTCAGCCGAAAGCTGCAGGCATTGCAGGGCGGGCACAGCCTGTGCCAACAGCTTCTGAGCCGCCTGTACCGTGTAATGCTCCATAATGCCGCCGCCCACACTGCCCACTGTATTGCAATCGGGCAGAACGAGCATTTTTGCGCCAACATCCCGCGGGGTGGAGCCGTGCCGCGCAATAATAGTAGCCAGTACCGCCGGGGTATGGGCTTTTTCTGCCTGCACCATCGCATCCAGCAATGCAATGGGATAGCCCTCTGTCTGGGGGCGGGCATTTTTGACCTGCACGATCTGCGCCAGAATAGAAAGCGCGATCTCCGCAGCCGTCTGTGCACCAATGGCAAGGCCGATGGGTGCGCAGAGTGCATCGATCCGCTGGCTGTCCAGACCGTTCTCCAACAGCTGACGGCGCACCAATGCAGCACGGCCACGGCTGCCCATCATGCCCACATAGGCCGCAGGCTTTTGCAGAATCCGGGTAAGGCAGTCCAGATCAAAGACGTGGGAGCGGGTCAGCACCGCAAAATAGGTCTCCGACCCGCCGGGCACATCCTGAAGCGCCTGCGCAAAGGGAGCGCAAAGCACGGTATCCGCTCCGGCGGCGCGTAGCTGCTGGGCAAATTCCTCCCGATCATCTATGGCAAGCACTGGCATGCCGAGAAGCTTTGCCTGCTTTACAAGGGCAGCAGCAACATGACCGCCGCCGCAGACCACCAGCTGCGACACCGCACCAAAGCGCTCAGCAAATACCCGCTGACCTTCCAGTGTAAGAAAGCCCGTAGCGGTACAGGCCTGCAGGACGGCAAGCTGACGTTGCAGAAGCCCAGCGCTCTGGGTCTGCCACAGGTCGTCTCCGTCCCGCAGCAGCAGCTGACTGCCTGCCTCTACGCCTTCCAGCACGGTAGCCAGCGTATAGCTGCCGGTCTGGCTTGTACTTTGCAGAACGTCTGCAAGCGTTTGTCTGTTCATTGGTGTTTCTCTCCCTTAATTATTGCTCCACAGGTGTTACCTTATCAAACTGTGTCTGATCCAGTTCTGCCTGCCAGCTTTGCCAGTCCTCCGGCAGCATACGCCATGCAAGTCCGCACCCTGCCGAGATCTCACGCGGCAGCGGGATCAGCCGTCCGGGCACCTGCCGGGCATGGCATTGCTTTTCCCACTCCATAGCCTCTAAGGTAGTACGGAAGGAAAGCACGATATAGCTTCGTTTTACTCGCATAAAATCTCCCGGGCAAGTGCGCAAACTGCCTGCGCTGCCTGCTGTACCTCCTGCTCCGTATTGAAATGGGAAAAGCTGAACCGTACCACGCCCTGCTCGGCCGTGCCAAGGGCCTTGTGCATCAGCGGAGCGCAGTGCGCCCCAGCACGCACGCAGATGCCGTAGTCTTCCCACAAAATATCTGCCACCCGGGCAGAATCCTCCAGTGCGATGTTCAGTGCCACAATGGGTGCGCGGGGCTGCATGGTCATATCACCGTATACTGTTACGCCCGGTGCAGTACGAACCTGCTCATAAAACAGGCGGGCAAGGGCGTTTTCCCGGGCAGCAAGGCTTTCTACGCCCTGCTCCAGCAGCCAGCGCACACCGGCGCAAAGCCCCGCAAGGCCGTGCACGTTCAGCGTGCCAGCCTCCAGTGCGGTGGGCATCTGCAAGGGGTGCATTTCGTCAAAGCTGTGCACGCCGCTGCCGCCAACAAGGAGCGGCGCAATTTGTAATCCGGGGCGCACATAAGCTCCGCCGGTGCCCTGCGGTCCCAGCAGAGCTTTGTGCCCGGTAAAGCAGAGAGCATCAATGCCCAGCTGCTGTACATCAATGGGCTGCGCACCGGCAGTCTGGGCTGCATCCACGATCAGCAGCAGACCGTGCCGGTGGGCAAAATCCGCTGCGCGGGCAAGGTCGATGCCATTGCCGGTCACGTTGGAAGCCCCTGTCACCACCAGTGCCAGAGTCGTGGGACGCAGCAACGCTTCCCACTGGTCATAACAAAGCCGTGCAGCGTCATCCACCCCGGTATAGGAAACCTCTACTCCCTGCGCCCGCAACCGGTATAGCGGGCGCAGAACGGAGTTATGCTCGCATACCGTTGTGATGACATGATCCCCCGGATGCAGCACACCGTTCAGCACCGTGTTCAGTGCCATGGTCGCATTGGCGGCAAAAGCAATGCAGGAAGGGTCTGGCGCATGGAAAAGTTCTGCCAGCGCCAGACGGGTGTCCAGCACGATGCGTGCGGCGTGAAGGGTGGGCTCGTGTGCGCCGCGCCCGGAGTTGCCTGCCGTGTGCAGTGCCTCCAGAATAGCCTGTTCCACCTGCGGTGGTTTATGCAGAGTGGTGGCCGCGTTGTCTAGATAGATCACGGTTTTACCACGTTTCCGGCCTGTGTCAGCTTTTCGGCAATGGTGTACATATTGGTCACGCTGCCCACAGCCAGCTTCTCGGTAAGGCCGTAAAAGTTCAGGCAGGTACCGCAGGTCAGGATTTCCACGCCCTGTGCCTCCAGTTCCTTGAGATCCTCCAGCATGGCAGAGCCTTCACAGGTCAGCGCCGCGCCGCCGTTATAGAACAGAATGGTCTTGGGCAGCTTGTCCTGCTGGGTCAGTGCAAATACAAAGGCCTTGAGCAGGGTCTTACCCAACTCCTCGCTGCCTTCGCCCATCGTGGCAGAGGCAATCGCAACCACCGTATCGGTGCGGGCATCGGGGGTGCAGACAGAAGCATCTTCTGCTGGGGCGCTTACTACTTCGCCCAGCGTGAACAGCACACGGTATTTGCGCTCTTCCAGCTTTTCAGCGCTGTACTGATATCCCTTCTGCTGTGCCATCTTGGTCAGGTTTTGCACAGCGATCTCGTTGTCCACAAGTACCTCCACCTGTCCTGCGCCCTGCAGCTCGGAAATGGCCTTTTTCGCTTTGACGACAGGCAGCGGGCAGGCATCGCCTAGTGCATCCACTTTGATAAATTCAGCCATGTTGATTACTCCTCTCATTTGTCTGTTACGGTGATCTCAATTTTCTGCTTCGGCAGGATCTCTCCAACGATGCTTGCCGACAGCCCTGCGGCGCGCAACGCCTGTTCTAGTGCCGCGGCATCCGCCGGGTCTACCGCCAGTAGCAGTCCGCCGGAAGTCTGCGGGTCGAACAGGACTTCCTCCATGGCAAAGCTTACGTTTTTAAACCGAACGAACGGCCCGGTATGGTTGCGGTTGCGCTGCCCGGCGGCGGTGTACAAAAACGCATCGGCTGCTTTTTGGGCACCCGGCAGCACTGGCACGGCATTTGCATGGATGACGCAGGAAAGTTTGCCGCCCATCATTTCATGCAGATGGCCGAGAAAGCTGAAGCCGGTCACATCCGTAGCGGCATGGACGCGGTATTTGCGGCTGATCTCTGCCGCTGTTTTGTTCAAAGTGGTCATGGAGCGAATGGCGGCTTCCATCTCCTCCGGGGCGGCCTCGCCCACGCGGTTTGCCGTGCACAGCAGCCCCACACCCAAAGCCTTGGTCAATACCAGCTTGTCGCCGGGCATGCCAGTGTCGTTCGTGTACATCCGGTGCGGGTCTACAAGGCCGGTCACGGAAAGACCATATTTTACCCCGCTGTCTGCAATGGAGTGCCCGCCTGCAAGGCTGCCACCGGCTTCTGCCACTTTTTCAGCACCACCGCGCAAAATCTCACCCAGCACGTTCAAGTCCATATCCTCCGGGAAGCAGACCAGATTTAAGGCAGTCTTTACCTCGCCGCCCATGGCGTAGACATCGCTCAGGGCGTTTGTGGCAGCGATTTGCCCAAAGGTATAGGGGTCGTCCACCATCGGCGGAAAAAAGTCCACAGTCTGCACCAGCGCAATGTTGTCCGTAATACGGTAGACTGCGGCATCATCCCGGCTGTCATAGCCGACCAGAAGATCCGGGTCTTTTTCGCCCCGAGGCAGCTTTTCCAGAATACGGCTCAGCACCCCGGCACCCAGCTTTGCGGTGCAGCCTCCCCCGGTACAGAATACGATCTTATCATCCTTGCTCATGCACGCTCCTCCTCTTCAAAATGCGTCAGCACACACGGAATGCCATGTTGACGCAAAAGCTGTTGTATTTGTATGCCCTGCTGCTGCAATTCCGGCGTATCGGTCTGGTTGAGCACGGCGTAAAACTGCCGGTCTCCCACCGCCTTGCGACCGCCCTGCGTGCTTGCAAGCAACTGTGCCAGCATAGGTGGCGTAAAAGGTGCATCTGGCGCAGCCGCTAAAAACTGCGGATGGATGGTATCGTAGCGGAAGCAGACCTCTCGCAGGGGCTTACCCAGCGCCGAAAGTCCTGCTACCGCCAAAACGATATCGCTTTGGGGCAGCAGCACCGGCTCGTGCGCCGCCGGGAGCTTGCAGGGGTAGTGCTTTGCCCCGTCTGCCTCAATGAATACCGCATCTGCCTGTGCCATCCGGCGCAAAAGCTGCGGCGGCGGCAGAGTCAGCTTCCCGTTTTCTGCCGGGGTGCCAATCACTGCATAGCGACCCGCTTGCCATAAGGCGGTAAGCGCTGCGTCATCCGGTGCATAGCAGGCTGCCAGTTGCCGGATGTGGGTGGTGGTAGTCATAAGCACCCGCCATCCCTTGCGGGCACAGTGGTCTGCCATGGCATACAGTAGGGTCGTTTTGCCCCCGCCGCCTACCAGAGAAACGATATGCCCTTTCTCTGCCAGAAACGGAAGCTCTTTTTCGTTCAGCATCTGCTTTTAGTGCTTGGCTGCAACTGCCATTGCGATCTGTTCCGGGGTAATGGGCAGCTCGTAGAAGCGGGTGCCGATGGCGTTGTAGATGGCGTCCGAGATGGCGGGCAGCGGCGTATTGATGACCACCTCACCGATGGACTTTGCGCCAAAGGGGCCGTTGGGCTCATAGCTATTCTCAAACTCCACATGGATATGCCCGATATCGTTGCGGGCAGGGATCTTGTACTGGAACAGAGAGTTCTCCTCCGGGTATCCGTTTCTGTCGTAGGTGATGTTCTCGGTCAGGGTCATACCGATGCCCTGCAAAATACCGCCCTCTGCCTGCACACGGGTCAGGTTGGGGTTGATGGGGGTGCCGCAGTCCACGCAGGCGTCAAATTCCAGCACCTTCACCTCGCCGGTCTCGGTATCCACCTCTACCTCGGCAGCGCCCACCATATACGGCGGCGGCGACAAAGGCGAGGTATGGGTCTCGGTAAATTCCAGCGGGATCTTATGGCCAAACTGAGAAGCAAAGGCGATCTCGGACAGGGTCTTTTGGCGGGTGGGGTCAGCGCTTTCAAACACGACTTTGCCATCAAACTCCACAGCATCCGCCGGGCATTCCAGCAGCTCTGCGCCCAACTTGCAGATCTGTTCCCGCAGCTTCATGGCGCACTTTTCGGTAGCCTTACCGGTGACATAGGTGGTGCTGGAGGCGTAGGAGCCGGAATCGTAAGGGGAAGAATCCGTATCCGCACCAAAGACGGTAATATTATCCAGCGGGCAGTCCAGAACCTCGGCAGCGATCTGCGCCAGCGTAGTATCGCAGCCGGTGCCCATATCGGCAGCACCGATCATAAGGGTATAAAAGCCGTCATCGTTCAGTTTGAGGGTAGCACTGCCCACGTCCATGCCGGAAATGCCGGAGCCTTGCATGGCCATACCCATGCCTACGGCACGGATCTTGCCGTTGCCCACATCCCGGGCGGGGTACTTGTGCTCCCAGTCGATCATCTCGCGCACCTTGAGCACGCACCGGTCCAGCGCGCAGCTGGTATTTACCGCGCCGTAGTAGGCGGGCATCACATCGCCCTCCTGTACGGTATTCTTCAGGCGCAGTGCAATGGGGTCCATGTTCAGCTTGTGCGCCAGCTCGTTCACGGCAGATTCCACCGCAAACAGACCCTGTGTAGCACCATAGCCGCGGTATGCACCGGCAGACATGTGGTTGGTGTAGACCACGTCGCTGACAAAACGGAAGGCTTCGGCCTTGCCGTACAGCGGAATGGACTTATGACCGGACAGGCCCACGGTAGTGGGGCCGTGCTCGCCGTAAGCACCGGTGTTGGACAGGGTGTACAGGTCAATGCCCTTCACGATGCCGTCCTTGGTAGCGCCCAGACGGACGTGCATCTCCATCTCGTGGCGCGGCGAGGAAGCCGTCTGGCTTTCCACACGGCTGAAGATGAGCTTGGAGGGCTTTTTGGTCATCCAAGTCACAAAAGCCGGGTACACCTCGCTGACCGCGGTCTGCTTAGCGCCAAAGCCGCCGCCGATGCGGGGCTTGGAGACACGCACCATGGACTTGGGAATGTGCAGTGCATTGGCAATGTTGCGGCGGGCGTGGAACACGATCTGGGTAGAGCTGAGCACATTCAGCCGCCCATAAGTATCAATGGAGCAATAGGTGCGGAAGGTCTCCATCATAGCCTGCTGGCAGGCCTTGGTGTGGTACACATGGTCGATGACCACATCGCACCCGGCTAGCACAGCGTCGATATCACCGTTGCCGCATTCATCATGTGCGCAGAGGTTGCGCTTGTTGTCGGCGCCCACGGGAGCAAGGCTTTCCCAGTTATCCTCCGGGTGCACAAGGATAGGATTATCCTTTGCGGTGTGGAAATCCAGCACAGCTTCCAACACCTCGTAGTCTACCTTGATAAGCCTGAGTGCCTTGTCCACGCACTTTTCGTCTTTACCGGCTACGATGGCCACCACGTCTCCCACAAAGCGGACGTGGCGATCGATCAGCAGACGGTCGTAGGGGCTGGCTTCCGGGTAGGTCTGGCCGGCCTGCGTGTAGCGGCGGGCATCCTGCGGCACATCCTCCCAAGTGAAGATAGCTTCGATGCCGGGCACTTTTTTGGCAACGGCGGTGTTGATAGTGCGGACGATGGCGTTTGCATGGGGCGAGCGCAGCAGCTTGACGATCAGGCAGTCCTGCGGGATGAGATCGTCCATATAGACAGGCTGACCGGTGACCAGCTGCATCGCGTCTTTTTTCGGAACGGTTTATTAACGGTTTTCACTGTACGCCCTCCTTCTGCTTTTTCCATGCCAGAAAGCTCATGATTGCCGCGCAGCTGGCCTTCGTAGCCGGAGCAGCGGCACAGGTTTCCGGCAAGGTATTCCTTCACCTGCTCTTCGGTGGGGTACGGCTGCTCCCGGAATAAAGCCAGTGCATTCATAATAAAGCCCGGGTTGCAGAAGCCGCACTGCTCTGCGCCCTGATCTGCGATAAAGGCACCGAACTCGGCAGCCTCCTCCTGCAAACCCTCCAGCGTGGTGATCTTGTGCCCATCGGCACGGGCTGCCAGCACGGAGCAGGACAGCACGGGCTTATCGTCCATGAACACCGTGCACAGACCGCAGTTGGAGGTCTCGCAGCCGCGCTTGACGCTCTTGCAGCCGTGTGCACGGACAAAATCGATCAAAAGCATATCCGGGTCGATCTCCTCGGATACCCGGACGCCGTTCAAGGTAAGTGTGATCTGCATTTACTTTTCCTCCTGCATTTTACGCTGTTCCAGTTCCAGTACCGCGCGCTTTGTCAGCACGCCAGCCAGATGCCTGCGGTATTCGGCGCTGCCGCGCATATTGGAGCCGGTAATGACCTGCGCCTTTACGCTTTCGGCAAACTGTGCAGCAAGCTGTTCTGCCGCAAGGGCAGGCTCTGCCGGGAGCTCGAACCGCACGGCGCGCAGCGGACGCGCACCGATGGCGATGCGGTAATCTCCGGTCTCCATCCGGGCAGCGGCACAGGTCAGCACCGGGATATCGGTCTGGCTGTTGCGCACCGACTGGTAATAAAGCTGCATCGGTGTCTTTTTTACGATCAGCCGCACCAGAATGTCCCGGTCGTAGGGGCGCTGGGCATATTCCTGCAAAGGTAGGATGCCGCCTTTGTACAGTTCTACATCACAGTCCATGGCAAGGAACATGGTCAACACATCCGAAAAGCCGAACCGGCTGTAAATGCTGCCGCCCACCGTTGCCAGATTGCGCAGCTGCACGCCCACGATATGGCGCACAGCCTCACGCATGGCACCGTGGGTGTAGGCAGCAAGCCCCGGATGCTGCTCCAGCTGGCGCAGGGTGACCATAGCGCCGATGGAAAAGCTATCCTCGGTCTCCTCAATGGTATCCAGCCCCAGACCGGAAAGGTCGATGGCGGTGCCGACATTGATGGTTTCCATCTTCAGCCAGATCATGCCGCCCAAAATGCGGTTTGGCTTTTTCTGGTTCAGCTGCCACGCTTCCTCCAGACTTTCTGCCCGCTTATATTCTCGGATCGTCATCATGTGCAGTACCTCTCTTTTCTATCGCTGCGATATCTCTGCTTTTATTTTAGCACAGCTTTCGATATAATACTATTATAAAATGCTGCTGAAGGGGTGTTTTTGTATGAAGAAGTCGCTTACGGTCGGCTGTGTGATCATGGCCTCCGGGTTGAGCCGCCGGTTTGGCACAAACAAGCTGCTGGCGGATTTTTGCGGGCAGCCCATGCTCTGCCGGGCCTTTGCTGCTACCGCCACACCCGGTATCGCTGCCCGCATCGTAGTGACCCGCTCGAAAGAGGTACAGGCGTTGTGCAGGGCGCATGGCGTCCCGGTGCTGCTGCACAGTCTGCCCGGCCGCAATGATACCGTTCGACTGGGCCTTTCGGCACTGCTGGAGCAGCAGCCGGAGCTTAGCGGCTGTATGTTTCTGCCCGGGGATTAGCCCCTGCTGCGCCGGGAGACGGTAGAAGCCATGACAGAGCGCTTTTGCCACGAACAGACATCCCCGGCAGAATGGCAAAAAGAAACAGAACGGGAGATCTTCCGTCTGGGTGCCGTGGCCGATAACGACCCGACACCGCTTGTTGGAAGTCCCGTTCTGTTTGGAAGCAGATTTTTTTTCGGAACTGCTCACCCTGCCGGAAAACAAAGGCGGCAACGTACTGCTCAAAAAGTACCCTGCGCAGGTACGCACGGTCTGTATTGCAGCCCCTATGGAGCTGCTGGATGCGGACACCCCTCAGGTGTTGCAACAGCTGGAAGCCCTTGCCCGGCTAAAAAACTAAGTTTTACTCTGCCATATCGTTCTTGGGCAGCAGAACGTTCAGCAGGATCGCCACAAAGGCGGCCGGAACGATGCCGGACTCGCCGCAGATCAGCTGGAGAGCCTGCGGTGCCTGTGCCAGAATGCCGCTGTTGGCACCCATGCCGTAGCCCACGCCCAGTGCCACGGACACGATGGTCAGGTGGCGCGGGGTCATCTTTTCCTTAGTGATCAGCTGGATGCCGCTGACCACGATGGAAGAGAACATCATCACGGCAGCACCGCCCAGAACGGCCTGCGGCATGATGGAGACCAGTGCGCCCAGCTTGGGGATCAGGCCGCAGAGGATCAGGAACACAGCGCCGGAAGCCAGTGCCATGCGGTTGACCACCTTGGTCATGGCCACCAGACCCACGTTCTGGCTGAAAGAGGTGTTGGGCAGCACGCCGAACAGTGCGGCAAAGGTAGAGCCGAGACCATCACAGATGACGCCGCCGGACAGCTCCTTATCAGAGGGCTCACGGTTCATGCCGCCCTCCATCACGCCGGAGATATCGCCCACCGTCTCCACTGCGGTGACGATGAACATGATCAGCACCGGCAGGATCGCACGGGCATCAAATACCACCTTGACCGGCATCAGCTTGGGCACTGCGAACCAGGAAGCCTGCGCCACCTTGCTCCAGTTGAGCACCCATGCCTTGGTGAACTCCACGCCATCAGCAGTCACACCAGTGGTGGGCAGCACCAGACCCATGATGAAAGCAACCACATAACCGGCCAGAATGCCGATAAGGATGGCGGAGGAGCTGAGGAAACCGGTGGTCCAGTGTTTGAAGAACAAGATGACCACCAGCACGAACAGTGCCAGCAGCAGGTTCTCCACAGAGCCGAAGTCCTTGGCCTTGTTGCCACCGCCGAAGGAGTTGATACCTACCGAAATCAGCGAAAGACCGATGGAAAGCACCACCGTGCCGGTGACCACCGGCGGGAAGAACTTGCGCAGCGGCTTCAGGAAAAAGCCCAGCACGCTTTCAAAAATACCGCCGATGATGGATGCGCCCATAATCGCGCCATAGGCCAGCACACCGCCGCCCATCGTGCCAACAACGCTGTTGAACACGCCAATAAAGCCGGAACTGGTACCCATGATAATAGGTACTGCGCCACCCACGGGTCCGATGGTGAACAGCTGCACCAGCGTGACGATACCTGCCACGAACATGGCGCTCTGCAGCAGGGTGACCTGCAGGTCTGCAAACTCGCCGCCTGCAATGCCGCAGGCGCTGGTGATGATCAGCAGCGGAGTCAGGTTGCCCACGAACATGGCGCAGACGTGCTGCAAGCCCAGCGGAATGGCCTGCCGCAGGGACATTTTGGCTTCAAACTGATAAGCCGCTTCTTCAAGCTTGACTTCCTTCAAAAATTCCACTCTCCTCAAGGTTTTAAAGGTTTATGCGGTTCGGATGCTTTGCAAAAAAGCGAAAACATTATAGCAAAATGCAGATAAGATGTAAAATAAGTATGACTTTTTACATGAAGAAATGCTGCATCCTATAAGCGAACTTTTCTCCGGCAGATAAGCAAAAAAGCAGGGTTTCCGTATGATTTGTCCCACCCTGTCGGGCTGGCAGCATACAGAATCCCCTGCTTTTTTCGTGCTTTTCTCTGTTTTTTGTGCGATACGGAAAAATTTGATTCTCTGAGGTCAGCGCAATCCATAATCCCGCAGACAACGCGTAAGACCGGTCTGTGTGGTGTCAAATACGATGCCCTGCGCCCGCAGCTTGCTGCAATCCATTGCAAGGTTCCGTGCCCAGTCGGCTTCCTGAATATCGACCGTGATCCCCAGTGTCTTAGCAAACTGCCGGGCGGTCAACACCATATTTTCAGCGTTCTCACTGCCGAAGTTATAGACCCCGCCGGGCAGGGTCAGGGCAGGCTCCAGCAGTGCCACCGCCTGACGGACATAGGTGATGCCCCGGAAATCCTGGACAGAAAAGCGGAGAGATTCTCCCCGCTGTGCCGCACGCAAAAGGTTCAGCAGCAGGTTGCCCCGGATGGGCAGCTGGTACCCCGGCAGGTCGTACATCCATGTGGCGCGCAGCAACACGGCGCTCGGGCAGAGCGCCTGCACCTGCTGCTCCATTTCCAGCTTGCCCTGCCCATACACATTGGCAGGCTGCAGCGGAATGGTTTCCGGCAGTGGACCGGACTGCTCTACACCGGCATAGACCTGATCCGAGCTGAAAGCCACCAGCTTTGCGTCTGTTTCCGCTGCGGCACGGGCAAGCCAGACCGGCAGCTCCACATTGGCGCGGTAAGCCTGCTCCGGGTGGTCGGCGCAGTAACCGGTATCCGAAATAGCTGCGGTATGCAGAATGACATCCGGGCGCTGCTGAAAAATAGCCTGCCGCACGGCATCCTCCCCTGCTGCTGCCAAAAAGCCTTTGGGGAAGGCGCACAGCTCGTAACGCCCCGCCCATTGCTGCATCACGCGGGATCCTACAAAGCCGCCGGCACCGGTTACAAGGATCTTTTTCATTTTGTTCTCCTGTTATAAGATTTCAGATGAAAAATTCCAGCACGAACACCACGGCACAGCAGCCCGCAGCCACCTGAAACAGACTTGCGCCAAACCATGCGGCGGCAATGCCGACTACCAATGCAACAGCACCTGCTGCCGGGCTCTGCGTTGCCTGAATGATGGCCGGGAAGGTCATCACGGCCAGCGTCACATAGGGCACATAGTACAAAAACGACTGGATAAAGCGATTTTTGATAGGCTTGCGGATCAGCGTCAGCGGCAGAATGCGGATGGCATAAGATACCAGCGCCATGACCGCAATATAGATATAATTGTATGCGTCATCTTCGTTTTCCTCCTGCCTGACCGGGAACAGCACCGCTGCTGCGCCGGAGATTGCCACCGTTAAAAGAATGGTGCGGGTACCCTCGGAAAGTGCCGAGATGCCCGGCAGATAGCTGCACAGAAAGCTCAGCGCAAAGCTGATGATAACCAGTACGGCAACGACCCGGTCTTTGCGAGCCGGCGGGATAATGATGGCTAAAAACATTCCGTACAGCGCCACACTCAGGGCACTGACCACCCGCAGCGGCAGCAGGTTGCCCGCTATAATGCCCAGCGCCGTACCGGAAGCCCAAGCCGGTGCCGCCAGCAGGATGGCTCCATAGGTATAGTACGGGGTTCAGGCTGCCCGGGCGGGCGATGGTAATGCCAAACAGCTCGTCCGTGACATCGTAGCCGATGAGCAGCCGATGCCAGAAGGGCGTTTCCGGTGCAAAGCGCTGTGCCAGTGCACAGCTCATCAACAGATACCGCGCATTGGCGATCAGGGTGATGACTGCCACCTCAAAATAGGTGGCGTTTGCCATGATCAGCGCAAATGCGGCATATTCTCCTGCAGAGGCGTTGTTCAGCAGGCTGACAAGAAACCCCTGAAACGGCGTAAAGCCCGCCTTGCGCGCCGCAATGCCCAGCGAAAACGATACCGCAAAGTAGCCCAGTGCAATGGGCACGCCGTCCCGCATTCCGTCGCAGAACACCTTGCGGCTGAACTGATCCGCCCTTCCTGTTTGGACGAGCTGCGGCTCCAAAAGCCTCTGCTTCGATTCCATAGTTGATACTTCCCCTTTCCTATTTTGCAAACAACAGATTCTATTATACTCCCCTGTGGGCGGAGAAGGAAGGGGTTTCGGGCTTTTTTTGTGTAAAATGCTACGGTCAAAATGCTTAGAGTTTGCGCTGATATAGGAACCACTTTGAATGTTACGGCTTGTTTGATCGTGCTGGAAGATAAAAACACCCCGGAAGGTTTCGTTTTTGAAGGACCTTCTGGGGTGTTGGTGCTATAAGGGATTACTCGAGCTCGATCGTTGCAGGCGGCTTACCGGTGCAATCGTAGAACACGCGGTTGACGTGCTTGACCTCGTTAACGATGCGGCTGGTGACAGTGCCCAGAACATCCCACGGCATATCATAGCTTTCTGCGGTCATGAAGTCGGTGGTGGTCACGGCGCGCAGCGCAACGGCGTAATCGTAGGTACGCTCGTCGCCCATAACGCCGACGCTGTGCATATTGGTCAGTGCAGCGTAATACTGGCTAATCTCCTTATCCAGACCGGCCTTGGCAATCTCCTCGCGCCAGATGGCGTCAGCGTCCTGCACGATAGCGACCTTCTCGGGGGTTACCTCGCCGATGATGCGGATGCCCAGACCGGGGCCGGGGAACGGCTGACGGCTGACCAGATACTCAGGCAGACCCAGCTCACGGCCGGCCTGACGAACCTCGTCCTTGAACAGGTTACGCAGAGGCTCCACCAGTTCCTTGAAGTCCACGGTATCGGGCAGACC
>ENA-OQDT01000272-OQDT01000272.1-human-gut-metagenome-genome-assembly--contig:-NODE-272-length-33981-cov-5.604094_pt1 | contig 33981 bp, 36 predicted proteins | sample MGYA00242786_ERZ504617 | MGnify/ENA primary metagenome ERZ504617 (study PRJEB26092, sample SAMD00036337) | human gut metagenome | host: Homo sapiens | study: EMG produced TPA metagenomics assembly of...
GGTGGCGGCTGACCGGCAGGAGAAACGTACCTTTGCGGTCTATCGAAATATGGTAAAAGGCACTATGAGCATTCCGATACATTTATTCAAAGAGATGTAAAACCCGGATTGGTATTTATGGAAGCGTCAGCCTGAGGATACAGAAAGGAACCGGTTTTGCAGAAATCCGGAATTTCTTATCAGCTGGATGAAGCGCTGGAGCGTGCGGATCTGCATTTGCAGGTAAAGGTGCGGAGACCGGAAGCAGCTTCCCTGAGATGGAGTATTACGGACTGCTTTACCGGAGCGGTGGTTTTGTCGAAAAAATGAGGAGCTGACCGGTGTACAGCCCTGTGGGGACTCTGAGCTGGCAGTTACTTGTCTGGACGGAACCCTTTCCAATGTCCGGCTCTGGAACACCTGGGATAAGGGAACACCGTTTGTTTATCGGGTAAAAGTGACGCTTTTGTGAAATCGGAGTGACCGTTAATTCAATCACAACAAAAAACGAACAGAAACTCTACCTCGGCGAAGATGATGTAAATCTTCTCAACGGCAAGAGAGTTCTTCTTGTTGATGATGTAATTTCAACAGGCGAAAGTCTTCACGCTCTTGAAACGCTCGTCGAAAAAACAGGCGCAAATATCGTTGGCAGGGCATCAGTCCTTGCCGAAGGTGACGCTAAGGACAGAGATGATATCATCTTCCTCAGCGAACTTCCGCTTTTCTTTAAGTAATACTGAGTAATTATAAAATCAAATTTAAACAGCTGTTGAAGTGTGCAGATTATACCGTCCGCATATTTTGACGGCTGTTTTCCTTTTTTATACCATAGATATAAAGTGTAAAAATTAAAGTGTAGAAATTGTTCAACTTATAAATAATTGAATAGAAACAGTGGTGAATAGATAATTTAATGAGAAGAGATATCAGCAAAATTAACAAAAATAAAAATATTTTTAAAATAATATTTATATTGACAACTGAAATTCTACATGATATTATAAAAATACCAAAAACGATATACTTGATATGATGAAAATTGACTAATTGTTTTTGCAGATAAAAATAACCAAATAAATAATAAAAGGAGATGCCATTATGAAAAAAGTATGTTTATGTCTTGCTTTTGTGTTGGCAGCGGTATGTATTCTATGTTCCTGCTCTGATTTACCTGCACCAAGTACCTCTGAAACCGTGAATCCTTCCGTAGATGTTACTTTGAAAAAGTGGGAAGATTGCGGAGCAAGTATTGATAAAGCGGAAGAAATTTCCGGAATTAAGTTTGGCGAAAGTTTGAAAAATATTGTAAGTGTAAGAGCTATTCCATACACGGCGATCGAAGTGGTTTGTTCGTTAGATAAATCTGCCTCTGACAATACTGTGACCTTGCGTAAGGCTGTCAGCTATGCTGTAAAAAATAGTGAAAATCTCAGCGGAGTCAATACAAACGGACTTTCTCCCACAATGGCGACTTTTGAAATTAAGGGTGCGAATTTTGTAAATGAAAAAGGTGAAACTGTAGTAGGTGAATATAATGATAACAATTATAATATTCTTTTTATTGCAAAAAGGATTGAATGGTAACCGAGTGTATAATTATATTAAAAAAATGATTACTGAATAAGGATTGATTTTTATGAAACGGCTGTTTGGACTTATAGGATTTACTTTCCTGTTTGTCCTTTCAGCCGTTTTTTATTCCGAGTTTAACGAAATTGTCTTTGCAATAATCGGCTCGTTAGGAGTGTTATCCGTTGCAGTCGGTATATTTTTAATTGTTTCAAAGAAAAATAAATCATTCGGCAAGTCGCTGTGCGTATTTGCTTTTGCCGTAATATATTCTGCGGGCAATATGATTGCCTATTCCGAATATATTAACAACACGATCACAAATAAATATTCTGATAAAGAAATTACAGCAAGCGGATATATCTGTGATGAAATCATTACCACCGATTCATCATGCAGCTTCGTAATCAAAACCGACAAAATCAACGGTCAGCCGTCAGATGCGAAAATTCAAATTATTTCGTACTCAAATGTTGACGCAGAGCCTTTTGAAAAGGTCAACTTCACGGCTCATACATACAAGAATAATGTAAACTCTCAGATCAGTCACGGAATTTTTCTGAAAGCATATTCCTATGACGGCTTCAAAAATTGATGCGACAGGGGAGAAAGTGTTTGATTTATATTCATTTGCCGTTGAGGTTAGAATGACAATGAAAAATTCCCTTGATATGCTGTTGCCGGAGGATTATTCAACGCTCTGTCGTGCCGTTCTTTTGGGCGAGAAAACAGCTCTTGATTCAAGCGTTAAAGATGATTTTTCATTGACAGGCACTTCGTTTTTGATAGTGGTTTCGGGAATGCACCTTGTTATAATCACTTCGTTTGTATTGTTCTTGGTGAGAAAATTAACAAAAAACAGATTCATAATAACAGGTTTCACCACATTCACGGTTATTGCTTTTATGGCTGTAACCGGCTTTGCACATTCGGTTGTCCGTGCAGGAATTATGATGATAATTGTGTCGCTTGCATTGTCAAATCTCAGAATAGCCGATTCGCTGAATAATCTTGGTTTTGCCGCAATTGTTCTGACAGCTTTCAACCCATATGCGGTAGCCGATATCGGAATGTTGCTTTCATTTTCGGCAACGACGGGCATAATTCTGTGGTCAAGACCGATTGAACGCTCTGTGCTTAGATTTTTTCACTACAAAAACAAGCGTAAGGACGGTTTTGTCGGAACGGTTGTCTATTATATCAAAAGGCTGTTTAAAATCTGCGTAAATATGCTGTCGGTTTCAGTATCTGCATTTCTGTGGATTTTGCCGATAACCGCTGTTGCGTTCAACAGAATTTCCCCAACAGTCATACTTGTTTCTCTGTTATGTGAACCGTTTGTTTCGGCACTTTTGGTGTGTTCTCTGTTGTGTTCGGTACTTTTTATTTGCCCGTTTATATCATTTTTTGCTTACCCGTTTGGACTCGTTTCGGGATTATGTTCAAAGGCAATTTTGTGGTTGGTTTCAACTTTTTCACAACTCCCATTCAGCACAATTAAAACCCATTCGCTCTATTGGTTTGTGTGGATAGGTGTCAGCGTACTTCTCGCAATCGGCGGATTGTTTGTAATAAATCGAAAATTCTATGTCAAAATTTCTGTTTCGGTATCAATTTCAGTCCTCGTAATCGGAGCATCGCTTAATGTGCTTTTAACAGCCGATAACGGCGAAATGAAAATCTATAATGTCGGCAACGGTGTTTTTGCAACAGTCAACTGCCCCGACAGCTGTTCCGTGATTTCTTGCGGAGGCAACAGAGCAAGTGCAGATGATGTGACAGCCGATATCAGCGAAAGATACTCAGATATTGAATATATGATAATTCCAAATCAGAATAATAAATACTCTTCTCTTGAACGCTTTGCGGTCACAAAATTTGACTTAAATAATATTTTGGTATATGATAATGACATTAAAAAGCAAAATCTTTTGAACGCTTTTGACGGTAACAGCCGACAGACTTTCGGCGGAAACAGTCATTTTACGCTGAATTTTTCCGATACGGTGACTGATGAGGTAATCTGCGAAGATAACACAATGTTCCAGTATATAAAAGGGAAGAGTGCGACAGCTTTGTTTGTTCCGTCACACGGAGATGTTTCAAAGCTGCCTGAAAAATATCGCAATCCCGATTGTTTGCTGATTGATACAGTCCCCGAAAATTTCGATTTGATATCATGCAATACCGTGATATTTTCGGGATCGGAAAAGCAGTTTAAGAAAAATTATGATTCTATTAAAGAAATCAGTCCAACCGTTATTTCAACATCTGAAAGAAACATAACGGTCAATCTGAACGGAGGATAAAATGCCGCGCATCACCGAAGCAGACTTGAAAAAACAAATTAAAAACAAAAGCTTTTCGCCTGTGTACCTAATCTATGGTTCGGAGCAGATGTTTGTCAAAAGTTACACAAAAAAGCTTTGTGAGGCTGTTGCAGGCAAAAACCCGTCCGATTTCAATTACCATACATTCAGCGGTGACATTGATTTTCAGGAACTTGCCGCATCCCTGCAAATAATGCCGTTTATGGCGGAACGCAACTGTGTTGTTGTGACCGACATTTACTTTGATAATATGGTAAAGGATAGGCTTGATACTCTTAAAGAGCTTACAAGCAGAGCATGGGACGGTACGGTTCTCATAATTTCAATGCCGACTTATGTTCCGTCAAAGAACAAAACTTCTTTTACCGCTCTTATAAAGCGTGTTGAAAAAATCGGCAGCGTCTGCTGTTTTGAAAAAATCAATTCACAAATTATCGAAAAGTATGTTGCAAAGTGGGCAAACGAAAACGGCAAGCTGATTTCACACCTCAATGCGTCAAAGATTATTTCAAATGTCGGCGATGACCTCAATCTTCTGAAAAACGAGGTCAACAAAATTTCCGCATATGCAAAGGGGGAAGAAATTACCGACCGTGATATCGACCTATTGTCAACCGTAAACCTTGAAGCAAGAACATATGATATGGCTGACGATGTTATTAACGGCAGAGGTGACAGAGCGTTCAGAAAGCTTGACACACTTTTCTGTCAGCGGGAAGAACCGATTAACATTCTCTATGCACTTTCATCCGCCTATGTCGATGCGTATCGTATGCGTGTTGCAGATGAATGCTCAGTCAGTAAAGAAACCGTGGCAAAAGATTTTGCCTACAAAAATCGTGCGTTTGTGTTAAACAGAGCGAGAACCTCCGTTTCAAGGACTTCAACCGAGGCGCTTCGGAAAAGCCTTGATGTGCTTGTTGAAACAGACGAAAAGCTGAAATCAGTTTCCGTTAATCAAAGATTTTTAATTGAACAGCTTATTTCCCGTTTGCTTTTGATTGCAAAGGAGGGCAGAATCTAATGCTCAAAATCCGTGAGGCTGTCATAGTTGAGGGCAGATATGACAAGATAAAGCTTTCATCAATTGTAGATGCTCCGATAATCGAAACCAACGGTTTCCGTGTTTTTTCCGACAGAGAAAAGCAGTCGCTTATCCGCAAAATTGCCGATACAAGGGGAATACTTATAATGACCGACAGCGACGGTGCAGGCTTTGTAATAAGGAATTTTCTTAAAGGCTCGGTCGATAATTCAAAAATTAAAAATTGCTATATTCCTCAAATCAAAGGCAAGGAAAAACGCAAGGCAAAAGGCGGTAAAGAGGGGCTTTTGGGCGTTGAAGGTGTCAGCGATGAGGTTATAATAAATGCAATCCGCAAAAGCGGTGCCGAGATAATCGGTGAAGAAAATAATATTCCCGAAAGGAAAATTACTAAAGCCGATCTATTTGTCCTCGGACTTACGGGAACTGAAAATTCAGAAATAAACCGCAAGAAGATTCTTAAAAAACTCGGTCTGCCGTCATATCTTTCAACAAACGCATTTTTGACCGCAATCAACTGTCTTTATTCTTTTGAAGAACTAAAAGAGATGCTCTGACAAAATAAAAAATTCATAGGTTAAATAAATCACCTGTTTCGGCAAAAACTAAAACAGGTGATTTCTTATGAAAAAAAGTTTACGGTTGCGTAACGATTGCATTCTCTTTTCAATAGGCGGAGCAGGCTACGCTCTGCTTGAAATTTTGTGGCGGAGAAAAACTCATTGGTCAATGGCGGTCACGGGCGGAACTGCGTTTGTGTCGCTTTTCAGATTTTACAAGCGCTTTTCAAAAATGAATATGCTGCAAAAATGCATATCGGGAAGCGCGATAATTACCGCACTTGAATACTGCTGCGGCTGTGTTGTCAATCTGAAATTCAGGCTTAATGTCTGGGATTATTCAAACTGCCGACTTAATTTAAAAGGGCAGATTTGCCCGTTTTACAGCACCTTGTGGGCATTTCTTTGTATCCCCGTCAGCGCATTATGCACTTCTCTCTGCAAAAAAATACAGTAAAAAAACAGGAGCGGTAAGTAAAAATACTGCTCCTGTTATGTTTTATTTATTCAGACTTTTTGTTCTCGTTTTTTTCATCGGATTCGTTTTCTTCGGAAGTGTCGTTTTTCTTGACAACAACCCGTAAAATACGCTGATCCTTAACCTCCATAACGGTAAACTTAAAGCCGTCGGCCTCAATGTTGTCACGCTTGTGGGGGATTGTTCCTGCGTGTTCAAGAATATATCCGCCGACCGTCACGCTGTCACATTCAAGACTGTCCTCGTCCATATCAAACAGACCGAGCATGTCTTCAAGCTCCATATCACCGTTTACAAGGAACTCGCCCTTGCCGATTTTGTAGTAGTTATGCTCAATTTCCTCGTCCTCGTCCCATATTTCGCCGACAATTTCTTCGAGCAAATCCTCCATTGTAACAATACCGAGTGTTCCGCCGTATTCATCCGTAACTACCGCAAGATGAATTTTGGTGCGTTTGAATGCATTCAAAATTTTTGAAAGCTGTTGCGTTTTAAACACAAAGTAAGGCGGCTGCATAAGCTCCTTAACATCGGGCGCTTTACCGTCTGCAAGTCGTTCGAGATAATCTCTTGTATGAAGAATACCGACAACATGGTCAACCGTGCCTTCGTACACGGGAATTCTTGAATATCGGTTTTCAATGATGATATCCTTGATTTTTTCAGGCGAGTCATCAACGCTGATAAATGTGATGTCAACCCTCGGAGTGAGAATTTCCTCGGCGGTAGTTTCGTCAAAGTCAAGCGCGGAGCGAACCATTTCGCTTTCGCTCTCTTCAAGAACGCCCTCTTCTTCAATGCTCTCAACAATATATTTAAGCTCGTTTTCCGTAACTGACGGAGCGTCACCGCTGCTGCCTGCAATTTTTAACGCAATCATCTTGAATCGTGTGAAAATCCACACAAGCGGCGTGAGAACTGCCATAAGTCCTCTGAGCAATCCGGCTGTTTTGAGCGAAAAGGCATCGCAATGTTCCTTTGCAAGACATTTCGGCACAATCTCACCGAATGTCAGAACAAGAAAAGTTGTTGCACCCGTTGCAATTGCCGAGCCTGCGTCACCGAAAAGATTCATACACAGCACAGTCGCAATTGAAGAACAGCTCAGGTTTACAACATTGTTGCAGATGAGAATTGTTGTAAGGGCATTGTCGAAATGCTCGATTATGTAGAGCGCTGTTGCCGCTTTTTTGTTGCCGTCATCCTTGTAACGCTGAACACGCACCTTGTTTACAAACGAAAACGCAGTTTCAATCGCCGAAAAGAACGCCGAAAGCAAAATAAGAACTAAAATGACAACACCCATAATTATGTCAGATGTCAACTAAATATCACTCCATAACAACTTCCGACAGGTTCTGTCGGAATAATATTTATTCTATACTACAATAATTCTTTTAAATAATTATTACTTATTAGAAATAAAGAAATAAAATTATTGAAATAATTTTGCTGTAATGGTATAATAAGCACTAAAGGCTTTTTACAATTGAACAGTGTGGCTTGTGCGTCTTAATTTTTGGTATGCATACATTTTGCGTGCAATTTTGGTGAAACTATTCTCGGAGGTGCATACAATGCCACAAAAATCAAAATCTTCAAAAGTCTCATCAAAAAAAGGGAACTATGTTAAAAATCCTGCGCCGGATGATGATCCGCAAAAGCTTGCAAACGACAGCCCCATAAGTGAAGAACAAACAGACCGAATCGGGGAAACAGGTTCTGTTCTCACAACTCATAAGGACTGTGTGCTGCATTGCCTGACGATTATCGGTCAGATTGAAGGTCATTACATTCTTTCACAACAAAACAAAACCACAAAATACGAGCATGTCATCCCTCTGCTTGTTTCGGTTGAGGAGGACGAAAGAATTGACGGACTGCTTGTGCTGATTAATACAGTCGGCGGAGATGTTGAGGCAGGACTTGCCATTGCCGAGGTGATTTCGGGAATGAAAAAGCCGACCGTTTCCATCGTGCTCGGCGGAGGTCATTCAATAGGAATTCCGCTTGCTGTTGCGGCAAAGAAAAGCTTTATCGCAAAGAGTGCGTCAATGACGGTTCATCCCGTCAGAACAACAGGCCTCACACTCGGAGTTCCGCAGACCTTTGAATATTTTCAGCGTATGCAGGACAGAATCACAACATTTGTTGCCGAAAATTCCAATATTACAAAAGACCGTTATAATCAGCTTGTGCTTAACACGGGTGAGCTTGTAATGGATATCGGAACTATTCTTGAGGGAGAAGAGGCTGTTGAAGAAGGCTTGATTGACGAGGTCGGAACAGTTTCCGACGCAATTGACGCTCTTTATGATTTGATTAAAGAAAACAAAGAGAGCAAATCAAAGTCCACAAAATCACGCTCAAAAAAGCAGGAAAAATAATTTCGGGCGTTTTGCCCGAATACATATATATTGTGACGCTTATGATTTGTATGAAATCTGAAATTATGCCAACCCATACGGCTTTTCAGCGTACAAATAACAAAGAAGATTTGTAAAACTTATTTTTTGGAGGGAATACATAACCATGTCAATTTTAGATGCTATTATTCAGGGTGTTGTTCAGGGACTTACCGAATTTTTGCCCGTATCAAGCAGCGGCCACCTCGCAATCACACAGCACATTCTCGGTGCAGGCACAGGCGAAAGCAATCTTTTCTTTAATGTAATGCTCCATGTCGGCACACTTGTTGCCGTTGTTGCATTCTACCACAAACTTGTGTGGGATCTTATCAAAGAATTTTTCCTTATGCTCAAGGATATTTTCACAGGAAAGTTCAAATGGAGCAAAATGAATTACAACCGTAATCTCGTTGTAATGCTCATCATCGGTCTTATACCGCTGTTCTTGCTTTTTCTGCCAATCCCCGGAACAGATATGAAACTCAAGGACCTTGCAGACCGGCTTTCCGCAAGTCCTGTTCTTATAGTAACTGCCTGTTCGCTCATTCTCACAAGCGTACTTTTAACAATCGGTATTATCCGTAACCGCAAGAGTGTTGCCTCAACTCACAAACATCTTGCAGCAAAGAGCAATGCCAAGGCAACAAGAGATAGTTTTAATGTTGTTGACGCAATCCTTGTCGGTGTAACACAGGTTTGTGCCGCACTCCTTCCGGGACTTTCCCGTTCAGGCTCAACACTTGCAGTCGGTGAGATGAGAGGAATCTCAAAGCAGAAGGCACTTGACTACACATTCGTACTCGGTATCCCGTCAATCCTTGCGGCGGCACTTCTTGAGGGTGTGGATGCAATCAAGTCACCCGAAGGTTTAAGCAATATTGAATTTCTTCCGCTGATTATCGGAATGGCGGTTTCTGCAGTTGTAGGCTATCTTGCAATCGTAATTTTCAAGTGGTTCCTGAAATCCGACAAAATGGAAATTTTTGTAATCTACACAGCGGTTGTCGGTGTTGCATTTATTGTAATTTCAATTATCGAAATGAATACGGGCGTAAACCTTTTCACAGGTGCGCCGATTGCATAAATTTTAAATGGAGTGATTTTATTGGCAGCTAACAAAAAAACAGCTGACAAAACTAAAAATACTGCGTCGGGAAGAAAAAAGACTTCTTCAAAAACCTCATCAAAAGGTGCAAAAACTGCAAGCAGAACCAAAGCATCCGCTGTTCCGAAAAGGAGCAGCGGACTTTCGCCGCGTGTAAGGGCAATCCTCTATGCCGCCGTTGCGGCTGTTTTTGTCTGCATAATTTTTATAAAAGGTTCAAATGTCTGGACAATGATACGCAGTTTCTTTTTCGGAGTTCTCGGATTCGGGATTTTTCTTGTTCCCGTAACGCTTTTTTATTTGTGTGTCATGACCGAAAAGGAGAAACAGGTTGCACGCTATAAGCTGAAGCTTTTCCTTTGTGTCGTCATAATTCTGTTTATCGGGGCGTTGATTTACGCAGGCAGCGGTGCAAAATATTCTGATATGAACTTTTTTGCGTGCCTTGGCAATCTGTTCAAGGATGCCTCCGACACCTCAAGGTATATGACTTTCGATTGCGGAATAATCGGCGGATTGCTCGGCTATCCGCTTGTTGTCCTGTTCGGCAGTACAGCCGCACTTTTTACAAGCTTTGTTGTAACAGCCGCACTTATCCTTATTGTTGCGAACATTTCTATTAAAGATATGACAGCGGCGGCGTCAAGGACAGCCGTACATATCCGTGAAGCAGGTGAGGAAAGGGCAAGAGTTCGCAGAGAACGCAGAGAAGAAAACCGTGAGAGAAAGCTTGCCGAAAGAGGCGATATCGACATTGCGCTTGAAGGCGAAAACAGAAAGTCCTCGGGAAGTTTTATTGACATTCCGCTTGATGACAAAAAGACAAAGGTCAAGAAAGCAAAGTCGGCAGTAAACGGAATTGACACGGATATTGCCGATTCAAAGGAAGAAAATGCCGCAGACAAGGATCTGTCACAGGATCTCATCAACATCATCAATCGTGCAAGCAAGCCTATGGGCAAAAGTGCCGACAACACGGTTTCTGCAATTGCAGAGGATATCTCAAACGAAAAGTCAGCTTCTAAGACTGAACAGACAGAGGTCAAGCCTGATGCCGAAACTGAGAACATCGTCAAAAAAGCACTTCTCAAAAGCAAAAAAGACAATAGCGAGGAGGCCGGCGATGAAATTGCGGAACAGCTTGACAGAGCTGTTCGTTCCGATAATTCTCAAAAGGAAGAAAAAAAGTATCAGTTCCCGCCGATTCAGTTGCTCAAACCAAAGCTAAATTCCGATGACAGCGATGCAATGGAAGAAATGCAGAATAATGCCAAAAAGCTTATTGATACCCTCACAAGCTTTGGTGTAAAGGCAAGCATTGTAAACATCTGCCGAGGTCCGTCCGTAACACGCTATGAGTTACAGCCTGCCCCCGGTGTTAAAATCAGCAAAATTACAAATCTCTCCGATGATATCGCACTCAGCCTTGCCGCAAACGGTGTTCGTATTGAAGCGCCTATTCCGGGTAAGGCGGCAGTCGGAATTGAAGTTCCGAACAAGGTTGTAAGCATGGTAACAATGCGTGAATTGATTGATTCGGACAAGTTCAGAAACAGCAAGAGCAAGCTCACAACCGTTCTCGGCAGAGATATCTCGGGTGAAATTGTTGTTACCGACCTTGCCAAAAATGCCGCACTTGCTCATTGCAGGTACAACAGGTTCAGGTAAAATCCGTGTGCGTAAAACTCAATTCTTATGAGTATTCTCTACAAGGCAACTCCCGATGAAAGTAAAAGCTTTTGCTTATTGACCCGAAAAATGGTTGAATTTTCAAAATACAAGGGTATTCCGCATTTGCTCATTCCCGTAGTATCCGATGCCAAAAAGGCGGCGGGTGCGCTTGCATGGGCAGTAAACGAAATGCTCCAGAGATATAAAATTTTCTCCGAATACGATTGTAAGGATATTGATTCATATAATTCTCTTATCGAAAAAAAATATAAATTATATGGAGAAAAATCCGTCTGTTGTAAATGAAGAGGGAGAAGAGGTTCAGACCTGTTCTTGAAGTAAACGGACTTCCCGTTGCCAAAGAAAAAATGAGCCGTGTTGTAATTGCAATTGACGAGCTTGCCGATTTGATGATGGCGGCTCCGAGCGAGGTTGAGGACTCAATCTGCCGACTTGCCCAGATGGCTCGTGCCGCAGGTATGCACCTTATCCTTGCAACCCAAAGACCTACCGTTAATGTAATCACAGGTCTTATCAAGGCAAATGTACCGAGCCGTATTTCACTCAAGGTAAGTTCAAACACAGACTCCCGTACAATTCTTGATACAGGCGGCGGTGAAAAGCTCATCGGCCGAGGCGATATGCTGTTTTCGCCTGTAGGCGCTCCAAAGCCTATTCGTGTTCAGGGTTGCTACGCTTCCGATGAAGAAATCGAGGGTGTAACCCACTACATAAAGAAAGCATATTCGGCTCAGTATAATTCTGAAATCGAAGAAAAAATTAAAAGAATTGCCGCTGAAGAGATTGCTCAGGGCAAAAAATCGGGTGACTCCGATTCAGCATCTGACGAAGGTCTTGATGTTGACAGCAAAATGGAAGAGGCAATCAAGTGCGTAATTGAAGCAGGACAGGCTTCAACCTCACTCTTGCAGAGAAGACTCAAGGTCGGCTACGCAAGAGCAGGCAGAATGATTGACGATATGGAACAAATGGGAGTTGTAGGCCCTCATCAGGGTTCAAAACCGAGAGATGTTCTCATGACCTACAACGAATGGCTTGAACGCAGAAATGCACTTGAAAACAGAGCCGATTAATAAATAAAGGAGGGTTCAATATGGCTTTTTTACCGATGAACGCAAAAGAAATGCGTGATCGAGGCTGGAACGAAGTCGATTTTATATATGTTTGCGGTGACAGCTATGTTGACCATCCGTCATTCGGTGCGGCAATAATCACGAGAGTTCTTGAGGATTGCGGTTACAAAACAGCATTCCTTGCACAACCTAATTGGAAAAACGATGATGATTTTACACAGTTCGGAAAGCCAAGGCTCGGTTTTATGGTGTCGGCAGGCAACATTGACAGTATGGTTGCCCACTACACGGTTGCAAAGCGTAAAAGACATGATGATGCCTATACGGCAGGCGGTAAAAACGGCAGGCGTCCCGACAGAGCCGTCACAGTTTACTGCAACATAATCAGAAAGCTATATCCCGATTCTCCCATTATAATCGGAGGTCTTGAGGCATCACTCAGAAGATTTGCTCATTATGATTATTGGAAAAACGAGGTAATGCCCTCAATTATTTTCGACAGCAAGGCAGATTTGCTTGTGTACGGAATGGGCGAGCTGCAGACAATTGAAATTGCAAAAAGACTTTCCGAGGGCTATCCTGTTGAATCTCTTTACGACATCAGGGGTGTTTGCTATAAAATTCGTACAGACGATTATGTGCCAAAGTCGGTTGTCGAACTTCCAAGCTACGAGCGTGTAAAAGAGGACAAGCGTGACTATGCAATTGCATCACGCAGGGAGCTTGAGGAGGCTGATGCAGTAAGGGGCAAAACCCTCATTCAAAGGCACGGAAAGTATATTCTTGTGCAGAATCCTCCGATGCAGCCGCTTGACACAAAACAGCTTGATTATGTCTATTCTCTGCCGTATGAGCGTTGGTATCCAAAGTGTTATGAAAGTCTCGGCGGCGTACCCGGAATCAACGAAGTACTGTTTTCAATCACACACAACCGTGGTTGTTTCGGTGCTTGTAATTTCTGCTCACTTGCTTTTCATCAGGGCAGAGCGGTAACCGTCAGAAGTGAAAAGAGTATTATTGAGGAGGCTGAAAGTTTTCTTGATAATCCACGATTCAAGGGCTACATAAGCGATGTCGGAGGACCTACCGCAAACTTCAGACTTCCGTCATGTGAAAAGCAGAAAAAGCTTGGACTTTGTAAAAACAGAAGATGTCTTGCGCCGACACCTTGCCCGAATATGCAGGTGTCACACACGGAATATCTTGACATTCTCCGCAAACTGAGAAATATAAAAGGCATTAAAAAGGTGTTTATCCGCAGCGGAATCCGTTTTGATTATCTTATTGAAGATGAAAATGACGAGTTTTTCCGTGAACTTGTAAAGTACCACATCAGCGGTCAGCTGAGAGTTGCCCCTGAGCATTGTTCGGCGGCGGTTCTTGACAAAATGGGCAAGCCGCATATTGAAAGCTACAAGCGTTTTTGTAAGATGTTCTACGATTTTACGGGCAAGGAAAATAAAGACCAGTATGTAGTGCCGTATCTGATGAGCTCACACCCCGGTTCAACACTTTCGGATGCTGTAGAACTTGCACTTTTCTGCAAGCGTGAAAACATTCACCCAAAACAGGTTCAGGACTTCTATCCGACTCCGGGTACAATTTCAACGAGTATGTTCTATACGGAGCTTGATCCGTACACTCTCAAAGAGGTTTATGTTCCGAAGTCTGAAAATGAAAAGGCAATGCAAAGGGCGTTGCTGCAGTATTTCATTCCCGAAAACAAACCGCTTGTAATCAAAGCACTCATCAAAGCCGGCAGACGGGATTTAATCGGTAACGATAAAAAATGTCTTGTAACTCCGATGCCGGGACAAACACAGGGCGGTTATTCTAAACAGAACAACAACCGCAATTCGCAGAATCAGAAGGGAAGAGGCAAAAACGGCAAAGACAAATTCGCAAAGTACAGACGAAAAAACAAAAAGAAATAAAATCTTTTTCATACTGAAAATATCGGTATGCGTACTTTTCATTGCCTGTGTACTGCTTGTTTCATTCGGAAAACCTCTCGGAATTCCCGACTGGAACGATGTCTATACATTTTTCGGAATTTCAGCCGATATGGAAGCCGACTTTTCCGTTTCATTTATAAATGTAGGTTCGGCTGATTGTACGCTGATTAAATGCGGAGATAAAAGTGTGCTGATTGACGGAGGAACAAATCTTGTGACCGATAAAATTACTGCCTATCTTAAACGCAGTTCGGTAACTCATCTTGATGCCGTAATCGTGTCACACCCCGACAGCGACCACATCGGTTCGCTGCCCGATATCATAGATGAATTCGGTACGGATGTTGTTTATTTCGGAAAATATTCCGACAACCACAAAACCCCCGAATACGAAAAGCTTGTTAATTCTATAGAAGAAAATAATATAAAAACCGTAATTCCCGTTTCAGACAAACCCGTTGAAATCGGAAATATGACCTTTAAATTTTATCAACCCGAAAAGGACTTCGGTAACACAAACGATAATTCGCTTGTAACAATGCTTGAATATGACGAAAAGCGATTTCTTTTTACAGGCGACATTTCGTCAAAAAGGGAAGAATCAATGGTTAATTCCGACAAAGAATTAAAATGCGATGTTCTCAAGGTTGCACACCACGGCAGTAAGTATTCTTCAAGTGAAGATTTTCTTGCAAAGGCAAGCCCCGAAACCGCTGTAATAAGCGTTTCGGCTGACGATACGGCACTTCCCGATTACTATATAACAGCCTTGCTTAACAGCGTGTGCAAAAATGTTTATCGGACAGACAGCGATAAAACCATTATGATAACAGTCGAAAACGGCGAGATTTGCACCAAAACTCATGCCTGAAAGGTTGACTATAAATTAAATAATGTTATAATATTATTGTTTAACTGACAAAAATCGAAAGGAATTTTTAAATATGGGAGTATATGAAGAACTCGTAGCCAGAGGACTTATCGCTCAGGTTACTGACGAAGAAGAAATCAGAGAGCTTGTAAACAGCGGTAAAGCCACATTCTATATCGGCTTTGACCCGACAGCCGACAGTCTCCATGTAGGTCACTTTATGGCTCTTTGCCTTATGAAAAGACTTCAGATGGCAGGCAACAAGCCAATTGCACTTGTAGGCGGCGGCACAGGTATGATCGGTGATCCGTCAGGCAGAACAGATATGCGTCAGATGATGACAAAGGAAACAATTCAGCACAATGTTGATTGCTTCAAAAAGCAGATGAGCCGTTTTATCGACTTTTCAGAGGGCAAGGCTCTTCTTGTAAACAACGCAGACTGGCTTCTTGACCTTAACTATGTTGAACTTCTCCGTGATGTAGGTGCTTGTTTCAGCGTTAATAATATGCTTCGTGCAGAGTGCTACAAGCAGAGAATGGAAAAGGGACTCAGCTTCCTTGAATTTAACTATATGATTATGCAGTCATACGACTTCTATGCCCTCTATCAGAAGTACGGCTGTAATATGCAGTTCGGCGGTGACGACCAGTGGAGCAATATGCTCGGCGGTACAGAGCTTATCAGAAGAAAGCTCGGCAAAAACGCATATGCAATGACAATCAACCTTCTCCTCAACTCAGAGGGTAAGAAAATGGGTAAAACCCAGTCGGGTGCAGTATGGCTTTCAGCCGAAAAGACAAGCCCCTACGATTTCTACCAGTATTGGAGAAATGTTGATGACGGCGATGTAATCAAGTGCCTTAAAATGCTCACATTCCTTCCGCTTGAAGAAATTGATGAGCTTGCAAAGCTTGAGGGCAGTGAAATCAACAAAGCAAAAGAAATTCTTGCTCATGAGCTTACAGAACTTGTTCACGGCAAAGAGGAGGCTGACAAGGCTCAGGAGGCCGCAAGAGCAATCTTTGCCAACAAGACAAATACTGACAATATGCCGTCAACAACTCTTACAGAGGCTGATTTTGCAGACGGCGAAATCGGAATTCTTGACCTCATGAAGAAGTGCGGACTCATCCCTTCAAACGGCGAGGGTAGAAGACTTATTCAGCAGGGCGGTGTTTCTGTTGACGATGAAAAGGTAACAGATGTTTACGCAAAGGTTGCAAAGTCTGATTTTGAAAAAGGCTATGTTGTAATCAAAAAGGGTAAAAAGGTTTACCATAAGGCAATTCTTGGCTGATTTTGAAAATTAAATAAGGGGATTAGGGCAAAATGAAAAAGTTTTTTCGGAGTTTAAGGAATTCATAATGCGTGGAAATGTGCTTGATCTCGCAGTCGGCGTTATCATCGGTGCGGCTTTTCAGGCAATCGTAACTTCTCTCACAAGCGACATCATTTCGCCGATTCTCGGTATCTTCGGCGGTGTCAACTTTGACCAGTTTCAGGTTACAATCAACGGCGCAACAATTATGTACGGTAAGTTTATCACAGCGGTAATCAACTTCCTGATTATGGCTTTCGTAATCTTCCTTATCGTAAAGCTTGTCAACAAGGTTATGTCATTCGGCAAAAAGCCTGAATCAGAAGAAGCTCCAGCAACAAAAAAGTGTCCGTTCTGTTTCAGTGATATTGATATCAAAGCCACAAAATGTCCCCATTGCACAGGCGATATCATCGACCTTACAGAAAAAACAGACGACAAAAAATAATATCGCTGTTACATAAACAGATATTACACAACTTAACAACCAACAAAAAGCCACAGTAGAAAGTTAAAATCTACTGTGGCTTTTTAAATTGAAAATTATGATTGAGCGTAACATTGTTACCGTCTGCACAATTTTATATTAAAATACCAAAAACAAAAATACAATTCCGCAGAGAATTGCTATTGCTGCGCCGACTATGACATCACGCACATAATGCACTCCTGCACACACTCTTGACACGGAAATCATAACCGCAATGAAGAGGTATGCAATTCCTGCCCACACATTGAACCGCAAAATTGCCATTGCAATGATGAATGCGCTTGCGGTGTGGCGGCTCGGCATACTGTCGGGCTTGTTGTTCTTTGCAAAAACAGGCGCAACTCCGTACCGCACATACGGGCGTTCTTCTTTTATGATAATTCGCAGAAGTGTTATTCCCAAAAACACCCCCGCAGGCACAGTCAGTGACTTTAAAAACAAATCTTTTTGCCACAAAAATGTATATACAAGCAAAATCGGATAGCTTGCAAATACTGTCAGCGGAAAAATTTTATATACGAATTTCAACACATTTTTTGCGGATTTGTTATTCTTGAAGAAATCGGTCAGTTTAATATATTGTTTACGGCTAATTTTCTACATCTCCCAATGCTTTTTACACTCCGATTTTAACATAACCGTTACACTATTTCAACATTATATTTATCAAACCAGTAGTCAAGTTCGATTATATACGCAAGAATCTGAGGTGCTTTCATCAGCTGACCGTACCACGGATTTGTGATTTTATCAGGATTTTCAATGATATCTTCAATTCCTTTTCGGTCAAGCAGTTCGTTTAGAATTGAACGCTTTTTAAGAATTTTTCTAACCCTTTTTACACACTCATTGAAGTAAATCGGATTGTGCGTTTTCGGGTACGGGCTTTTCTTTCGCCAGCAAATTTCTTCGGGCAGAATATCCTCAAAAGCCTTTCGCACAATTCCCTTTTCACGGTTGCCCCATGCCTTTAATTCCCACGGCATATTGTACGCATATTCAACAAGTCTGTAATCGCAGAACGGCACTCTTACCTCAAGTCCGCTGAACATTGAGCATCTGTCTTTTCGCTCAAGCAGACATTGCATAAACCAGTAAAAATTCAGGTAGAACATCTCTCGCATTCGCCTGTCAAGGTCGGTGTCGCTTTTAAGCTTTGGGGCAAGGCTTATTGTGTCAAGATACCTTTGTCTGACATACTCTTCGCCGTTTTTCAGCACACCGTCCTTGAGAATGCTCCTGCGAATATCCTGACTTTTTGACCACGGAAAACAATCCTCAAAAAGTATTTCATGGTTGTGATACCACGGATATCCGCCGAAAAGTTCATCTGCACATTCTCCCGAAAGTGCAACGGTGTAGTTTTGCTTGATTTCTTTGCAGAAGAGCAAAAGTGACGAGTCAACATCAACATACCCGGGCAAATCTCTTGCCTGAACACTTTCATAAAGTGCGTCGCACACAAGCGTGTTGTCAAGGACAATTTCCCTGTGCTTTGTGTCGGCATTCTTCGACATCATCGAAATAAATTCGTAGTCGGGAGTAGGCTGAAAATTGCTCTTTTGAAAATATTTTTCGTTGTCACGGTATTCAACCGAGTAGGTGTTGATTTTGCCGAGTTTGTGTTCCTTGTTGTACATTGATGCGGTCTTGACAATTATACTGCTGTCAAGCCCTCCCGAAAGGAAAAAGCATAGCGGAACATCACTCACAAGCTGTCGCTGAATTGCATCAGTCAGCAGATATCTCGTCTTTTCAATGGTAGTAACTTCATTGTCGGTATGCTCTTTTGCCTCAACGGTGTAGTATTTTTTTCGGCGAAGCTTTGAGTGCCTATACATTGCACATTCGCCCGGATTAAGTTCAAATACTCCCTTGAAAACTCCGAACGAAGGCGTTCTTGCAGGACCTAAAAAGAAAATTTCATTGAGTCCCTGTTCGTCAATTTGAGGCTTTACAATCTTGCTTGCAAGCAACGCTTTTATTTCTGACGCAAACAGCAAGCCACCGTTGTATTCATAGTAAAACAGAGGCTTAACGCCGATTCTGTCCCTGCACAAAAACAGCGATTTGTCGCTTGTGTTGTAGATTGCAAAGGCAAAAATTCCGTTCAGCTTTTTGCAGCAGTCCGCACCGTATTTAATGTACGATTTCAGCACAACCTCCGTGTCGCTGTGACCTCTGAAATGAAAACCCGATGCTTTCAGCTCCTCACGAAGCTCGGCTGTGTTATAGAGTTCACCGTTATAGACAATGACATAGGTCGTGTCCTTGTGACGAACCGACATCGGTTGTTTGCCGTTTTCACGGTCAATTACAACAAGCCGCCTGTGCATAAGTGCCGCCCCTTGGTTAATGTACAAACCGTTTTCGTCAGGACCTCTCCTGTCAAGCGTTTCCGACATTTTGTTGAGCAAATCAATTCTTTCGCTCATATCCTGTGAGTGGTCAATCCATCCTGCTATTCCGCACATAAAGTAACCTCCGTCAATTTTGTTTGTAATTTTTGAGTGAATATAAAAAGCATAAAGCGGTAAAAAGCAAAGCCACTCCTGAAAGGGCAGTTCCTCCGAAAAAACTGAAATTTTCAACTGTTGATGTTGAAAAAACATCGGTTGTGACGGAGAAAAGTTTTATTCCTAAATGCGTAAGCAATGCGGTGATAAATCCTTGCAAAATTCTACAAAAGAAAAATAACAGTTTATTCACCTTAATATCTCCAAGTGCCGAGAAAATCTGAAAATGTACGCAAAGTCCGCCGAATCCTGCCGAAAATGCAACAACCTCAATCGGCAAATTTTTCGATACCGCAGTAACCGCATTGCAAACTTCCGTGAGTATCAAAAACGGTTTTTGAATATTTTCATCCGTAATGTGTGAGCAGAAAATCTCAGTAAATGCCGAAAACAGCACCACAAATGCGCAGATTGCAAACATTCCCCTTGCACCGTCAAGAACGGACTTTACAAGTGCGTCACCTTTTTGCGGAGTGCTTATTAATGTTTCTGAATTGGAATTATCATCAAGTTTGTTTCTGCAAACGAATTTTAAAGCAAATCCAAGTATAAAAACCGAGATGCATTGTGCGGCAAATATAATAAACCCGACTTCAATGCTCGAATAAAGCTGTACACCGATAAAATTCACAAGAAACCCCGGTCCCGAACACACCAAAAACAGACCTGCCCGTTTACACTCACCTTCACTTGCCGCACCTTTTTTATAAAGCGAATTTACCGTCTTTGCACCAACGGGATAACCTCCGACAAGCGAGAGAATTATTGCCGATGCAAAGCAACCGTCAAGTCCGAAAAGCGGTTTTGTCAGCCATGAAAGATGTCTGCCGATTTTTTCTGCAAGACCGCTATCTGTAATATATGAGGCAAGCACCATGAAAGGGAAAAGTGACGGTACAAGCGTTGAAAGGCACAAGCCTATGCCGTTTTCAGCACCCTTTGAACATTCTTTTGAAAACAAAAGAGCCGTAATGCATAAAAGAAAAATTCCGATTGCTTTAAAAATATTCACCGCCTTTACGGCACTTTTACTCAGGAACATATTAATCACCAATTAATATATATGACGGCAGTTGCATAAAAATAAATGAGAAACGAAAACAGGGGAGATTTTTTTGCCAAAGAAGAAACGAATTGCCGATAAAAACGAAAGATTGCCTTCTCCGATGTTCGATATGGGAACAATGCCGTATATAGAGATGCTCGGAAACCGCAGAATAACCGTTGAGGGTTCAACGGGAATTTTGCTCTATGACAGCGAAAGCATAAAAATTAATACCTGCAAAACCGTAATTTCATTTTGCGGGAGAGGAATGACATTGAAATGCATTTCAAGCTCCTGCGTTGAAATTGAAGGCTTTGTAACCGACATCAACTTTCTTTCGTGAGGTGAAATTATGCTCCTTAAAATAATACGCTTTCTCAGAGGAAGTGTGGACTTTACCGCAAGCGGAAAATTTCCCGAAAGATTTATGAACATAACCGCAAAAAACGGTGTGAATCTCTGGAATCCCGTTCCGAAAAAGAACGCAATATCAGCATCAATGTACCTTTCCGACTACAAAAAAATCAGAATCCTTGCACGCAAATCAAGGGTTAAAACAAGAATAACAGCCAAACACGGATTGCCGTTTATTATTAACCGCTATAAGAAGAGAACAGGACTTTTTGCAGGTGCGGTATGCGGAATTATTCTCTGTATTTTTCTTTCAAATTTTATCTGGTCGGTAAAAAATTTTCGAGTACAGAGGAAATCAGCAATACATATCTTGAATCGTTACTTGGTGATAACGGGATTTCTGTCGGTGTGTGGAAAAACAATCTCGATACAGATCAGATAGAACGCAATATTCAGCTGAAATGTGACGATATCCGCTGGATGAGCATAAACATAACGGGCAGTCTTGTCACGGTTGAAGTTAAGGAAACCTACAAAAAGCCTAAGCTTGACACCTCAAAAAATCCTTGCAATGTAAAAGCGGTTAAAGACGGAGTCATAACACGGATTCAGGCATATAACGGCAGACCTGTTGTTACAAAGGGCAGCGGAGTTGTGAACGGTCAGATTCTTGTCAGCGGGCTTGACGAAACCAAGCATGGCGATATGCGTTACTTGAGAGCAAACGCAAAGGTTTATGCCGACATTACCGAACAGCAAACGCTTTCAATTCCGAAAAAAGTAACCTACAGTTACGCTGACGAAAATTATGTTGACAGAAAAAATTTCAGATTTTTATGGCTTGATTTTCCCTGTAACCTTGCCTTTGAAAACTACGATAATTTTGTAAGTACAGTTCACGGAGAAAATCTGTTTATAAATGATGTTGTTCTGCCGGTAGGACTTAAAATCAGAACCGACCGTGAACTTGTAACAACCGAAAACTCTGTAAGTAAAAACAAGGCTGAGGAGATTGCAAAGGCTGATTGTATTCTCTATGAGATTTTTACAAAGAATAAAAGCGAAGTTATTTCAAAACAAATTTCTATTAAAGAAAATAAAGATAGCTACAGGGTGACAACAGATTATATTTTTAACGAAAATATTGCAGATCAGGTTGATTTTGATGTGACAGAATAGAAAAGTTGTGTTATAATCAATTTGTATGTTTTGCTTTGAACGACTGAAATTTTGCAATCGGACACAAACGGAGGGTTAGCTATGAGAATTTTATGTATAGGTGATGTTGTAGGCAGTATCGGTTGTGAATTTCTTCGCAACAATCTTCCCACGCTCAAAAAGGTGAAAGGCGTTGATTTTGTAATCTGCAATGGTGAAAATTCAGCTGACGGCAACGGACTGACTCCCGTGTCTGCAAAGCATCTTTTTGACAGCGGAGTTGACGCAATTACACTCGGCAACCATTCTTTCCGCAGAAAAGAAGTCTATGACTGCCTCGACTCAAATCCCTTCATTGTCAGACCCGCCAATTTTCCCGAAAATTCAACACCCGGCAAAGGTATAATTAATGTTGACACAGGGCGAAGAATTGTGTCGATTATAAATATTATGGGTAATTCCTATATGGATAACAACCTGAATTGCGCCTTTGAATGTGTAGATAAAATGATTAAACAGGCTGAAAGCAAAATCATAATTGTTGATTTTCACGCAGAGGCAACGGGTGAAAAAAGGGCAATGGGTTATTACCTTGACGGCAGAGTTTCCGCAATGTTCGGAACACACACCCATGTTCAGACCTCTGACGCACAGGTTCTTCCGAAGGGAACCGGCTACATAACCGACACGGGAATGACGGGCACAATCCATTCCGTTCTCGGTGTAAAGAGCGAAATCATAATTGCAAAGCTGAAAAATAAGCTTCCGCAGCGCTTTGACCTTGCAAGCGGAGAATGCAAAATGGAATGTACGCTTTTTGATGTTGATGACAAAAGCGGAAAGTGCGTTTCAGCCGAGTCAATGCGTATTGAATAACACAAATCAGCATAAAGTAAATTGTTTCCAATTGTCAAAAAATATGAAACAATCCCGATTAAGTCGGCTTTTTTTGCAGATAATTAGTGTATTATACTATTGCAAAAAACAAGCTGATAATGTATAATGTTATAATGTGAATTATTGTAAAACTGCGTTTGTCGGTGTAAAATCGGCTTATGCAGTTGATTAAGAAATGTACATTAAAAGGATGTGCCTAAATGATAAACGGACAAATTCTCAAACAGGCTGTTATTTCGGGTGCGAATAATATTTCAAACCAAAAAAACAGTATAAATGATCTTAATATTTTCCCTGTACCCGACGGAGACACAGGTACAAATATGTCAATGACAGTCAATGCGGCTGTTGCAGCGCTTGAAGATTTTGACGGTACCTGTGCAGGTGATGCCGCAGGTATCACAGCCTCTGCAATGCTCCGTGGAGCAAGAGGCAATTCGGGTGTTATCACTTCACTAATCTTCCGTGGCTTTGCCCAGGGACTTAAAGACATTGAAGAAGTTGACGGCAAAAATCTTGCCGCAGCACTTGGAATCGGTGTTGACGCCGCTTACAAGGCTGTTATGAAACCGACAGAGGGAACAATTCTCACGGTTGCAAGAATGGCTTATGAGGCAGGTATCGAAGCCGCTAAGTATGACAGAGATGTTGTGTCTGTATGGCAGACAATCGTTGACAAGGCTAACGAGGCGCTTGCAATCACTCCTCAGCTTTTGCCCGTGCTTAAAAAGGCAGGCGTTGTTGACGCAGGCGGTAAGGGCCTTTGCGTAATCTTTGAGGGTATGCTCTCTGTAATTAAGAACGGCATTATGATTGAAGCTGACGATGACACAGCTCCTGCAACCGTCAGTACATTTGAAAGTGCCGCCGCTGAATTTGACGATGATATCAGATTCACATATTGCACAGAGTTCATCGTTGGCAGAAATGCCGAGATTGAAACCGAAATCAGCGAGCTTCGCAGTTATCTTGAATCAATCGGTGATTGCGTAGTTGTTGTAAATGATGATGAGATTATCAAGGTTCATGTTCATACGGAACAGCCGGGCAATGCTCTTTCAAAAGGACTTGAGTTTGGTCAGCTTCTCACGGTTAAGGTTGAGAATATGAAGGAACAGCACAAGAATGTCAAGTCAACAAAGAAAAAGGCTGAAAAGGAAAAGTTTGTTCCCGCAGAACCCGAAAACGATTTCGGCTTTGTTGCAGTTGCCGCAGGTAACGGTCTTAAAGACCTCTTTAAAGACCTCGGTTGTGACAATGTTGTTTCGGGTGGTCAGAGTATGAACCCGAGTACAGACGATATCTATGAGGCAATTATGGCAACTCCTGCCAAGAATGTTCTCGTTCTTCCAAACAATAAAAACATCATCCTTGCCGCAGAGCAGACAATCCCGATGGTAAAAGACAGAAATGTCATCATTGTTCCGACAAGAACAATTCCGCAGGGTATGACGGCAATGCTCAACTTTGATCCCGAGATTTCTGCCGAAAGCAACGCACAGCTTATGACGGACGCACTTGCGTCTGTGGGCACAGGTCTTGTAACCTTTGCCGCAAGAAGCAGTGAATTCGGCGGTAAGAAAATCAAAGAGGGCGACATTATCGCTCTTGAAAACGGCAGGCTTACAATCACAGAAAAGAGCACAGTTAAGGCTCTTGTCAAGCTTGCAAAGGATATGGTCAGCCGTGACACTTCATTCATTACTCTTATCTACGGTGAGGATGTAAGTGAGGAAGAGGCAGAAAAGGCATACGGAGAGCTTCGTGAAAAGTTCGGTTCAAGAACCGATATTACTCTTGTAAAGGGCGACCAGCCTGTTTACTACTTTATTCTCAGCGTAGAATAAGCATTTTAATCGGATTTTTTCAGGGAGCATAATTTTTACGGTTATGCTCCCGTTTTGTATAACGGAGGTGCGGTATGACATCACTTTATAAAACTCCCGTTACAAATTTGAACGGAATAGGTGAAAAGCGTGCTGCACTTTTTGCAAGACTCGGGATTAAAAGCGTTGGAGATTTGATTAATTTCTATCCACGCACATACGAGGATTGGAGCAACATCAAGCATATTGACGAGCTTGAATACGGTGAAACCGTCTGCATAAAGGCTGTTGTCGCAACATCTGTAAATGATACCCGCATAAGCGGCGGAAGAATTATTTCCAAAACCGCAGTCTATGATGAAACGGGTTCAATTCAGCTTGTGTTTTTTAACAATAAATACATCAGCTCAATGCTCAGACAGGGCGGAGAATATTTCTTTTACGGAAAAATCTCATCCGACAGCTACGGAATGCAGATTGTATCTCCGACTTTTGCTCCTGCTGTCAAGGGAACGCAAATCCGTCCGATTTACAGACAAACGGCAGGACTTCCGAGTAAATCGGTTGAATCAGCCGTACGACAGGCACTTTCAATGCTGCCGTCAAAAATTAAGGATCCTTTGCCCGATGCCATAAGAGAAAGATTTGACCTTTGCTCACTCAGACAGGCGTTGTTTGACATTCACTTTCCGAAGAACCGCCAACAGCTTGAAGCAGCCCGAAAAAGGCTTGTTACCGAAGAGCTTGTTGTGCTGAACCTCGGAATGAGAAATCTGCGTGACCACAGCAGAGGAGTAACCTCTCTTGAAATCACAAAGGATTATTCAAAAGAATTTGAATCGCTTTTGCCGTTCACAATGACAAATGCCCAAAAACGGGCGGTGTCGGACTGCATAAACGATATAATCAACAAATCATCTCCGCTGAACCGACTTGTTCAGGGCGATGTAGGTTCGGGCAAAACGGCTGTGGCAGCCTCGGTCTGCTACACGGTTGCCAAAAACGGATTTCAGACCGCATTCATGGTGCCGACTGAAATCCTTGCCCGACAACATTACAAAACATTTCAAAAGCTTTTTGAAAATACGGATATCAAGGTTGGTCTGCTGACAGGCACACTCAGGGAATCCGAAAAAAAACAAATCAGAAAATCACTTGCAGACGGTTCGATTGATATGGTAATCGGAACACACGCTCTCATTACCGATAAAACCGAGTTTAAAAATCTTGCGCTTGCTGTAACCGACGAACAGCACAGATTCGGAGTTGCACAAAGAGCAAAGCTTCTCGGTAAGGGCAACAATCCGCATCTGCTTGTTATGAGTGCCACTCCGATTCCGAGAACCCTCGGACTTATCATTTTCGGCGACCTCGACATTTCAATAATTGACGAACTTCCGCCGTCAAGAAAACCCGTGAAAACCGTGTTGCGAACTTCTGCAATGCGTGGCGGAGTGTATGACTTTATCCGCAGTGAAGTAAAACACGGCAGACAGGCGTATATAGTTTGTCCCCTTGTTGAAGAAGGCGAGCTTGACGATGTTGCGTCAGCCGAAGAATATGCCGCAGACTTGATGTTGCGGGAATTTCCTGACATAGCAGTTGGCATAGTTCACGGACAGATGAAATCTGATGAAAAAGACGAGGTTATGCGTAAGTTTGTCGAGAATGAATATTCCGTTCTTGTTGCCACAACGGTAATAGAAGTCGGCGTTGATGTTCCGAATGCTACGGTTATTGTGATTGAAAATGCCGAAAGATTCGGACTTTCACAGCTTCATCAGCTGAGAGGAAGGGTTGGCAGAGGCAGTTCGCAGTCCTATTGTATTCTCATCAGCGACAAGGGCAGTAAGGCAACAAGAGAACGACTTGAGGTCATGTGTTCAACTAACAACGGTTTTGTCATTGCCGATGAAGATTTGAAAATGAGAGGCCCGGGTGACTTTTTCGGTCACAGACAGCACGGACTTCCGCAGATGTCGATTGCCGATTTTGCCGACACAAAAAGCCTTGAACTTTCTCAAAAAATTGCAGACTGCATAATGGATCGTTACGGCGATATCCGAAACGATGAAATACGATTGTTAAAAGCAGAGGTAGACCGCCTGTTTGAGCGTGGCGGACAAAATGCTTTAAACTGAAAAACTATAAATGGGAGAATTAAGTAAATGAGAAAAACCATAACCAAAACACTTTCACTTCTCTGTATGCTTTGCATCATTATCTGTTCCGCTTTCACAACGGCAGGTGCTGCATCCTATCCTAATGATGTAAAAACCGAGTCGGACTCAATCCTTCTTGTAAATATGGATTCAGGTCAGACCGTGTATGAAAAAGACGCCGACTCAAAGCGTTACCCTGCGTCAACAACAAAGATTATGACCTACATAATTGCGGTTGAAAACATAGCCGATCTTGATAATACAAAAATTCCGATTAAGCAGTCGGTTCTTGATGTTCTCAAAAACACAGGCAGTTCCCTTGCGAATGTTGAAAATCATGTCGGCAAGAGTATGACTGCAATCGATCTGCTTTACAGCATGATGGTTCCCTCGGGTAATGATGCCGCAATGGTTCTTGCCGATTATATCGGTGAAGGCAATGTTGATAACTTTGTCAAGCTGATGAATGAAAAAGCAAAGGAGCTCGGTTGCGAAAACACTCATTTTGCAAATCCTGACGGACTTCATGATCCCGACCACTACACAACCGCCCGTGATATGTACAAAATCACAACCTATGCGCTCACTCTTCCTCGCTTTGAAGAAATCACAAATACCTGTACATATACTTGTGACGGTGACGATACAGCCCTTGTAACAACCAACTACCTCATTGACGCCAACCGTGGCGGTGAGTATTACTATATGTATGCAAAGGGCATCAAAACGGGTACGACTAACGAGGCAGGAAGATGTCTTGTAACGACAGCGTCGGCAGACGGCTATTCATATATGGCAATTCTCCTTCACGCACCGTATGAGGAAGGTGTGACCGAGGACTACGCAACAATGACCGATGCGGCAGACCTTTTCCGCTGGGCATTGACAAGTCTTGAAATGAATACTGTAGCCACCTCGTCAAAACCGCTTTGCGAAGTAAAGGTTAACCTTGCATGGGGTAAAAACAGTACACTGCTTTATCCCGAAACCGACCTCAGTGCAATTGTTCCGAAAGACTGCACAGATGAGAATATAATTATTGAACAGGATGTTCCCGAAAGCGTTGACGCACCGCTTGACAAAGGCTCGGTAGTCGGCAAGGCAACAATCTATTACAAAGCAGATGCAAACAGCGAAAAGCAGAAGCTTGCCGAGGTTAATGTTGTTGCAGGCGAAAAGATTGAACGCAGCGGAATTCTCTATGTGTTCAACATCATCGGCACAGTATTTCAGTCCTATTGGTTTATTGTGATTATCGCTCTTATCATTCTCGTTCTCATCATTTACCTTATTATTTCAAAAATTCACGGTAAGCGTAAAAGAAAGAAGAGAAATGTTAAGCATTACCGCAATCTCTGATGCAATAAAAGTGTAATTAAATTGTAAATTTTCTATACTTGAAATTTGAAAACGGTATGTTATAATTATTTTAGGGAATAATTATTCGGAGGTTTTCATATGAAATGTCCATATTGCAGTTATGAAGAAAGCAAGGTTATCGACTCTCGTTCTGCCGATGATGGCGAAAGAATCCGCAGAAGAAGAGAGTGCCTGAGATGCGGCAAACGCTTTACTACACATGAGGTGATTGAAACTGTTCCGATAATTGTTGTTAAGCGTGATAAATCCCGTGAGGTTTTTGACCGCAACAAGCTTACAGGCGGAATTCTCCGTGCCTGTGAGAAGCGTCCCGTTTCAATTGAACAGATTGAAAATATGGTCAATGATATTGAGGCTCAGCTTCAGTCAAGCCTTGACCGTGAAATCACTTCAAAGCAAATCGGTGAGCTTGCAATGGATCAGCTCAAGAATATTGACGAGGTTTCATATGTCCGTTTTGCGTCTGTTTATCGCCAGTTCAAGGATATTAACACCTTTATGGACGAACTCAATAAGCTTCTTACTGAAAAGAAATAGTTTCTTATAAAGAATAATTCCGATACTGTACAGCCTTTCTCGGTTGTACAGTATTTTTTTGCGGTGTACCGCAACTCTCCGTTCGTGCAGATAGTTTGCAATATCAAAAGCATACTATGCCCGAGCGTAAGTATAGCGATTGCTTTTTCAATTTTAAATAGAGGAGTTCATCGGATGCCCACAAGTAACAGCAGAATATTTAAGCTAAGAGTGTTGTACGGAAAGCAACCTATGCAGTTAATTAAAAATTATATGAAAAAATCAAAAATGCCTCTTGACTTAAAGTCAACTTCAGGGTGTAATATATTCCTGTAAAGTAAAAAACAAACTGAAAAATAGTAAAAATTCTGAAACAAAGGAGATTTACAATGGCAAAGTTAATTGCATTTTATTCACGAGCAGATGAAAATTATTTCGGCGGTCAGTACCGCTATGTAAAAGTCGGCAACACCGAAAAGGTTGCAAAAATGATTTCAGACCTCACAGGAGCCGATATGTTTAAAATTGAGCAGAAAGTTCCGTATTCCGCAAACTACAAGGAATGTGTTGCTCAGTCGGTTAAAGACCTTAAATCAAAGGCAAGACCCGAACTTGTTTCATTGCCGAATCTTGACGATTACGATGAAATTTATCTCGGCTATCCAAACTACTGCGGAACAATGCCTATGGCGGTTTATACTTTCCTTGAAGCATTTGATTTTACGGGCAAAACAATTCATCCGTTCTGCACTCACGAGGGAAGTGGACTTTCAAACACAGTCAATGATATTAAAAATACTGCCAAAGGTGCAACCGTAACAAACGGACTTCCCCTGTTCGGAAGTGATGCCGATAAGGCAGAAGGCATTGTTAATGATTGGATTAAAAAAATTTAATTACACAAGGAGATAATATTATGAAAATTGCAGACAAGGATGAATTTGAAAAGCAGAATGTATTCGGCACAGGCACTCCCAACACAGCTTATGCAAAATATTTTATCGGAGAGTCATACCTGAATCCACTCACAAAGCCCGAGGACGGACTTCACCTTTTAAATGTAACATTTGAACCTGGTTGCCGTAACAACTGGCACATTCACCACGCAAAGAGCGGCGGCGGTCAGCTCCTCATCTGCACGGCAGGTGAGGGTTGGTATCAGGAAGAAGGCAAAGAGCCTGTAAGCCTTACACCGGGTAAGGTAATCGTAATTCCAGCCGAGGTTAAGCATTGGCACGGTGCTAAAAAGGACAGCTGGTTCTCACACATCGCAACCGAAATGCCGGGTGAAGAATGTTCAAACGAGTGGTGCGAACCCGTAACCGATGAAGAATATAATAAACTCGGTTAATCGAAAGGCGGCTTCTGAATATGAAAAAAGTTATCATTTATTATTCCTATCGTGGCAACACAAAAAGCATTGCCGAGATGATTCAGAAAAGCACTGGTGCTGACATTGCAAGAATCGAAACTGTTGTTCCGTATGACGGAGACTACAACTCGGTTGTAAATCAAGGACAGGATGAAGTGAACAGCGGCTATTGTCCCAAAATAAAACCGCTTAATATTGACCTCAGCAAGTATGACGAGGTAATTCTCGGAACACCTGTTTGGTGGTACACTTTTGCCCCCGCAATGCACACATTTCTCAAGGAAAATGACCTTTCGGGCAAGACGGTTTATCCGTTTGCAACTAACGGCGGTTGGATTGGTCACACATTCAAAGATTTTGCAAATGCCTGCGGTACAGACGATGTAAAGCAGGGAATGAATATCCGTTTTGACGAATCGGTTCTGCGTACACCAAAGTCTGAAATTCAAAAATGGATTGATTCAATTAAATAAGCCTTTCTGTAATGCGGTTCTACCGCAAAAACAAAAAACTGTACAGCCTTTTTCGGTTGTACAGTTTTTGTTTTATATGTTATTTTGTCGGAATGTAACATTGTGTGAATTTGCACAATTTGAGCCGTAGGGGATTGTTAATCCTACCCGATAAAGCCTTGAACGAACACAATAACAATCAGCACTGGAAGTGCGTATTTAAGGTACGGCTTCAGCACTCTTGAAAGTTTAAGACCTTTACCCGTGTTACATTCTTCAAAGTAATTGTCAAAGCCCCAGCCGAATTTTGTTGTGCAGAACAGGAGGTAAACCATTGCGCCGATCGGAAGAAGAAGGTTGCTGACAACGAAGTCCTCAAGGTCAAGCACACCCTTGCCGAGAATGTTGAAGTCGCTCCAAATGTTGAATCCGAAAATACACGGCAGACACGCAAAGAACATAATAATTCCGTTGATTATTGACGCCTTTGTTCTGCTCATGCCGAATGTGTCGGTAAGAAAAGCAACAAGGTTTTCAAACACGGCAATAACCGTTGAAAAGCTTGCAAATGTCATAAACAGAAAGAAAAGCGTACCCCAAATCCGACCGCCCGTCATATTTACGAAAACATTCGGAAGCGTCACAAAAATAAGGGCAGGTCCTTGGTCGGGCTGAACGCCAAATGAAAAGCAAGCAGGGAAGATGATAAGTCCGGCAACAATTGCAACAAAAGTGTCCAATGCACAAATCTGAACAGCCTCACCGTAAAGCGTGCGATCTTTGTTCATATAACTGCCGAAAATTTCCATTGATGCGATTCCGAGTCCGAGTGTGAAGAATGCCTGACTCATTGCAGATGTGATTACCTTGCCGAGTCCTACATCTTTAACCTTTCCAAAATCGGGAACAAGGTAAAAACTCAGGCCTTCTCCCGCATTTGAAAGCATCATACTGTTGATTGCAAGAATGATAATCAGCGCAAGCAACGCAAGCATCATAACCTTGCTAACCTTTTCAATGCCTTTTTGAAGTCCTCGACTGCATACAAAAAATCCGAATACAACGATTATCGCAAGCCATATGATCATCTCAACAGGCGATGTCATAAGGTCGTTAAACACTCCCGAAACCTGTTCTGAGTTCATTCCGCTTTTAAATGTTCCCGTTGCAAATTTATAGAAGTAATCTAACATCCAACCCGAAACAGGTGAGTAGTTCACTAAAAGTGTACCATCGTATGAGTCAAAACAAATTATACATAAAGAAGTATGTCGAATTATAAATAGTTATGTTACGAGCCAGTAGGCTCTTTTTTTATACCCAAATTTAGGTCGTAAAAGGCTATTAACAGGTAATTTGACATTTGTAACTTCTGATGCATCAACAGCAAGCGGATATGCTCCTGCGTCGGTACAGCAGGTGTGTCGATTATCATGACAGAAGAATGGGAAACTCGTGCATATCTCGCAAAACTCTATAATTGTTGTGGTCAAGCTTTTTTGTAACACTCTGACCTAATTTTTTTGCTACAGGGTTTATACTCCGTAGCGTGCCTCAAAAGGCGTTTTATAGTTGTTATAAGAATGCGGGCGTTCGTGATTGTAATGAACATACGCAAATTCTTCAATGGATGCATATAATTCTTTTTCAGAATGATAGTAATGATGATTAATCAGTTCATTCTTGAGAGTATTGTAATAACGTTCCATAGGAGCATTATCATACGGATATCCAGCCATACTCATGCTTTGCGTTTCCTTGTAATTGAAAATAATTGAAGCTCTGTATTCATGTACTTATGGACAGTTACACAACTGATGCTGTATCCCTTGCGAAGAAGATAAGCGTGCACGGTTCTGTACCCATCTACTCCACCATGAGAGTGATAGATTTCTCGAATAGAGCTTTTGGTCTCGTCTTTTCGGCTATGATAATCAGCCTTTCGATTTTTAAGATAATTATAATAAGCATTTGGTAGGATGTTCAGTCTTTTCAATAACCAACGGACACCGTATTTGTGCCCATACTGCTGAATAAATCGATAAGCCACTAATCGATTTCCTTCGCAAAGAATGCCGCCGCTTTTTTTAGGAAGTCATTTTCCTTTTGGAGTTCTGCAAGCTGTCTTTTCAGTTTAAGATTCTCCTTCATGAAATCATAATCTGCTTTTGGCTTCTTCATTTGTTTGGCATTCTTCACGGAACTGTTTTACCCAAATAGATATACTTGCCTTGGATACGCCATATTCGGCAGCAAGGCCTCTGAGGGTTCGTCCCTCTTCAAGATTAAGACGTACAATCTTCTTTTTGAATTCTGGTTCATATTGTTTACTCATTTGTAACATACCTCGTTTCCTCCTAAGATTATATCTTATTAGGTCGAGGTGTTACAACTATAGTTTAGCACAACAGCTTTTCCAAATGAAAACGCACTACTCAAATTGCTCTATTTACGCATAACCGAGCTTTACAAAAAGTGGAATGGCAGTAAGGTTCAAAATTGGGCAATGGTCAGAAATCAACTGTCTACAAATGAAAAAATCAGTGCCCGTATCGAAAAATACGAGCACTTGATTTGAAGCATTAATATAATTTTTTGTGATTTTTAAAAAACTTACACACTTTTCTTGACAAAGCCTATTCATATATTGAAATCTTTACATATTTTTGATGATTTTCCTTGACCTTGTAATGAATTGCATCCATAAACACAAACGGATATACTGATTCAAGAGGTCGGTTTTGCTAAGCAGTCACATCGGGCATAATCTTCTCGCTGATTTCGCTGACAAGCTCGGGAGAAATTTCTACATCATACAGATTTTTGATTCGTTCGGAAATATCACGCTGGCTCATTCCGCAGGCATAGAGCGAGAGAATTTTCTCCTCCATACCGTCTGCATTGCGGTTGTATTTGCTGATTATTTTGGGTTCGTATTCGCCGTTTCTGTCCCTCGGAACTTTGATTTCAAGCTCGCCCATCTGCGTTTTCTTTAAATGCATAGCTTGTGTACTGACAGCCTCTGTCGCTGTAGAATATTGCTCCGCTTATATCTCCGTATTTAGACTTTAATTGCTTCAAGGTATCTATACAAAGCTCTTTTTTCATATTATCTCTCATTTCAAGTGCAAGAATTTCTCCGTTAAAGCAGTCGAGGATTGCTGAAACATACAGCTTTCCGTCTGAACACGTTACTTCCGTTATGTCTGTCAGCAACTTTGAGAACGGCTTATCGGCAGAAAAATCACGTTTTATCAGATTTTCTCTGTCTTGCGTTTCTGTGTCTGCCTTTGTTATTCCGTGAGATTTTCTGCACCTGTGAATAAGTCCGCCGGCTTTCATTGCACGATAAAATTTTGCTTTTGCTTGCTTTTATTCCCTTGAGTCCAAGTGCGGTCTTTACACGCTCTACGCCGTAATTATC
>ENA-OQDT01000274-OQDT01000274.1-human-gut-metagenome-genome-assembly--contig:-NODE-274-length-33860-cov-5.335843_pt1 | contig 33860 bp, 25 predicted proteins | sample MGYA00242786_ERZ504617 | MGnify/ENA primary metagenome ERZ504617 (study PRJEB26092, sample SAMD00036337) | human gut metagenome | host: Homo sapiens | study: EMG produced TPA metagenomics assembly of...
AGGCTTCTTGGGGGTCATGGTACGAACTGCAGTGCAGACACCACGCTTCTGGGGGCTGCTCAGATCAGAGTACTGCTTCTTCTGAGAGTTATAAGTCTTCTGCAGAGCGGGAGCGGTGCTCTTGGTAGTCAGGACCTCACGGCCTTTGCGTACAAGCTGGTTAAAAGTAGGCATTTTGTTTCTCCTTTCTTAATGATGAACATCGGAAGCATTTTCCGACTTTTTTGCCGCACTATCCCCATGAGGGACGCGCAACAGTTATATAATACCCGCTTTGCGGCCGGATGTCAACAGTTTTTGCAAATTTTTTTCGTATTTATTCCAGATTTTTTCTTTCAAACAGTTTTTGGCAGAAAAAATGCCTTTTTCCTCCCCTGCTGCGCTGCCTTTGGCACGCAAAAACCGCCCCGCAGGCTTTCGCCCACGGAGCGGTTTTGTTTAACTGATCAGATCCTGACAGATGCCGCGCTTACTGTGCGGAGGCAGCCAGCTCGGCTGCGACCTCGGCATCGCGCTCAGCCTCACGGTTCTTCAGATCCTCACGCACCTCCGGCAGACCGGTACCGGCGGGGATCAGCTTACCGATGATGACGTTCTCCTTCAGACCGGACAGCGGGTCGACCTTGCCCTTGATGGCGGCCTCGGTCAGCACGCGGGTGGTCTCCTGGAAGGATGCAGCAGACAGGAAGGAGTCGTTGGCCAGAGCAGCCTTGGTGATGCCCAGCAGCACCTGCTGATACTCTACCAGCTTCAGGCCCTCTTCGCCTGCATCAATGCGCTTCTGCAGATCGGCATTGATGTTCTCCACCTCCAGACGGCTTGCCAGAGCACCGCCGATCAGGTTGGAGGAGCCGGAGTCGGTCACACGCACCTTGCGGCACATCTGACGGACGATGACTTCGATATGCTTATCGTTGATCTCAACGCCCTGCAGACGGTAGACCTTCTGGACCTCGTTGATCAGGTAGTTCTGCACGTCCTCCAGACCCTTGATGGCCAGAATATCCTGCGGGTACAGCACGCCCTCGCGGGTGATGATGTCGCCCTTCTCCACACGGTCGCCGGGCATTACGCGGGAATGCTGGGTGAACGGGATGGAGTAGCTCTTGACTTCCTCTGCACCGTTCTCATCCTTGCCGGTGACCTTGATGACCACGTTCTTCTTGGTGTCGTCCTGAGAGACCACACCGGAGATCTCGCTCATGATGGCCATGCTCTTGGGACGGCGGCTCTCGAACAGCTCCTCAACACGGGGCAGACCCTGTGTAATATCCTCGGCAGATGCGATACCGCCGGTATGGAAGGTACGCATGGTCAGCTGAGTACCGGGCTCACCGATGGACTCTGCGGCGATAACACCGACAGACTCGCCCAGACGGACCGGCTCGCCGTTGGCCATATCGGAACCGTAGCAGCGTGCGCAGACGCCGGTCTTTGCACGGCAGGTCAGCAGGCTGCGGATCTTCAGACGGGTGATACCGGCTGCCTCGATCTCGTTGGCATCGTACAGGTCGATCATCTTGCCCTCGGGCACGATAACCTTGCCGGTGATGGGGTTGACCACATCGCCCACGGCAAAACGGCCAATCAGACGCTCGCGGAAGCTCTCGATCTTCTCCTTGCCCTCGTGGATCTCAGAGACCCACAGGCCATCGGTGGTGCCGCAGTCGATCTCGCGGACGATGACGTCCTGAGAAACATCGACCATGCGGCGGGTCAGGTAACCGGAGTCAGCGGTACGCAGAGCGGTATCGGCCAGACCCTTACGAGCACCACGGGCAGAAACGAAATATTCCAGAATGTTCAGACCTTCGCGGTAGTTTGCACGAATGGGCATCTCGATGGTGTGACCGGCGGTGTTTGCCAGCAGGCCGCGCATACCAGCCAGCTGCTTGATCTGGTTCATAGAACCACGAGCACCGGAGTCTGCCATCATATAGATCTCGTTGTCCTTGGGCAGGTTGTCTGCCAGAGCCTTGGAGACCTTATCGGTGGTCTTCTGCCAGATATCGATGGTCTTGTTGTAACGCTCGTTATCCGAGATCAGACCACGGTTGAACAGCTTGCCGACCTTGGCGATCTCCTTATCGGCCTCGGCGATCAGCTCCTGCTTCTGGGGCGGGATCACAGCGTCGCACACAGCCACGGAGATAGCGGACAGGGTGGAGTACTTATAGCCCTGTGCCTTGATGGCATCCAGCATCTTAGCACACTTGCGGGTGCCGTTGCGGGTCATGCAGCGGGAGATGATCTCAGGCAGGGTCTTTTTGGTCACGCGGAAGCTGACCTCGTACTCCAGCCAGTGCTCGGGATCGGTACGATCCACATAGCCCAGGTTCTGGGGAATGGGATTGTTGAAGATGATGCGGCCGGCGGTGGCATCCACCAGACCGGTGCGCTCCACGCCGTCAATGGTCATGGTGCGGCGCACCTTGATGGGCGCGTGCAGGGTGATGACGTGCTCGGCGTAAGCCATCAGAACCTCGTTCTCATCACGGAACACCTTGCCTGCGCCCTCGTCGTTCTCGCGGACGGTGGTCAGGTAGTAGCTGCCCAAGATCATATCCTGCGTAGGCACGGTAACAGGTGCGCCGTCAGAGGGCTTCAGCAGGTTGCCGGAAGCCAGCATCAGCATCTTAGCCTCACGGCAGGCATCCTCACTCAGAGGCAGATGGACTGCCATCTGGTCGCCGTCGAAGTCGGCGTTGAATGCGGTACAGGCCAGCGGGTGCAGCTTGACGGCACGACCCTCCACCAGCACGGGGTTAAAGGCCTGAATGCCCAGACGGTGCAGGGTAGGTGCACGGTTCAGCAGCACGGGGTGGCCCTTGATAACGGTCTCGAGGCTGTCCCAGACTTCGGGCTTTGCACGCTCGACCATCTTGCGGGCGGACTTGATGTTGTTGGCAATGCCCTTCTCCACCAGATCCTTCATGACAAAGGGCTTGAACAGCTCCAGAGCCATCTCCTTGGGCAGACCGCACTGATCCATCTTCAGCTCAGGGCCGACGACGATAACGGAACGGCCGGAGTAGTCAACACGCTTGCCCAGCAGGTTCTGACGGAAGCGGCCCTGCTTGCCCTTCAGCAGATCGGAAAGGCTCTTCAGTGCACGGTTGTTGGGGCCGGTGACCGGACGGCCGCGGCGGCCGTTGTCGATCAGGCTGTCCACAGCCTCCTGCAGCATCCGCTTCTCGTTGCGCACGATGATGTCGGGAGCGCCCAGCTCCAGCAGGCGGCGCAGACGGTTGTTGCGGTTGATGACGCGGCGGTACAGATCGTTCAGGTCGGAGGTGGCGAAGCGGCCGCCGTCCAGCTGAACCATGGGGCGCAGGTCAGGCGGCAGCACGGGCAGCACGTCCATGACCATCCACTCGGGGCGGTTACCGGAGATGCGGAAAGCCTCAACAACCTCCAGACGCTTGAGGATGCGCACGCGCTTCTGGCCGGAGGACTTCTCCACCTCGGCGGTCAGCTCAGCGCTCAGCTGATCCAGATCGATCTCCTTCAGCAGGGTCTGGACAGCCTCGGCGCCCATAGCAGCCTCGAACTCGTCGCCGTAGCGCTCGCACATTTCGCGGTATTCCTTCTCGGTCAGCAGCTGCTTCTTTTCCAGCGGGGTCAGACCGGGATCGGTGACGATATAGCTTGCAAAGTACAGCACCTTCTCCAGCAGGCGGGGGGCTGATGTCCAGCATCAGGCCGATGCGGCTGGGGATGCCCTTGAAGTACCAGATGTGGCTCACAGGAGCGGCCAGCTCGATGTGGCCCATACGCTCACGGCGGACCTTGGCCTTGGTGACCTCAACGCCGCAGCGATCACACACCTTGCCCTTGTAGCGGATGCGCTTGTACTTACCGCAGTGGCACTCCCAGTCCTTGGTAGGTCCAAAAATGCGCTCGCAGTACAGGCCGTCGCGCTCCGGCTTCAGGGTGCGGTAGTTGAGGTTTCGGGCTTTTTGACCTCGCCGTAGCTCCAAGCGCGGATCTGCTCCGGGGAGGCAAGGCCGATTTTAATGGAATCGAAAACGTTGTTTTCCATGAAACGAACCCTTTCTTAATCTCTAGTTGTCTCGATGATACAGGCGGCTTTTCTGTTATAGGATCACAGGCGCTTCTCCCCTGCCGCAGCACGCGGCCAAAGGGGAAGGCTGTGTTGTGTATCCAAATCAGAAATCTACTTCGTCAGAAGCAGCCGGAGCCTCGGCACCGGAGTTATCGTCCTCCAGCACAGAAGGATCATCGAAACCTGCATCGGCGTCCTTGATGTTGTAATCAGTCAGTTCGCTCTCCTGCACCACAGTCTCGGTACCGGCAACGTCACGCATATCAAAGCCGGTCTCTTCATCGTCGAAGTTCTGGCGCATATCGATCTCGTTGCCGTCCTTATCCTGCACGATCACGTCCATACCCAGAGACTGCAGTTCCTTCAGCATAACGCGGAAGGACTCGGGGATGCCGGGCTGCGGGATGGGCTCGCCCTTGACGATGGCTTCGTAGGTCTTGACACGACCCTCCACATCATCGGACTTGACAGTCAGGATCTCCTGCAGGGTGTAAGCGGCGCCGTAAGCTTCCAGTGCCCAGACCTCCATCTCGCCGAAGCGCTGACCGCCGAACTGAGCCTTGCCGCCCAGAGGCTGCTGAGTGACCAGAGAGTAGGGGCCGGTGGAACGGGCGTGGATCTTATCGTCGACCAGATGATGCAGCTTGAGGTAGTACATATAACCAACGGTAACGCGGTTATCAAACTTTTCACCGGTACGGCCATCGTAAACGGTAGTCTTGCCGTCACGATCCAGCTCGATCTTGGAGAAGTCGATGATGTGGCCCTTCTCGCCCATGATCTTGGGGAGCTTGGTGGGATATGCGGGAGCATTCTCACCGTGCCACATCTCGCGGGCGGTATCAAAAGTATCGCCGATGTCGTTCTCGCGGGCAGAGTCAAAGACAGGGGTCATGACCTTGATGCCGCAGGCCTTGGCAGCGTAGCCAAGGTTGACTTCCAGCACCTGACCGATGTTCATACGGGAAGGCACGCCCAGCGGGTTCAGCACGATGTCCAGCGGAGTGCCGTCGGGCAGGTAGGGCATATCCTCCTGCGGCAGGATACGGGAAACGACACCCTTGTTGCCGTGACGGCCTGCCATCTTATCGCCGACGCTGATCTTACGCTTCTGAGCGATGTAGCAGCGGACGACCTCGCGGACACCGGGCTGCAGCTCATCGCTGTTTTCAGGAGTAAAGACCTTGACATCCACGATGATGCCGTACTCGCCGTGGGGCACACGCAGAGAGGTATCACGGACTTCGCGGGCCTTCTCGCCGAAGATGGCGCGCAGCAGGCGCTCCTCAGCGGTCAGCTCGGTCTCACCCTTCGGGGTGACCTTGCCGACCAGGATGTCGCCGCTCTTGACCTCGGCACCGATGCGGATGATGCCGCGCTCGTCCAGATCCTTCAGGGCATCCTCGGAGACGTTGGGGATATCACGGGTGATCTCCTCAGGTCCGAGCTTGGTGTCACGGGACTCGGTCTCGTACTCTTCAATATGGATCGAGGTGTACACATCCTCGCGGACGATCTTCTCGTTCAGCAGGACAGCGTCCTCGTAGTTGTAACCTTCCCAGGTCATAAAGCCGATCAGGGCGTTCTTACCCAGAGAGATCTCACCGTTGCGCATTGCGGGGCCGTCGGCCAGCACCTGACCAGCCTTAACGCTCTCGCCCACCTCAACGATGGGGCGCTGGTTGATGCAGGTGCCTGCGTTGGAGCGGGCAAACTTGACCAGCGGGTAGTTGTCCACACCGCCCTGTGCATTGCGGACGGTGACGTGGTCGGCATCCATCTTCTCAACGATACCGTCGTTCTTTGCCAGAACAGCGGTGCCGGAGTCGGTGGCAGCCTTGTATTCCATACCGGTAGCCACGATAGGCTGCTGGGTGACCATCAGAGGCACTGCCTGACGCTGCATGTTGGAGCCCATCAGAGCACGGTTACAGTCATCGTTCTCCAGGAAGGGGATGCAGGCGGTCGCAACAGAGACCATCATTCGGGGCGAAACGTCCATATAATCGACCTTATCGGCATCGATTTCCAGGATGTCATCGCGGCGGCGGGCAGAAACGCGGGGACGGATGAAGTGCTTGGTCTCATCCAGAGGCTCGTTGGCCTGAGCAACAACGTACTCGTCCTCAACGTCAGCGGTCATATACTCCACTTCATCGGTAACGACCTGATCGATCAGCTTGCCGTTTTCGTCGTAAGTCTTTTTGACCTTGCGGTAGGGAGCCTCAACGAAGCCGTACTCGTTGATCTTGGCGTAGGATGCCAGATAGGAGATCAGACCGATGTTGGGGCCTTCAGGGGTCTCAATGGGGCACATACGGCCATAGTGGCTGTAGTGAACGTCACGGACCTCGAAACCTGCGCGGTCACGGCTCAGACCGCCGGGGCCCAGAGCAGACAGACGGCGCTTGTGGGTCAGCTCGGCCAGAGGGTTGTTCTGGTCCATGAACTGAGACAGCGGAGAGGAGCCGAAGAACTCCTTGATGGCGGCGACCACAGGACGGATGTTGATCAGTGCCTGCGGGGTGATAACGCTCTGATCCTGGCTCTGCAGGGTCATGCGCTCACGGATGACACGCTCCATGCGGGAGAAGCCGATGCGGAACTGGTTCTGCAGCAGCTCACCAACGCTGCGGATGCGGCGGTTGCCCAGATGGTCGATATCATCGGTGGTGCCAACGCCGTGGCCCAGACCGTTCAGGTAGTTGATGGAGGACAGGATGTCCTTCACGGTGACGGTGCGGCCGATCAGCTGGTCATGGTTGCGGCGGAGCATTTCCTTCTGCTCCTCCACATCGGAGGTGGTGTCGAGGATCTTCTTGACCTCATCAAAGGAGCAGCGCTCGTTGATACCGCACTCCTTGACATCAAAGGAGAAGAAGCCCTGTGCATCCACACAGCCGTTGGTGATGACCTTGACCTTCTTGCCCTCGATGCTCAGAACAACGGTATCCACACCGGCGGCATCTGCCTTCTCGGCCAGCTCACGGGTGATCTTGCCCTTGGCCTCAACGATGATCTCGCCGGTCAGGGGAGCAACGATGTTCTCAGCGGCAACAAAGCCGGTGATGCGGCGGGCCAGAGACAGCTTCTTGTTCATCTTGTAGCGGCCGAAACGAGACAGGTCGTAGCGGCGCGGATCGAAGAACAGCATGTTGATCTGGTTGGTAGCGGACTCCACCGTGGGAGGCTCGCCGGGACGCAGCTTGCGGTAGACCTCCAGCAGGCCCTCGTCCTGGTTCTTGGTGGTATCCTTCTCCAGAGTGGCCAGGATGCGCTCATCCTCGCCGAAGAAGTTCAGGATCTCCTCATCAGAGGAAAGGCCCAGCGCACGGCACAGCACGGTGACGGGCAGCTTGCGGTTCTTATCGATACGGACATAGAACACGTTGGAGGCATCGGTCTCGTACTCCAGCCATGCACCACGGTTGGGGTTCATGGTTGCGCTGTACAGATCGTTGCCTACCTTATCTTTGGCATCTCCGTAGAATACACCGGGAGAACGGACCAGCTGGCTGACGATGGCACGCTCGGCACCGTTGATCACAAAGGTGCCCGCATCGGTCATCAGCGGGAAGTCGCCCATGAAAATTTCCTGGTCCTTGACCTCGCCGGTCTCCTTGTTCAGCAGACGGGCAGTCACACGCAGGGGGGCAGCGTAGGTCACGTCGCGCTCCTTGCACTCCTTGATGCTGTACTTGGGCTCCTTATCCAGACGGAAGTCCACGAAGCTCAGCGCCAGGTTACCGGTGTAGTCCTCAATGGTGCCGATGTCGTGGAAGACCTCTTTCAGGCCCTCGTCCAGGAACCACTGATAAGAGTTCTTCTGGACCTCGATCAGGTTCGGCATACTGATGACTTCGTCGATGTGGGAGAAGCTCATGCGCTCGGTTTTGCCGAGCTTTACGGGCTTGACTTTCATCATAAAATCAACCACTCCTTACTTTTATATTCTACGGGATGTCGTATACGCGGGTCAAATTTGAGCAGACACACATAATTCGACCCGCGTCCTGTGGAACCTTCCGGCATTTTGCACAAACTTTTCGGGGTGACCCCTCAAGTGGCAGCCATCACAGCTCCCTTTTTGACACACTAGTCCATTATGTGATACTAATGCAGTATACACCCCAAAACCCCTGTTGTCAAGCCATTTTTCAGTTTTTTGCCGAAATAAATTTTATTTTCGGTTTGTTTTCGAACGCCCGGTAGCGTGTAGCCGTTTACTTTCCAAGTACTTGATTTTTTTATTTTGCACGTTCCTGTTCATAACACCCTTGTGCAATTTGTCTATCTTTGCTCTTGCGCCCGGAGGCATTACTTTTCCACTTCCCCGCCGCAAAAGAAGAGGCCGCCGCACGGAACGCCGTGCAGCGGCCTTGTCCTATTATACAGAATGCTCACTCGTCCAGATAATCCCGCAGCAGCTTTGCGCGGCTGGGGTGGCGCAGCTTGCGCAGCGCCTTTGCTTCGATCTGACGCACCCGCTCCCGGGTCACGTTGAATTCCTTGCCCAGTTCTTCCAAGGTGCGGGCGCGGCCATCCTCCAGACCAAAGCGCAGGGTGATGACCCTCTCCTCCCGGGGCGTCAGGCTTTTAAGGACGTGCAGCAGCTCCCGCCGCAGCAGCTGGCGCCCAGCTTCATCCACCGGGACACCGGCGTCCTCGTCCTGAATAAAGTCCTCCAGATGGGCGTCCTCTTCCTCCCCTACCGGCGTTTCCAGACTGATGGGTTCCTGCGACAGTTGCAACAGTTCCCGCACCTTGTCCGGCTCCATATCCAGTGCGGCGGCGATCTCCTCCACGGTGGGCTCCCGCCCATTTTTGTGCAGCAGATCGCCTGCCGTTTTCTTGACCCGGTTGATGCTCTCTACCAGATGCACCGGGATGCGGATGGTGCGCCCCTGATCCGCAATGGCGCGAGTGATGGACTGACGGATCCACCAGGTTGCGTAGGTGGAGAACTTGAAGCCCCGCTCCGGCTCAAACTTTTCAGCAGCCTTCATCAGGCCGAGGTTGCCCTCCTGAATGAGATCCAGAAAAGGCAGTCCACGCCCGGCGTAGCGCTTGGCTACCGACACCACCAGCCGCAGGTTCGCTTCGCTCAAGGCGCGGCGCGCCTCTGCATCCCCTGCCCGGGCGGCCTTTGCCAGCGCCATCTCCTGCCCGGCGGTCAGCAGCGGCACCCGGCCGATCTCCTTTAAATAGGTCTTGACCGGGTCATCCAGTGCCACGCCCTCAGAGGATAGTTCATTCTCCAGCCTGCCGATCTGGGCATCATCCAGCACAGGCAGCTCGGCAGGTTCCTCTGCCAGATGGACGCCCCGCTGCTCCAGCGCCGCGTAAAGCTCGTCCAGCTGTGCAATATCAAAATCCGCTTCTTCCATGGCACGGCTAATCTGCTCCGTGGTCAGGGTGTGACGGTGAGCCTTTGCGGCAAGGCTGCGGGCAAGTTCTTCCGTTTGCGACAATTTCTGCATGATTCCTGCTCCTTTTCTCTCCAGCTCCAGCCGGAGGGAAAACAGGGATCAGTCTTGTTCGGGCAGCGTCCCCTGCTTTTTTTCGCGCATCGACTGAAGATACTGTGTGATCTCATCGCCGGACATTGCAGCAGCTTTGCTAGCAACCGGCATTCCCCGGGCGATCCTGTCCAGATACAGACGGATATCGTCCGGAGTGCAGTTCACATCGCTGTATTGTGCCGCAAGCCGGCTCAGTTCATTCAATGCTTCTTCGCTTACAAATGCCCGCAGTGCAGTCAGGCTGAGTTCCACGCCCTCCCGGCTGCAATTGAGCATCGCTTCGTATAGTTCCTTCTGCTGCGGCTGGATGAATTGCTCCGCCGTCAACTGCTGCTTGGCCAGTTCCAGATAGCGCGGCTCCCGCAGGATAGCTGCCAGCAACCGCTGCTGGGCGCTGGCGATGCCCAGCGCCTGACTGCCGCCTGCGCTGTACGGGACCTTGATCTGATCCATCTCGCCGGAGCGCAGCAGCTCGCGGTTTTTCTCCCGGCGGTACTTGCCGCCCGCCCGCTTTGCTGCGGTGCCCAGCTGCGCCAAAATGGCAGTTTTGGAGATGTTGGTCTCCTCTGCCAGCCGCCCGGCGTACACCTCCTGCTCAGTGGGGTTGGAGCGCTCGGCCAGCATCTCCACGGCTTCCTTTACATATTGCAGCCGCTGCGCATCCTGCGAGAGATCATACTGGTCTCGCAGGCGCTTGAGCCGGAAGTCCAGCGCATTGCCCACCCCATCCAGAAGTGCCTGAAAGCGCTCCGGGCCGTATTTTTTGATGTATTCGTCTGGGTCCTTTGCGCCGGGAATCTGCAAAACGCCCACCTTTACCGGGCTGTTGCGGAACAGTTCCAGCGAGCGCAGGGTCGCCTTCTGGCCGGCCTCGTCCGAGTCATAGCTCAGAATGACCTCATCGGCATATTCGCTGATGATGCGCACCTGTCCGGGGGTCAGGGCGGTGCCGCAGGCGCAGACGGCGGTATCGATGCCCGCCTGCTGCATACTGATGACATCCATGTAGCCCTCGCACAGCACGAACCGCCGGGAGGCGCTGCGCTTGGCGATCTGCATGGCAAACACCGTCTCGGATTTGTGGTAGACCAGCGTTTCCGGGCTGTTAACGTATTTGGGCTTGGAGTCGTCCATCACGCGCCCGCCAAAGGCAATGATGTTGCCGCGCAGGTCAAAGATAGGGGTCATGACACGCTTCCAGAACAGGCAGTAGATGCGCCCGGACTGGCTGCGTTTGAACAAGCCGCTGGCGTCCAGTTCCTGCTGGTTGTAGCCCTTATCCCGCAGGTACTGGTACAGTGCCTGCCCATCGTTGGGGGCATAGCCCAGCCCGAACCGGACGATGGTCTTATCGTCCAGCCCGCGCCGCCGCCAGTAAGCGCGCGCCTGCCGTGCCTCCTCCACGGTAGAGTTCAGGCAGGCGTGGAAGAAGCGGGCGGCCTCCTTATTCATGGAAAGCACCCGGCTGCGCAGACGTCCGGTCTTGTCGTCCTCCTGCGGCTCCGGCATACCGGCGCGGGAAGCCAGCATCTTGATAGCTTCGCCGCTGCTGATATTGTTGATCTTTTTGACAAAGCTGATGGCATCTCCGGCTGCCTGACAGCCGAAGCAGTAAAAGCTTTGAGTGTCAGGGTATACATAGAAGGACGGCGTTTTTTCGCTGTGAAAGGGGCACAGACCGCCGTATAGCCGTCCCTTGCGCTTGAGCTGCACATAGCTGCCCACCAGCTCCACAATGTCGGTGCGGCGGGTGAGCTCCTCGATGTATTCGTGTGGGATCATGTTGTTTTAAACGACCTCTCCAGTTTTAAAGGACGTGCCATTTCTGGGGCACGAACAGTTCTTCAAAGGTGCGGATGGCAAACTCGTCGCTCATACCGCTGATGTAGTCGGTGACGGCGCGTTCCCGTCCCTCCTGATAGGCCAGCTGCACATAAAAGTTGGACATCTGATCCACATGGGTCAGGTAGTACTCGTACAGTTCCGCGATAAGCTTGTCCACCTTCTGCTCCTCGCGCTTGGCGTTTTTGTCCACATACACGGTGGCGTACATGAAATCCCGCAAAGCGAGAAAAGCCTCGTATTCCTCGGTGCCCATGCGGACATCTTCCTCGCTGTGGGTGAGGATGCTGTTGATCATAGTGGTGATGCGGGCGGACTTAGTCTGCCCCAGCACTGCCGTGCAGTCCTTGGGCAGGGTGGCAGCGTCCAGCACACCGGCGCGCACGGCGTCCTCAATATCGTGGTTGACAAAGGCAATCTGATCTGCCAAGCGCACGATGCGCCCTTCCGGGGTAGCCGCCCATGTGCCCTTGGTGTGGGTAACGATGCCGTTGCGCACCTCCCATGTCAGGTTAAGCCCCTCGCCATCCTTTTCCAGCCGATCCACCACACGCAGGCTTTGCATATAGTGGTGGAAGCCGTCCGGGCAGAGAGCGTTCAGTGCCTTTTCGCCTGCGTGTCCAAAGGGAGTGTGCCCCAGATCATGCGCAAGGCTGATGGCCTCGGTCAGATCCTCGTTCAGGCGCAGACCGCGTGCGATGGTGCGGGCGATCTGCGAAACTTCCAGCGTATGGGTCAACCGGGTACGGTACAGATCGCCTTCCGGCGAGAGGAACACCTGCGTTTTCTGCTTGAGACGCCGGAAGGCCTTGCAGTGCAGCACCCGGTCGCGATCCCGCTGGAACACCGGGCGCAGCGGATCCTGCGGCTCCGGTACGGCGCGGCCACGGCTTGCATCGCTGAAGGTCGCCCAAGGCGCAAAGGTAAGGTGCTCGATTTCCTCGGTTCTCCGGCGCACATCCATACAGATCCTCCTTTTGTTTTTCGGGCTTCTCCCCTCCCCTCTGCGCACAGCCGATCCCAATTGCTGCGCTACGGCAATTGTAGCACATCGGCCGTGTCGAAGGGGGAAGTTCCGTGTCGGTTTGCAAAAAAGACTTTGTTTTTTAAAATGGTGCGTAGAATGGGTCAGACGCCGTTACCTGAGCGCTGCCCCGGGTCAATTCCCGCAGCTGCTCCAGCAGCGGGGCTTCGGTATGCTCTGGCATCTGCCAGCGCAGGGTGACCCGGTCTGTAAACTCCGGCGGTGCCTGCTTTGCCCCGGCAGCATCAATGAGCAGGGACGCACGCTCGTAAAGGGCGTAGTCCACGGTCACTTGTAATTCCACCACGCTGCGCACCGTGACCACCTCGGCGTTTTCCAGCGCACGGGCAGTGGCGGTAGTGTAGGCGCGCACCAAGCCGCCGGTGCCCAGCAGCACCCCGCCAAAGTAGCGGGTGACCACCACGATCAGGTCTGTCAGGCCGCTGTGCTGCAGCACTTCCAGCGCGGGCGTACCGGCAGTCTTGGCCGGCTCGCCGTCATCGGAATAGCGCTCGCGGTTGCCCGCCCGCAGGCGGTAGGCGTAAACATTGTGCCGCGCGGTGCGGTTGGCTGCCCGCACCTGCTCCAGAAAGGCCACAGCGGCTTCCTCACTGTCAGCAAAGGAAAGCTGTGCGATAAAGCGGCTTTTTTTCTCTTCGTATTCACCGGTGGCCGTGCCCCGGACGGTGCGGTAATCCTCCACGTTAGATCCTCCTGATAATAACTCAGAATAAGTATAACACAAACGGGCGCAAATAAAAAGACTGACGAAGCCTTGCGGCCCCGCCAGTCTTTTTATAAGAAGAAAGCAGTTAATCACTTGGTAAAGATCTGGATCCACTGATGGCCCCAAGTGCTGTTGCTGTTGTAGTAGTAACCAACACTCATCTTGCGAGCCTCAGGGTTCAGGATATTGGCACGATGGCCTTCGGAGTTCATCCATGCGTTGACGACCTCTTCAGGAGAGACGCTGCCCCATGCGGCATTCTCGCCGGTGGGGGTATCGGTGACGCCGTAGTCCTTCAGGACGGTGAAGCACTTGGAACCATCGGGACGGACGTGGGAGTTCACAACGGAGATCTCCTCGGCGCGGGTCTGTGCAGCGGCGGTCAGCGCGTCATCGCCCATTTCCAGAGCAGTCAGACCGTACTTTGCGCGCTGGGCATTGACCAGATTCAGAACTTCCTGACGGTAACCCTCGGTGTGAGAATTTTCGGGGTAAGAGAAGATCAGCACCCAATAGTTATTGTAAACACCGCCCTCATAGTAGCCAACGCTCACGGTGGTAGCATCGGCGTTCAGGATACGCTCACGGGTGAAGTCGGTAGCCATCCACTGATCCATTGCGGAATCGGGGGTGGAGCAGCCGGCCATGTAGTTCTCGCCGATGGAGACATCGCTGATGCCGTTCTCTGCCAGAACGGTGAAATCGCGCTGACCGTTGGGACGAACGTAGGAGTAAGAAACTGCCAGCTCTTCGGCACGCTCCATTGCAGCGGCGTTGTGGTTGCTGTCGCCCAGAGCAACAGGAGCCAGACCAGCCTGTGCACGCTCGTTATTGATCAGGGTCAGGAAGCTGCGCTGGTAAGCGTCTTCCTCAAAGTAGGAGTTCTCTTCTTCCACAGAAGCGGTGGCAGGCATGGCAGCCTGTGCAGCGTTTGCGGTGACGGGCTTGAAGCCTGCAAAGCCAAAAAACACAGCCAGCGTCATTGCAGCTGCTGCGATATTCTTCACGGTACTCATTGCACGCTTCATAAGATAGCCTCCGGTCTGTTGCCTTATGCAGTGTGATCTTGGATATTGCAACTCGTTTGCAACTCTGTCGTATCACATCCGCAACTCTTATGTAACAAGAGTATCACAAAACCATACAGACGTCAAGAGGTTTAGCGCTTGATTTGCAGAAAAAATACAGATTTTTTAAAAAATTCTCGCCTTTTTATCGCAACTCAAGCGTAACAAAGAGTCCGAAAACGTTACAGTTGTGTTGCGCTTCTCGCCAAAACAAGCCAAGTGCAACAGCTTCCGCACACTTTTTGGGACACTTCGGTGCGTTTCGTTTTGTATATTACTGTATTTATATGCACCGCTTTGCATATCGTGGTTTCTGTGTACGTTTTTGTGGCGCTTCGCTGTGTTCCCTTCTGCGTTCCTTTCCTGTGGAGCAAATCGGAGCTGCTGTGCAGTGGCCGGCACAACAGCTCCTTTATAAAAAGCACAAAAAGGAGGCCGCTGCACAAAAATGTGCAACGGCCTCTCACAATTCAGGCTATGCTATTGAACAATGCTCAGGAACAGGCGATCACAGAGCAGCCTTTGCTGCCTCGATCTGCTTGATCAGCTCAGGCACGACCTTGAACAGATCACCCACGATGCCGTAGTCAGCAACGCCGAAGATGGGAGCACCCTCGTTCTTGTTGACGGCGATGATGCACTCAGAATCCTGCATACCGGCGGTGTGCTGGATAGCACCAGAGATACCCAGAGCCACATAGATCTTGGGGTGCACAGTCTTGCCGGTCTGACCGACCTGATGGTCAGCGGTCATCCAGCCTGCATCGGTGACGGCACGGGAAGCGCCCACGACACCGCCGCCCAGAGCGGCTGCCAGCTGCTCGGCCAGCTCGATGCCCTTGTTGACATCCTTGCTGATACCACGACCAACGGAGACAATGACATCTGCGCCGATCAGGTCGACCAGCTTCTCAGCGGCCTTCTCCACGCTCAGCACTTCGGTCTTGATGTCCTCAGCGGTCAGGCTGAAGGCGGGCTTGACGATCTGGCAGGCATCAGCCTTGGCCTGATCGAAGGGAGCCTTCTTCATAACGCCGGGACGCACGGTGGACATCTGGGGACGGAAGCGGGGGCAGATGATGGTAGCCATCAGATGGCCGCCGAATGCGGGACGGGTCATCTTCAGGTTGCGGTCTTCCATATCGAACTTCTGCTTGGACAGGTCGATGGTGGAGCTCTCCTTCAGGAAGTCGATGTACTTTGCAGTGTCGATATCCAGATGGGTAGCGTCGGCGGTCAGGCCGGTGTGCAGACGGGCTGCGCAGCGGGGGCCGAGGTCGCGGCCAATGTTGGTAGCGCCGATCAGCAGCACCTCAGGCTTGTACTCGTTGACCATATCGCACACGACCTTAGCGTATGCGTCGGTAGTGTAATCCTTCAGCAGGGGGCTGTCGCAGACCAGAACCTTGTCGGCACCGTAGCCGCCCAGTTCCTTGGCAATGCCCTCCACGTTGTCGCCCAGCAGCAGACCGGTGACCTCGCAGCCCAGCTCGTCGGCCAGCTTACGGGCCTCGCTAACCAGCTCGAAGTCAGTGGACATCAGTGCGCCCTGGCGCTGCTCGCAAAAGACCCATACGCCCTTGTATTCGTTAAAATCAGCCATTGTAATCCTATGCTCCTTTCATCAGATCAGGTGCTTCTTGGCCAGGATGCCAGCCAGCTGGGCGGCAACATCGTCGCCCTGCAGCATGGTGCCTGCGCCCTTCTGCGGAGGAGTGAAGGACTTAAAGACGTTCGTCGGAGAACCCTTCAGGCCAATGGTGTCCACCTCGATCAGCGGATCGTCCTTCAGTGCGTTGTAGTCGAACACTTCCATGGGCTTGTCGTAGCAGGTAAACGATGCCGTTCACGCTCATGTAGCGGGGGTCGTTCAGCTCCTTGATGCAGGTCAGCAGGCAGGGAGTCTGCACCTTGACCATCATGTAGCCGTCCTCAAGCATACGCTTCACGGTCAGAGTGTTGCCGTCCTTCTGGATGTCGGCAACGTAGGTGACCTGCGGCAGATGCAACTTTTCAGCGATCTGGGGGCCAACCTGTGCGGTATCGCCATCGATTGCCTGACGGCCGCAGAACACAACGTCCTCGGGGCCAACGCCGATCTTGTTGACGGCAGCAGCCAGGATCTGGCTGGTTGCAAAGGTATCGGAACCGCCGAACTCACGGCCGGAGACCAGAACAGCCTTATCAGCGCCGCGGGCCAGCAGCTCACGCAGCATGCCCTCTGCCGGCGGGGGACCCATGGTAACAACAACGACCTCGCAGCCGGTGGCGTCCTTCAGTTTCAGGGCGGCCTCCAGAGCGTTCAGGTCATCGGGGTTGGTGATGGTTGCCATGGATGCACGATCCAAAGTGCCATCGGGCTTGACGGACACCTTGCCGGAGGTATCAGGAACCTGCTTTACACAAACAATTGCTTTCATTGTAACTCTTGCCTCCCTTACTTCAGCAGCGCGCCGGAAATGACCATCATCTGCACTTCGCTGGTGCCCTCGTAGATCTCAGTGATCTTGGCATCACGCATCATGCGCTCGATGGGGTAGTCACGGGTGTAGCCGTAACCACCGAACAGCTGCAGGCAGCGGCGGGTCACATCGCTTGCAGTGCGGGCTGCGATCAGCTTAGCCTGTGCAGCCTCGACGCTGTAACGAACCTTTGCGCCATCCATAGCCTGCTGCTTCTTCAGAGCGGCAGCATAAACCAGATACTTCGCAGCCTCAACACGAGCCTTCATCTCAGCCAGCTCGAACTGAGTGTTCTGGAAAGCAGCGATGGCACGGCCGAACTGCTTGCGCTCCTTGACGTAAGCAATGGTCTCCTCCAGAGCGCCCTCGGCAATGCCCAGAGCCTGAGAAGCGATGCCGATACGGCCGCCATCCAGCGTAGCCATTGCCAGCTGGAAGCCCTTGCCGCGCACGCCCAGCATACGATCCTTCGGGATGCGGCAATCCTCAAAGATCAGCTCACAGGTAGAAGAACCGCGGATGCCCATCTTGTCCTCTGCCTTACCAACAGAGAAGCCCGGGTCGGTGCGCTCCACGATGAAGGCGGAGCAGAGCTTGGTGGGACGGCCGCGCTTATCCAGCACGTTATCGGTAACGGCGATGACGATGAAGACATCAGCAAAGCCTGCGTTGGTGATGAAGATCTTGGAGCCGTTCAGCACCCAGTAATCGCCATCTTCCTTGGCAATGGTCTGCTGACCCTGTGCATCGGTACCAGCGCCCGGCTCGGTCAGGCCGAAAGCACCCAGCCACTCGCCGCTGCACAACTTCGGCAGGTACTTAGCCTTCTGCTCGGGGGTGCCGTTCTCGTAAATGGGGGCAGCGCACAGGCTGGTGTGAGCAGAGACGATGACACCGGTGGTGCCGCAGACCTTGCTCAGCTCCTCCACGGCCATGACGTAGGACAGCACATCGCCGCCTGCACCGCCGACCTCAGTCGGGAAATAGATGCCCATCATGCCCAGCTTGCCCATCTTTTCGACGGTCTCCTTGGGGAAGTATTCCTCTGCGTCAACCTTCTTTGCCAGAGGCTTGACTTCGTTCTCAGCAAACTCGCGGTACATTTTCTGCACCATCTGCTGCTGCTTGGACAGAGTAAAATCCATCGCTATATCCTCCTAACAGGTCTTTTTTCATTTACCGGAATAGCCCGGTGCAAACAAATTCCTCCCGACCGCTTTCCCCGCAGCCGGGAGAAATGTTTATCAGAATTTACAGCTGGTCAACAGGGGTCTTGGTGCGGTCTGCGTTGTAAACGTAGAAGCCCTTACCAGTCTTGCAGCCCAGATTGCCGCCACGCACCATCTTGCGGATCAGCGGGCAGGCACGGTACTTGCTGTCGCCGGTCTCGTTGTACAGCACGTCCATAATGGCCAAGCAGATGTCCAGACCGATGAAGTCGCCCAGCTCCAGGGGACCCATGGGGTGGTTAGCGCCCAGCTTCATAGCGGTGTCGATGCCAGCGATATCGGAAACGCCCTCCATCTTAATGAAGGCAGCCTCGTTGATCATGGGGATCAGGATGCGGTTGACCACAAAGCCGGCAGCCTCGTTGACCTGAACAGGGCTCTTGCCGATGGCAACGGAGATCTCCTTGATCTTCTCAACGGTCTCAGCGGGGGTGTTGCAGCCGGCGATGACCTCGATCAGCTTCATGCGGTCTGCGGGGTTGAAGAAGTGCATACCGATCAGGGGACGAGACAGACCCTTGCCGATCTCGGTAATGGACAGAGAAGAAGTGTTGGAAGCGAAGATGCACTCGGGCTTGCAGATCTTATCCAGCTCGCCGAAGGTGGTCTGCTTGACCTTCATATCCTCGAAAGCAGCCTCAACGACCAGATCGCAGTCTGCGCACAGATCTTCCTTCAGGCCCGGGGTGATGGCTGCAACGATAGCGTCAGCCTTCTCCTGGGTCATCTTTCCCTTAGCGACCAGCTTCTCGTAGCCCTTCTTGATCTTTGCCAGACCATTCTCGGCCCACTCCTGCTTGATGTCGCACAGAGCAACAGTGTTGCCCTCAACCTGTGCAAATGCCTTTGCGATGCCCTGACCCATAGTGCCAGCGCCGATAACACCGATCTTCATAGGAAATCTCTCCTTTAATATCAAAAATTATGTAATGGATTAGTTGTTGGTGAACACTGCCTTGGGCTTCGGTTTCTCACGGGACAGGAAGCAGGCCATGCCCTCCTGCTGGTCGTGGGTCTCGAAGCAATCGCCGAACAGCTTCTCCTCGACCTCAACAGCCTTCTCGATGGGCAGGCTGATGCCGTCGTTCATTGCCTTCTTGCAGTTGCGCACAGCAATGGGAGCGTTCTTTGCGATCTTGCCGGCCAGCTTCAGGACATTCTCCATCAGCTCAGCCTGCGGATACACGGCGTTGACCAGACCAATGCGGTAAGCCTCGTCTGCCTTGATGTTCAGAGCAGAGTAGACCAGCTGCTTTGCCATGCCCATGCCAACCAGACGAGCCAGACGCTGGGTGCCGCCGAAGCCCGGGGTGATGCCCAGACCGACTTCCGGCTGACCGAACACAGCGTTGTCAGAGCAGATGCGGATATCGCAGCTCATAGCCAGCTCGTTGCCGCCGCCCAGTGCAAAGCCGTTGACGGCTGCGATGACGGGGATGGGGAAATGCTCGATCATCAGGAACACATCATTGCCCAGCTTGCCGAAGGCCTCGCCTTCTGCCTTAGTCATGGTGCTCATAGAACCGATATCAGCACCAGCAACGAAGCTCTTGTCGCCTTCGCCGGTCAGAACGATGCAGCGGACAGTCTCCTGATCGACTGCCTCAAAAGCAGCCTTCAGGTCAGCCAGAACCTCGGGGTTCAGGGCGTTCAGTGCCTTGGGACGGTCGATGGTAATGATCTCAACAGCGCCCTGCACCTCGGTTTTTACAAATGCCATTGTGAAAACCTCCATTTCATACAGTTCAGTTTTTTTCAAAACAGCCCCCGGGACGCGGGAGGGCTCTCCGGTTCTCTCCGGCGCTCCGGGTCTGTGGTTCAATCAGGATTCAGAGAAAGAGTGCTTAGTCCATCTCAACGATGGTAGCGCAGCCCATGCCGCCGCCGATGCACAGGGTAGCCAGACCCTTATGAGCACCACGGTGCTTCATAGCGTACAGCAGGGTGACCAGGATACGAGCGCCGGAAGCGCCGACCGGGTGGCCCAGAGCGATGGCGCCGCCGTTGACGTTCACCTTGCTCATATCGAAGTTCAGAGCCTGGCTGACAGCCACAGACTGGGCAGCGAATGCCTCGTTGGCCTCGATCAGGTCCATGTCAGCAACGGTCAGGCCAGTCTTTGCCATGACCTTCTTGGTTGCTGCGATGGGGCCCAGACCCATGACCTCAGGCTCAACACCGGCCAGAGCGCCAGCGACCCAGGTTGCCAGAGGCTCAACGCCCAGCTCCTTGGCCTTTTCCTCGCTCATAATGACCAGAGCAGCAGCGCCGTCGTTGATGGCGGAAGAGTTGCCTGCGGTCACGATGCCGTCCTTGGTGAAAGCGGGCTTCAGGGTTGCCAGCTTCTCGACCGGGGTCAGACGGGGGCCTTCATCGGTATCGAACACGGTGTCGCCCTTCTTGCCCTTGATGACAACAGGAACGATCTCATCCTTGAAAGCGCCGTCCTTGATGGCCTTGTCGGCCTTGACCTGGCTGTTGTAGGAGAACTCATCCAGCATCTCGCGGGTGATGGGGCTGTAGCCGTACTTCTTCTGGAAGGTCTCGTTGGTGCAGACATTCTCAGCGGTCATGCCCATGTGCTTGTTGAAGCCGGTGGCATCCCACAGAGCATCGTTGACCATGGTATCGACCAGCTCGCTCTTGCCCATGGGAGCGCCCATGCGGTAGCCGTAACGGCCCTTCATCATTGCAAAGGGAGCCATGTCCATGTTCTCCATGCCGCCTGCGACCACGATATCAGCATCGCCTGCCTCGATCATCTGAGCAGCCATGTTCACGCAGTTCAGACCGGAACCGCAGACCACGTTGACGGTGACAGCGGGGGTCTCGATGGGCAGGCCAGCCTTCAGGGCAGCCTGACGAGCGACGTTCTGGCCCAGACCAGCCTGGATCACACAGCCCATGTAAACATGATCGACCTGCTCAGGCTTGACGTTTGCGCGGTTCAGAGCCTCCTTGATGACGATGGAGCCCAGCTCAGCAGCGGGGACGTTGGCAAGGGTGCCACCGAACTTACCAATGGCGGTACGGCATGCAGATGCGATAACGATCTTTTTCATGTGAATAGCCTCCTGATTGTGTATGTTGTGATTTAAGAAAGACTGTTTTATCAAAACGCCGAAGCGTTTCTTGCATAAGGAATGGGGTCAGACGTTCTCTCCCCTGCTGCGCAGCTCGGCCATCTTCTGCTCCACGGCAGCTTCCACATTCGGGGTGACGAACTTGGAGATGCTGCCGCCGTAGCGGGCGGCTTCCCTTACAATGGTAGAGGAAAGATAGCTCCACTTGATGCTGGTTGCAAGGAACATGGTCTCGATGCCGGGCATCAGTGCGTGGTTGGTCTGCGCAAGCTGGATCTCGTTTTCAAAATCCGTTACCGCCCGCAGGCCCCGCACCATGACCGAAGCGTGGCGCTTCTTGGCGAACTCCACGGTCAGGCCGTCGAAGCTCTCCACCGTGACATTGGGGATCCCCTTGCAGCATTCCTGCAGCAGGGCCACCCGCTCCTCCACGGTGAACAATGGGTGCTTTGCACTGTTGATGAGCACGGCCACGATCAGGTGATCGTTGATCTTTGCCGCGCGCTTGATGATATCGAGATGACCTCGTGTGACCGGATCGAACGACCCGGGGTAAACTGCAGTTGCCATCGGTTTTGTCCTCCTTGCGCGCCTTTGAAAAGCGCATTGGTTCTGACATGATAGCACTTTCCAGTTTGCTGTGCAAGATGTTCTTTTCTTCTGCTGCGGTGTATCGTTAATTTTTAAACAATCTTACCCGCAGTGCCACGCTGCATCCTGCTACGCTATAAGTAAAGCACATCGTCAAAATTTTATCAAGTATTTTTTGTGTAAAATTTATTTTTTGTGCACCAAAGAATCTCTACAAAAAGCTAAGATTTTTAGTCATATTGCATCCAGCCCTGTTTTTTGCCAGGAAAGTATTGATTCTCCCGTTTGTTAATGATATAACTAAGTTGGAATTTACAATTCCTTTATGTTATTGTAAGAGAGGATGGTTTATAATGGATTTTACGGAATTGTATGCGCAGAAGAAAATGACCGCTGACCAGGCTGCCGCGTTGGTCAAAAGCGGCGACTGGGTGGATTACGGCTGGGCCGTGAACACCCCCGTTGCAGTGGACGCTGCCATTGCAAAGCGTCTGCCCGAGCTGGAGGATGTCAACTTCCGCGGCGGCATCCTGATGTGGGTGCCCGCCATCTTCCAGATCGAGGATCCTGCTGCCCACATGACCTGGAACAGCTGGCACATGGGCGGCATTGAGCGCAAGGCCATTGCCCAGGGCTTTTCCTTCTACTCCCCCATCCGCTACTCTGAACTGCCCCGCTACTATCGCGACAGCTCTGACCCCGTGGATGTGGCGGTGTTCCAGGTGACCCCCATGGACGAGCACGGCTATTTCAACTTTGGCCCCTGTGCTTCCCACCTGGGTGCCGTCTGCGATAAGGCCAAGAAGATCATCGTTGAGGTCAACCGGAACATGCCCAAATGCCTGGGCGGCACCGAGAACTGGGTGCACATCTCCCAGGTTGCCGGTGTTGTGGAGGGCAGCAACCCGCCCATCGGCCAGATGGCTGCTGCCGGTGCTGCCACGGAGGTCGATCTGAAGGTGGCAAACCTCATCGTCCCGCAGATCCCCGACGGTGCCTGCCTGCAGCTGGGCATCGGCGGTATGCCCAACGCCATCGGCAACCTGATCGCGCAGAGCGACCTGAAGGATCTGGGCGTGCACACCGAGATGTATGTGGATGCCTTTGTGGATATTGCAAAGGCAGGCAAGATCACCGGCCGCCACAAGAATCTGGACAAGGGCCGTCAGGTCTATGCCTTTGGTGCCGGCACCCAGAAGATGTACGATTACCTGAACGACAACCCGGAGTGCATGGCCGCTCCCGTGGAGTACACCAACGACATCCGCAGCATCTCCGCCATCGACAACTTCATCTCCATCAACAATGCGGTGGATATTGACCTGTTCGGTCAGGTGAACGCGGAGAGTGCAGGCATCAAGCACATTTCCGGTGCAGGCGGTCAGCTGGACTTTGTTCTGGGCGCATACCTTTCCAACGGCGGCAAGAGCTTCATCTGCCTGTCCTCTACCTTTATGAATAAAAAGACCGGCAAGCTGGAGAGCCGCATCCGTCCTACCCTGGAAAACGGCAGCATCGTCACCGACACCCGCGCCAACGTGCACTACCTGTGCACCGAGTACGGCTGTGTGAACCTGAAGGGCCTGACCAGCTGGGAAAAGGCAGAAGCACTGATCAGCGTGGCACACCCCGATTTCCGGGACGAGCTGATCGCCGAAGCCGAAAAACTGCACATTTGGCGCAGGAGCAACAAGCGCTGACATTGCCGCAGGGAATCCTGCTGTCTGCGGCAGGAATGGAGTTTCTATGACATGATGGACAAAAAACCGCATATCAAACCCTATCTCTACGGAATGTTCGCGGGCTTTGGCGCGATCAGCCTGAGCATCCTCTTCTTTTTCCTGATCTACCGCTTTCAGGGCTTCGGCAATGCCGTTTCGACCCTGACCGGCATCCTGATGCCCTTTATCTACGGCAGTGTCATTGCCTATCTGCTCAAGCCGGTGTGCAACTGGCTTGAAGCATTTCTCCACAAGCTGTTCCCGGAAAGGATGCACCGCTTTGCCAATATGCTGGCTGTTGCTCTGACCATCCTGTTCGGCCTGCTGCTGATCTACGCGCTGATCATGATGATCGTGCCGCAGCTCATCAACAGTGTGACCGCCCTGTACTACACGGCACGGGACAACATCGGCGACTTTGTGGAGTGGATCTCCAAGCAGGAGTTCATTGCCAACAACAAAAAGCTGCTGGACTTCATCGAGAACTCTTACGACAGCCTGGATGCCAACTTGGATGCCTGGATCAAAAACACCCTGCTCCCCTCCATGCAGAACATCCTCAGCGGTGCCGCCGTGGGCGTGGTGAATGTGGTGACCTGGATCAAAAATTTCATTATCGGCCTCATCGTTTCGGTGTATCTGCTGGCCAGCCGGAAGAAGTTCGGGCAGCAGGGCAAGCTCATCCTTTATAGTTTGGTCAAGCCCCGCTGGGCCGACCTCATCATGGAGGAAGTCCGTTACGCTGACCGGATGTTCGGCGGCTTCATCAACGGCAAGATCCTGGATTCCGCCATCATCGGCGTGCTGTGCTATATTGCCTGCCTGATCTTCAAGTTCCCCAGTGCCCTGCTGGTGTCGGTCATCATCGGCGTGACCAATGTCATCCCCTTCTTCGGCCCCTTCATCGGTGCCATCCCCGCCACCCTGCTCATCCTGATCCAGAACCCCATCAAGGCGCTCTGGTTCGTGCTGTTCGTTCTGGTGCTGCAGCAGGTGGACGGCAACATCATCGGACCCAAGATCCTTGGCAACACCACCGGCCTTTCCAGCTTCTGGGTGCTCTTTGCCATCCTGCTGTTTGGCGGCCTGTGGGGCTTTGTGGGCATGATCATCGGCGTGCCGCTCTTCGCGGTCATCTATGATGTCATCAAAAAGCTGGTGTTCCACGGCCTGAATCGCAACGACGAATCCGGCATGGTAAACCTCTATCACGATGCCTTCGGTGACCCCGACGACGAGTGATCCCAAACGCAACAGAATCGCAAAACCGGCTCTGTCTCCTGCATGGGAGGCGGGGCCGGTTTTTGTATTCCTACCGCATGATTTTCTCAGAGCAGCCGAGAAACGCAAAGCTCCCCCTTCCCGGCGCTGTCTCGGCGCTTGGGGAAGGGGGAGCTTCGGCTTTCAGGGCAGATAAACCAAAAAGGGAGATTTCAGGGGGAGTACCTGCAATTACTGCTGATTGAGCTTCCAGTCCTTATAGTTTTCGTAGCGGCTCTCGCGGATCTTGTGGTGAGACCAGATCTCGTCGGCGGTCGGCTGCCAGTTGGCTGCGTAGCTCTTGCACTTCTCGCACAGATGATCGACGCTTTCCGGGGACTGCAGGTCGGTGCTGTGGGCACCGGTCTCGTGCACCATCTTTTCCAGCAGTTCGGGGTTTTCCAGCATGGGGCAGGGACGCAGATGGTTCTTATTGAAGGGCTGACCGTTGTGGTAAGCCATGAACAGCGGGCTGCGGAGGATCTCCAGAATGCTGCTGTCGTGGATGTTGGCGTTGGAATAGTGGATGAACACGCAGGGTTCTGCATCACCAGCCGAGTTGATGTGGAAGTAGTTGCGGCCGCCGGCAATGCAGCCGCCCACGAACTCGCCATCGTTCTGGAAGTCCATGGGGTAGAACGGGATATCGCAGGCTTCACTGCGCAGGTAACGGATGCGCTGGATCATGTACTTGCGCTGCTCGGGAGAGGGCATCAGTTCAGGCGCTGCCTCGTTGCCCACGGGCATGTAGTGGAAGTAGAAGCCGAAGTGTGCACCCTTATCGCAGAGGAAACGCATGAACTCATCGCTGGTAACGGCTTCGATGTTATCGCGGGTATAGCAGATGGAGGTGCCGAACAGGATGCCATGCTCCTTGAGCAGATCCATCGCGCGCATAACGGCAGCATAGTGGCCCTCACCACGGCGGGCATCGTTGGTCTCGGGGGTACCCTCGATGGACAGCATGAAGGCGATGTTGCCCAGACGAACCACTTCCTTGCAGAAAGGCTCATCGATCAGGGTGGAGTTGGTATAGATGGCAAACTGCACATCGTTGTGCTTCTCGGCCAGCTTGAGGATATCCGCCTTGCGCACCAGCGGCTCACCGCCGGTGAGCATGTACAGATAAACGCCCAGCTCCTTGCCCTCGGTGACGATCTTATCCATATCGTCAAAGCTCAGGTTGTTCTTGTGGCCGTACTCACCGGCCCAGCAGCCCACGCAGTGCATATTGCAGGCGGAGGTGGGGTCAAACAGGATCAGCCAGGGAATGTTGCAGTGATACTTGACACGATTCTCGCGGATGGTCTTGGTGCCGCGGAAGAAGGCCTCATAGCCCAGGTTCAGGGCCGTGGTGCGGGCCACATTGGGGTCCAGCTGGTTCAGCAAACAGTTGATGAGCTTCGACCACTTGCTGTTGGGGTCGGTCAGGGTCTGCCTGGCATGTGCGTAGGTCTCCTCGCTGAAGGAATCGCCGTAGAACTGCTTTGAAAGATCTACGATCTGTCCAACCGTCTTGGCGGGGTCCTTCTCGGCATGAGAAAGCACGAGATCCACCGTCTTGCCCAGTGCAGCACGCTGCATTTTGTGCGTCAGAGAATCAAATGCGGTATTCATTTTTATTTCCTCCAGATTCAATAGAATTTTACAGGGCTCTCTTCCCTGCCTGCCGGGCTGAATTCCCGGCGCTCAGATGATCATATACTCCAGCAACAGACGGCCCAGGTCGGTGTCCTGTACCTTTTCTACCGCTTTGCCCAGTGCAATTTTTTTGATCCAGTTCATTTTCAGATCACTCAGGGGTTTGCCATCCCGCAGCTGAACAGCGGCGTTCAGCAGGTCGCGGACATCGTAGGTGCTGCCCCAGACCTCCGGCACGCCCCGGTCGATATCCAGCAGGGTGTACACGGCTTCCATGCCGGTGCGCATGGAATACTCGGTGGTGAAGATGGTATCCCGCTTCGTCTCGGCAAACTGGCCGATGAAGGCAAAGTTCACTGCGCCCTCCGGCACCACCGCCGGGCGGTCGCCTGCGGTGCGGGGCATGAAGAAAGCTGTGATATAGGGCATCATTACGGGCACGGTGTTGGCACTGTGCTCCGCCAGGTCCTCGATCTGGTTTTCGGGGATCCCCAGATGATACAGCCACTCCATGCAGATCTCCTTGCCGGTGCAATCCCGCATGGGTTTTTTGATGTAGTCGCCGGGCGTGTTGCTGAACAGGCCGTAGATCCAGCCCACGAGCTGGCCCTTGGGCTGATTCCGGAACTGGGGCTGACGGTTGAATGTCCAGCTGAGCAGCCAGCCGGAATCCCGCGCCGTGACGATGCCGCCCGTGACAGTCCTGCCGCTGAACGGGTCACGCTGGCAGATGTTCTGGATATAGGGCACGATGCGTTCGTCCAGCGTGGTGACCGTGGCGCTCATCCAGTTGGTCTGTTCCGGATCGGAGCAGAACTTTTCCGGGCGGCCAAAGGCCTCATCCTGCGCGGCGATCTTCTTCCACAGATCCCAGCCGTTGCCGGGCCGGAGGGTGGGGTTGAACACTGCAGGCTGATCCTGGGAGCCGATAGAAGTGCTTTCCACGCAGCCCCCGTTGGTGATGAACACCAGATCATTCTCGGTCAGGTCCACCCGTTCCGCTTCATCGTCCACCAGCAGGCAGATGGTTCTGGCCTGCTTTTTGCCCCCGGTCAGCTCAAATTCAATGTTGGTGACCTTGGTGTTGTAGTGGAAGCGCACGCCGTGCCCCTCCAGATAGCGGATCATGGGCAGGATCATGCTCTCGTACTGGTTGTACCGGGTGAAGCGCAGTGCCCGCAGATCAGGCAGACCGCCCACATGGTGGATGTAGCGCTTCAGATAGAGCTTCATTTCCAGTGCGCTGTGCCAGTTCTCAAAGGCGAACATGGTGCGCCAGTAAAGCCAGAAGTTGGAAGAGAACACCTCCGCGTCAAAGACATCGGTGATGCGCTTATCATAGAGCTGCTCATCCGGGGTAAAAAAGAGCTTGATGAGTTCCATGCAGCCCTGATCCGAAAGACCGAACTTCCCATCGGTGTGGGCGTTCTGCCCCCGGTTTTCCGTGGCGCGGCAGAGCGAGTAGTTGGGATCTGCCTTGTTCAGCCAGTAGTACTCATCCAGCACGCTTGCGCCCTCGGTCTCAAGCGACGGGATGGAGCGGAACAGATCCCACATGACTTCGAAATGGTCATCCATCTCCCGGCCGCCCCGCATCACATAACCGATGCCGGGGTACTGGCAGCCATCACAGGCACCTCCGGGGATGGCTCCCTTTTCAAAGAGATGGATATGTTCCCCTTTCATCTGACCGTCACGGACCAGGTAGCAGGCAGCTGTCAGCGCCGCCAGACCGGTGCCCACGAGATAGGCCGATTTCCGATCCACTCCTGCAGGCTTTTTCGGGCGCGCAAAGGCCTCATAGTTCCCGCTGGAATAATACATTTTATTCCCTCCGTTTGCTGTGGTTTCCAGGTTTTCACCTTTCATTTTGCGCTGACCATACTGTAACATTTTGTCAAACGGAAAGCCATAAACAGAAAAAGCACCGTGATGGAAAACCCATCACGGTGCCCGGATTGATAAAACATTGTCAGTCGTCAAGATCTGCGGGGCTGCGGTCGGTGCGGAAGCGGCGGAGCGCCCGCTCAAGATCGCCATGAAGCAGAACATTCAGCCGCTCGGTCATCCGGACGGGGTCCTCCTTCATGTCCCTGCGGATCCATTCCAGTGCCATGCCAACCAATGCGTATTTGTAAAAATCCACGACGAACTGTTTGTCGGCATCCTGCACGGTAAAGCCCTGCGCACTGCGCTCCACAAAGTCCCGCAGCATGGGGTCCAGCAGTTTATATAAGTACTGTTCCACCTGCTCACGGCTCACAGAGCGGTAGACGTTCATCACCAGCACCTTGTTGTCCTGCACCTGACGCAGGATGTCCAGAAAGGCATCTGTCCAGTTCTCAAAGCTCTGTCTGCCCTCCAGCGCCTTGGCGGCATCTTCGACCATGATCCAATCCACGAGGTCGTAGATGTCCTTGAAGTGGTAGTAGAAGGTCATACGGTTCACGCCGCAGTCCTCGGTGATATCATTGATGGTGATCTTATTCAGCGGCTTTTGAAGCAGCAGCTTTTTCAGCGATGCCTCCAGCGCCCTTTTTGTAGTTTGCGACACGAGATCCATCCTTTCCCAGCGGCACACACTGTGCCGCTGACCGTGGTAGCCGCCCTATGGGGCCAGAGAAGTAAGAATACTTCCTTTATACTATAACGCAAATGCCCCCCGTTTTGCAAGTTCAAAATCTCTCATTTTGATATTTTTTTCACGTTCTTCTCCATTTTGCAGCCGTCCCTCCGCCTTTTTGCCGGGTTTCCGGGAGGTTCCCTCTTGATTTTCTGGCTCCGGATGCTTACAATGGATGGAGTGGAACGAATGTGCGTTCCATTTATTTCTTTCTGAGTGAGAAAGGAAGGGAAAGTAAGTATGATCAAGACCATCGGATTTTTAGGCTGTGGGAACATGGGCGGTGCCATTGCGCGGGCCGTCTGCAAGGCTGCCGACCCACAGAACGTCTATCTTGCCAACCGCACTGCCGCCAAGGCAGAGGCGCTGGCCGCAGAGCTGGGCTGCAACACCACCACGAACGCCGAGGTGGCGGGCCGCTCCGACCTGATCTTTCTGGCGGTCAAGCCCCAGATGATGGAGGCTCTGCTGGCTCCGCTTAAGTTCACCCTGAACGAACGGCCGACCCGCTTCATCCTTTGCAGCATGGCGGCAGGGCTTTCCATCGCGCGCATCCAGGAGATGGCGGGGGAAGATTACCCCGTGATCCGCATCATGCCCAACACCCCGGCTTCGGTGGGGGCAGGTATGATCCAATATTGCTCCGCCAATGTGACAGCGGAGGAGGAGCAGGAGTTTCTGAAGCTGATGGCACCCGCCGGGCGGCTGGACGCTGTGCCCGAGGCCCTGATCGACGCGGCAAGCAGCGTTTCCGGCTGCGGCCCGGCCTGGGTGTACCAGTTCATTGAAGCGCTGGCCGACGGCGGCGTAGCCTGCGGCCTGCCCCGGGCCAAGGCACAGGAATACGCGGCCCAGATGGTATTGGGCAGCGCCAAGCTGGTGCTGGAAAGCGGAAAACACCCCGGTGAGCTCAAGGATGCGGTGTGCAGCCCCGGCGGCAGCACCATTCAGGGCGTGCGCGTGCTGGAAGAGCACGGCTTCCGCGGCGCGGTGACCGATGCGGTGATCGCCGCCTACGACAAGACAAAGGAAATGGGAAAGGGTTAAGTTTATGCGCATCGTCGTCAAAGTGGGCACCTCCACGCTGGCACACTCCACCGGGCGGCTGAACATCCGCCACACAGAGGATCTGGTCAAGGTACTGAGCGACCTGAAGAACGCAGGGCACGAGGTCATCCTCGTCTCGTCCGGTGCCATCGGCATGGGGTGGGCAAGCTGTCCCTGCCCTCCCGCCCCGGTGATATGGCCACCAAGCAGGCCTGCGCCGCTGTGGGCCAGTGTGAGCTGATGTACACCTACGACCGCCTGTTCACCGCCTACAACCACAACGTGGCGCAGATCCTGCTCACCGGCGTGGATGTGGAGCACGAGGGACGGCGGCTGAATTTCCAGAACACCCTGACCCGGCTGCTGGAGCTGGGTGCGCTGCCCATCATCAACGAGAACGACACCGTTGCCACCGACGAGATCACCTCCATCGGCGACAATGACACGCTGGCCGCCATCGTCACCTGCTGCATCCATGCGGATCTGCTGGTGCTGCTGAGCGACATCGACGGCCTGTACACCGCCAACCCCCACACCCACCCGGACGCAAAGCTCATCCCGCTGGTAGAGCACATCACCCCTGAGGTGCTGGCGCTGGCAGATGGGGCAGGTTCCGCATTGGGCACCGGCGGCATGTCCACCAAGCTCCGTGCCGCCCAGATGGTAACGGCAGAGGGCGCGGACATGGTGATTGCCAACGGTTCCCACCCGGAGCTGCTCTACGACATTGCAGACGGCAGACCCGCAGGCACCCGCTTTGCGGGCAGAAAGGAGGGCTGATCCATGACGACACAGGAGATCCTGGAAGCCGCCCGCGCGGCAAGAAGCGTGCTGGGCCTTTCCTCGGGCGAGGTACGCCGCGCCGCCCTTCTGGGCATGGCGGAGGCGCTCTGCTCCCCTGCCCGCCAGCAGGCCATTCTGGAGGCCAATGCTGCCGACCTGGAAGCAGCCAGGGGGCACATCTCGGAGGTCATGCTGGACCGGCTGGCCCTGACACCGGAACGCATCAGCGCCATGGCAAAGGGCATCCGGGAAGTGGCTGACCTGCCCGACCCGGTGGGCAGAGTTCTGCGCCGGGTAGAGCGCCCCAACGGGCTGGTCATCGAAAAGACCGCCGTGCCCATGGGCGTGATCGCCATCATCTACGAGAGCCGCCCCAACGTGACCAGCGATGCCGCTGCCCTTGCCATCAAGAGCGGCAATGCCTGCATCCTGCGGTGCGGCAGGGAGGCATGGCGCAGTGCCAACGCCATTGTAGCGGCTCTGCGGGAGGGTCTGCGGACAAACGGCCTGCCCGAAACAGCGGTCTGCCTGATCGAGGACACCACCCACGCCTCGGCCAACGCCCTGATGACGGCGGTGGGCTATGTGGATCTGCTCATCCCGCGCGGTGGAGCCGGGCTCATCCGCGCCTGTGTGGAAAACGCAAAGGTCCCCTGCATCCAGACCGGTACCGGCATCTGCCACATCTTCGTGGATGCTTCTGCCGAGCAGGATAAGGCACTGGACATCATCGAAAACGCCAAGGCCAGCCGCCCCAGCGTCTGCAACGCGGAGGAGGTGTGCCTGGTGCACCGTGACATTGCGGCAGAGTTCCTGCCCAAGCTGGCCCGGCGGCTGGGCCCTGACCGCGCTGCAAAGGGGCTGTACCCGGTGGAGCTGCGGCTGGACCCGCGTGCCGCCGCCATCATCCCCGGCACCCCTGCAGGCCCTGCGGATTTTGACACCGAGTTCCTGGACTACATCCTGGCTGTCAAGGTCGTGGACAGCGTGGAGGAGGCCGTCAGCCACATCGCCGCGCACTCCACCGGCCACAGCGAAGCCATCCTGACCCGGAACGAGGCCCATGCCGCCCTCTTTACGGCGGCGGTGGACAGCGCGGCGGTCTATGTCAACTGCTCCACCCGCTTTACCGATGGCGGGGAATTCGGACTGGGATGCGAGATGGGCATTTCCACCCAGAAGCTCCACGCCCGGGGCCCTATGGGGCTGGAAGAGCTGTGCAGCTACAAGTACATCATCCACGGCAGCGGCCAGATCCGCTGAACCGTTCAAATGTGAAAGCTATTTTCCGTTTTTTCTCTTACAGGCCGCTGTGGAAGGACAGCGGCCTGTATTTTTGTTTTGCAGGGATGGACTGTTTTTGTTATAGAAACACTTTCGCCCCAGAATTCCGAAAAATATTTTTCCGTTCGTATCACGATGTATTTTTCATTTCTCCATTCTGTACAAAAATAAAGTCGTACTTTTAGCCGAAATTAGGGCAAAAATTCTCATTTTCCCCTTGACAACCCATATTTCGACGCGGTAAAACTATATTGGAACGTGTGGGAATCAATTCAGCGGGGCGTTTTGAAATGTGCCCGGAACTGTTCTTCTCACAACTGCATTCTCTTTCAAACAGATGTCCGCATGACGACACTAGTACAAAGGAGAGAGCGAATTATGACAATTGCCATCCTTGCACATGATTCCCGCAAAGAACTTGCACTTCAGTTCTGCACCGCCTACAGTGGTATCCTGTCCCGGAACACTGTCATCGCCACCGGTACCACCGGCCGGATGTTGAACCAGGCTACCGGCTTGCCAGTTCACTGTTACCTCTCCGGAAAGCTGGGCGGCATCCAGCAGATCACCGCCCGTGTTGCCTGCGATGAAGTGGATCTGGTGCTCTTCTTCCGCGACCCGCTCCGGGCCGACAGCGGCAGCTCCAACGAGCAGAATCTGCTCCGCCTGTGCGATATGCACAGCGTACCCATTGCCACCAACATTGCCACCGCCGAGGTACTGCTCCGCGGCATGGATCAGGGGGATCTGGACTACCGGGAAGGGATGCACCCGCCGGTGATCGAGCCTCTGGCCGCGCCCCGCCGCGCCGTGTGCTGAGGTCTGCCTGACATTTTTGTGTATAGAGGGAAACGTAAAACAGCGCCGCCGAAGCTTTTTCAGGGCTTCAGCGGCGCTGCATTTTTATGCGTTTTTCAGTTCATTTTCCGGGGAGCGGCATCATTCCAGACCGGCCATCTGCTTGACGGCCTTCATGGCGAAGGTCAGGGTGCGGCCCATGGCAACACCAGCCATCAGGCAGGGATAGTTGTTGGCAAAGAAGCTGCCGGACATATCGCCGGTGATATACAGGCCGGGCATGGGCTTGTTATCGTTGTCCAGAGCCTGACCCTTTTCGTTGATGGCAATGCCCTGCTCAGTGGTCAGCAGAGAGGCACCCAGCCAGCAGCCGTAGAAGGGCGCGGTGCGGATGGCGCTGAGGCGGTAAGCAGGCTTGCCGAAGTCCTCGTCGTTCTGCTTGTCGTAGAGCTCGTTGTAGCGCTCCACGGTGGCAAGGAAGGTGTCCTTGGCAGCACCGGTAAAGCCCATCTTGTCAGCCAGCTCGTCCAGCGTATCGCACTTGAACAATGCACCGGCCTCGATCGCCTCGTCCATCTTACCCTGAATGTACTTCTCACCGCCGTTACGGGTCTGGGCAGAGCAGCCGATGGTGTGGAAACGCTTTGCGTCCTCCAGAATGTTGGCATCGCAGATCTGTGCGTAGACGCGGCCCGGCTGGTGGGCAGCAGCGTAGACGATATCGTTGTAGGGGCTGCTCTTGTTGGCAAAGCGCTCGCCGTTGCGGTTCACCTTCAGGAAGGGCTGGGTACCGGGGGTTGTACTGGCGGATGTTGCCGGGGAAGGCCTTGCCGCCGAAGGCGGAGTCACTGTCCACGTAGCCTGCATCCACGCCGGGAGCCACGATGCCGCGGTCAAACAGCATGGGAGCAGCTTCCTTGTCCAGATTGGCACCGGCCCACACGGCAGCGCGGATGCCGTAGCCCTTGTCGGCAGGAGAGTAGGAGCAGGCGGTGGTGACGCTGGTGCCCAGCGGGTCCAGCTGTTCCATCATGTAGGGGTTGCCGGGGAAGCCGCCGCAGGCCAGCAGAACGCCCTTGTTGGCGTTGTA
>ENA-OQDT01000277-OQDT01000277.1-human-gut-metagenome-genome-assembly--contig:-NODE-277-length-33820-cov-5.854272_pt1 | contig 33820 bp, 31 predicted proteins | sample MGYA00242786_ERZ504617 | MGnify/ENA primary metagenome ERZ504617 (study PRJEB26092, sample SAMD00036337) | human gut metagenome | host: Homo sapiens | study: EMG produced TPA metagenomics assembly of...
TTGATGATAAAATCAATGTCACAGCCAAGCATGTTGTTGGCAATCCGGACCTGGCGGTTTAAGGTATCTGCGTTTTCCCGACCATCCCCGCTTAAGTTAATCATCATTTCATTCATGGGGATGATGATACGGAAACCGTTGTAATAGGTAACCGCAACCATCCAACCGCTTTCCAGCTTTTCAATGCCGCCAAGCTGCCCGGTCAGAACCTTTCTGGTACGATGTGCATTTAACAGTTGGTGCCATCTGGCATCTTCCTGCTCTTCCATGCTTTCCACCTGTGCATCCACATCAATGGTAAGCACCCCTTCGTAAGCGGCCCGGGGTATTTCTTTTTCTGTGGCTTCCTCTGCAAGTGCTCTTTTTGTGTTATCCATGTAAACCCTCCTATTAGTAATACGATTAAAAAGGCACAAAAATAGCAGCCTGTGCGTAACAAGCTGCTAATTGTGCCTTCTTTTTACAAATACCATTCTATAATGGATGGAATCGGAAGTCAATGTTATAGAGGTTGCAATAAAGTCGCATTTTGGTCGTAAATTGCATTCTCCTTCATTATTTAACACGCGTCGGTTTCATTTCCCAGATTTCTTCACTTCTGTAGAATTGTATCCTGTCTGTTTTTTGATGTCCGAATCTTTTATTCCTCTTCTTCCATCACAAATTTAAACACCAGCTGCTCCTTATTTTTACTTTCTTTCAGAAGTGATTTCCGGATTCCAGTTGTATCTGCGAAGGTTCCGCCATAAGCATCCACCTTAATCCACTTTCCATTTGCCTTTATTTCATTCCACTGATGCGTCCAGCTTCCTGCATTCACATGTCTTACCGGCACACCTGCTGCCTCACAGAGTAATTTGTATGCCCTTGCATAGCCGGAGCAGGCCGCCTTTTTCAGAACCAATGCCGCATAGGCTTCATTTCCGTAATTCTTTTTATAAGCTTCTGTAGACTGATGGAGCTGCCAGCTGCAATGCTCTGTCAGATACTGAAATAGAACAAAGGCACGTTCTTTTGTATTCAGATCGGAAGTTACATATTTCTTTACAATTTTCCTTGCTTCCTTTTTTGCTAGATTTAATCTCTGTGCATTACTTGGTTCCTTCACTGTAACTTTGCATTTCAAAGTTTGTTTTCCAACCTTTGCATAAATCACTGTCGTTCCTTTCTTTTTCCCTTTTATCTTTCCAGAAGAAGAAACAGACGCGACTGCCTTTTTGGAACTGCTCCATTTTACCTTCTTTTTGCTGCCAGTTACTTTTAAGGTTTCTGTACAGCCTTTATATACGGTAACTTTTGTTTTGTTAAGTTTTAGCTTTGCCGCCTGAACATTGATGGTTCCCATACTGATGCTAAGTAACAATACTGCCAGGATCCATCCCCATAAGATTCTTCTTTTCTTTTGCTGTAACTGTTTTTCTTTCATTGGTAACCCTCCATTTTTTGATTATCCTCTGGTTTCTACTGCGAGTGTAGCAAGTTGGTTCTTTTAGTTTCAATAGGATTTTGGAAAAAAATAAATTTTTTTAATAAAAAATGAGTACGAAAAGGAATTTCCAAAAGGGAACTCGCTTTTTGTACTCTTTCTACAAATTTTATTTTATAATATTTCAAATTTTGAAGCAAATTCTTTTTTGTAGAAATAAGAATGCAATTTTAACACATATCAATTCCAGAATAATCTCTATTTATTCCAGAAATTTTCTGATTCCTTGGATACAGTTTGTATTCCAAATAGCTTCCATACAAGCTTTACTCGTTTCTTAACAAGCTTTCGAAATATATGCCACGCTCATGATGGCAAGCAGTATCGATAAAAGAAAATTTCGCAAAATATCTCCAGCGTGGTACTGATACGGCAATACAATCTGGAAGCAAATACAATCCCTTGCATTAGATAATTCTGTTTCTTTGACACCCAGCACCCTTTTTTCTTTATAAAATTCATCTTCAACTCCTCTTTAAATGAATTTAACATTAAATATTCGTGCAAAGTATTGTTTTCTTCGTGCAAATGGCATATACTATAATTGCCAGCAGAAAGGGGTTGATCGTATGGCTGGAAATACCACAAACATCAGTATCCGCATGGACGCAGATTTGAAAGCACAGGCGGACGCACTGTTTACTGAACTTGGCATGAACCTGACTACGGCGTTTAACATCTTTGTGCGCCAGTCGCTTCGTGAAGGCGGCATTCCCTTTGAAGTAAGGCTGGAACAGCCGAACAAAGAAACGGTTGCTGCCATGCTGGAAGCGGAAAGGATTGCAAAAGACCCGTCTGTAAAGGGCTACAATGACCTTGACGAGTTGTTTGCTGACCTGAAAAGATGAAAGAAACCAAATATACCGTCAAGTACACGACCAGTTTCAAAAAAGACTACAAACGAGCCATCAAGCGTGGCTTGAAGATCGAGCTGCTGGAGGAAGTCGTAGCAATGCTGGCAATGGGCGAACCGCTGCCAGATAAGAACCGCGACCATGACCTGTCCGGCGATTGGGCAGGTCATCGGGAATGTCATATTCTCCCGGACTGGCTGCTTGTCTACCGCATAGAAGATGATGTTCTGGTGCTGACGCTGGCCCGCACCGGTACACACAGCGACTTGTTCGGCAAATAAACATTCTGCCGCCGTATGGGGAAACCTGTACGGCGGTTTTTCTGTATGCAAAAGGGGTGTCGTGAAACGCGACGACCTTGATAGTGGTACGCCAAAACGCGGTAGCCCTTACCGCTTCGATATTTTGAAAATGGATCGGGAATATCTGCAATGTTGAACTTTGCTTACTCATATATGATAGTTGCCGCTATTGTTGCAATAATAATTTTCGAAATTTCATAAAAGAAACCGATATGCGACGCTATTGCAATTAAGGTAATATTGACATAGAATTCCATGTATTATAGAATGGTATCTGTAAAAAGAAGGCATGAAGAAAGCAGCTTTAAACGGGCTGCTTTTTTTGTGTCTTCTTTTGTCTTTCCTGAGTACCGGAGGAACAGGAGTCTTCTGGATGGAGCAGAGAAGACAAAAATAAATAAGAACAGGAGGAAGTATATGGAGGATACCAAAAAAAACAGTTTTGGCGGGAAATGGGGAAAAAGATGTTCCGCGTGCGGTCTACGATGGTGTTTTGACAATCGATGTAGACGCGCAGGTTGAAAGCATGGAGGAACAGGAAGAAGCCAGATGGCATCAGCTTTTGAATGCACATCGTACCAGAAAGATCCTGACGGGCCAGCTCGGGGGCATTGAAAAACTGGAGAGCGGGTGGATGGTCGCTGTTACATACTTTAATGGTTTCCGGATCATTATCCCAATGAATGAAATGATGATCAACCTTCAGGGAGACGGGCGTGAAAATGCGGATACCTTAAACCGTCAGGTTCGTATCGCAAACAATATGCTCGGCTGTGACATTGATTTCATCATCAAAGATCTGGATAACAAGAGCCGGAGCGTTGTAGCATCCAGAAAAGATGCAATGCTTAAAAAGAGACAGACTTTTTATATCGGAGAAGATACAGAAAAACCAATGCTCTATGAAGGCAGGATCGTAGAAGCAAGGGTGATCGCGGTAGCTCCCAAAGCAGTCCGCCTGGAAGTCTTTGGTGTAGAAGTATCTGTCCGGGCCAGAGACATGGCCTGGGAGTGGATGGTAGATGCCGGAGAAAAATTCCAGGTAGGCGATCTGGTGCTGGTCATGGTCAATAAGGTGGAAGCAAGCTCTGTTGACCAGATCATTATAGAAGTGGATGCAAAGAGTCCGACAGCCAATATCAATAAAGATAATCTCCGGAAATGCCATAAACAGGGAAAATATACAGGGATCATTACGGAAGTCTATAAGGGAACCTATTTTATCCGCCTTGATATCGGAGTCAATGCCGTGGCACATTCCTGCAATATGTCCGCACTTCCGGGAAAGAAAGATAAGATCGGATTTGTGGTGACCCGCATCAACGACAACTATGAAGTGGCAGAAGGCATTATCACAAGGCTTATCAAAAGAGCTTCCTGAAAATATTTTTATGATTTTCAAAGAATTCTGTTGACACAGAAAAAGGGATTTCTTTAATATCGGAGAAAAAGGTGGAAAGGGGATGACGTCAGATGGCAAAAAGAAGAAAAAACAGATGCGGGAAACCTTGTACTGTCCGTATTGCAAAAGACCCGGGGTACTTAGGCCTGCGGCTTATGTCTATGGGGATAACAACCTGGATCCGGAGAAATACCTGTATGTATGCAGCGGCTATCCTTCCTGTGATTCATACATTGGGGCACACAAAAAAGTATGCGTCCCATGGGAACCATGGCTGACAGCGATCTGCGTAATAAGCGGATTGAAGCACACAGAGCTTTGGATGCAATCTGGAAAAATGGTTATATGACCAAACACAGCACATATATCCGGCTTCAGAACCGTTTGAATCTCCGGGAAAAGGACACACATATCGGGAAATTTTCTTATTACCTGTGTGAACAGACCATCCGGGAATGTACAGACTATATAAAAAGCCTAGAGGAAAAAAAGAAATCCCCGGATAAAATAAGCGTGGCATGACGGAAAGGATGGATGCCCTTGAGACTACAGGCGAAAGAAGATGATGTATATCATTTGATGGACCTTAAAGAACAGTATTTTATTATGACAGCAATATGCAGTGTGGCAGAGGGAATCAGCGCATACTTTTTCATATACCAGAAAAGATGCTGGGATCTTGTATATTTGTGTACTGCACTGGCGCTTGCGATAATCCTGCTTCTTCGTCAGGCTATAAAAATCAGCCGGAGGATCATGGAGGCAGAAAACTGTTATATAGCACTTGAAGAGGACAGCCTGGCAGTCTGCCAGCCGGAAAAAAACGGAAAATATGAGTCCTGCAGGATCTTTTACGATGAGATAGATAAGATCGTAGAAGGAACCAGACGGGGAATTCCAGAATTTTATATCGTGATCCGAAAAGAAGGGAAAGAACAGAAAAGCTTTTTCCTTTTGGATGAAGAAGAACAGGAACGGGATGTTTTCTGTGTACGATCCTTTGGCTTTGACAATCAGGGATTCATGGAGTTTTATCGGAAACTCAGGTGGATCGTACCGGGAAGAACAAGGATTATCGGGACCAAAACACAGGAAGTATGGAAACTGCGGCGGCCGAATATCGGAATCTGTACGGCAGCAGGCATGCATTTTGGGGTATGTACTTCCAAAACTCCTGGAAATGATGATGTATGGGTAACAAGTTATGAAAGAAAACAGATCAGAAGCAGAGATTAGAAAGAGTGAAAATGACAAGGAGGAAATGTCATGAGATGGTATACAGCAATCGGAATGAAAAAAGATGATGCAGATGGAAGGTTTTGTGTCTGGGTAGATGGGGAAGAAAAAGTACTTACAGAAATGGAAACTATTTTGTGGGCTGCGCTCACCTGGTCTTTCTGTGAAGAGGATAAGGTCCATTCCCAGATGCATCGTCTTCTTGTATTTAGCCTTGGAGAAAAACAGGCACAGGAATGGGCGGACAAAGAGGATTTTCAGTTTTGCCTGAACCGTCTGGTAAAGCGGGGCCTGGTTGTGCTGACAGAAGGATGTACCAGAGAGGAAGCTGTATACAGCATTATCAGCCGGGCAGTCATGTCTCCCATGGCCTTTTCACGGACAGAACGCATGAAGCATTTTATGGAAGCCCTTTCCATGGGAAAAGGACTGAAGTTTTCACTGAGGGCTTTTAAAAAGCCGCTGCTTACAGAAGAGGAATACCAGATACTTTCCAATCTTCAGAGAGAAGGGGATGTTTCCTGCCACCTGAAATGTTTAAAAGAAGAGGCAAAAAGCAGGGAACCCAATTTAGCAGATTCCCTCCAGGAACACATCCAACGGGAATTTATAAGCCGTGTAGCGCAGCTTTACTATAAGAAACAGCTTGTGATCGACAACATAAGAAGGGAGGACTGCCTTGAAGCAAACGGAACATCCGTATTGGCACAGGCTGTATAGATGCTTGGAAGATTTTGGAACACGTTATCAGAATATACCGGATTTTTTTAAGGACAGGATCCAGAGATATGGTATCCTGTCTCTTTTTATCCTGCTTTTCGGATCATTTATGGGAACATGGATGAAAGATAAAACTTTTATTTTCTGGTCTTTTCTGCTTGGGATTATCGGGTTTATAAGAACATATCTTATTTTCCGCACCGCGGATAAAAAGACCTATGAAATCGTGGAAGGGCTGGTAACCGGGATAGACGGGAAAAATCCCTTTGCAAGATTACGGAAGATCCGGGTAAGTGATCCGACCGGACGGCAGAGTGAACTTTTGCTGGATAAAAACGTAAAAGTTTTGGAGGGAAAACGCTATCGGTTTTATTTTGGCATAAATGAAAAGAAGCTGGTAGGAATCCGCCGGGTGGATGCAGCGCTCAATAACGGGACTTTTTTTGGGAAACGAAGAAATATAAGAGGAAGAGATCCATTTTATAGCAGGGAGGGGAGCACCAGGCATGGTTCGATTCCATGCTGCCCTGTTTCCGCAAAAGACTATTGCGGGAAATACAGCAAAGGAGAGAAGGATATGTCAGAAACACTACAGGGAACCGTGAAATGGTTCAGCGCACAGAAAGGATACGGTTTTATCACCGGTGAAGACGGGATTGATTATTTCGCCCACTTTTCGGAGATCCAGATGGATGGATACCGGAAATTAAGCGGTAGCCAGCCGGTCCTTTTTGAAGCAGGGACAGATGCCAACGGGCGAAGCCTTGCCAAAAATATTTCCCCGGCGGATCCAAACGCTGAGTAAGACGTTTTCATAGTGCATGTACAGATTACCTATTCCCCTCAGATACATGCATTTATGCAGACGGATGAAAAGACAGGCGGTATCATGCCGCCTGTCACAACATGTAGCAGAATAATAAAGATAACTCACATAATAATACAATATATAGTTAAAATTAATTGACAACCACAAAATGTTGTGGTAGTCTTTAAATGAAAAATAATTTAACAGTCTATAAAAGACTGTGGTTATTCTTTAGTTCCGGACATTCCGGAAGAAACACTTTGGGGCGGTCTTGCCCTTAATGAGAAAAAATGGATATGCAAAATATAAGGAAGATGCAAGAAGGAAAGAAGATTCTTTTTGTGTCTTTTTTTATTGCATAAAAAGCAGAAAGGAGGAGCACGAATGAAACTGTCAGTTAAGGAAACTGCAAAAAGAAATACCTTAAGAACATCAAAAAAAGAAAACACATTGTAAAATCAGGAGGGTCGATTATGGAGACAATTAAATGGGAAAACGCAAATGCACTGGAAATTGGAATGCTTATGGAGATGGCAGAAGACGGCTATGTATTTTGCATCGAAGATGGAAAGATACAGGCTGTTGAAGTCCGGATTTTCAGCTAGCGTGGAAAGGCGGACATTATGTATTATAAAGATGACTTTTATAGGGAGTTCCGGACAGAAAAGGAACTGTGCGAGTATCTGGAAGAGATAGACAGCCGGGCAGAATGGATCCGGATCACCAGTAAGAAATTAAAGGTGGCAGCTGCAGGAGAGGAAACCTGTACAGAGGTTCCGGGCATTTCCCTGGAAGCACTGGAAAAAGATACCTTATCTCATTCCAGGCTGGTTCTTATCCTGCCCGAGAGGATCTGTTATATAGGAAATTCAGCAATCAAATCGTTGAAAGGACGGGCCAGGATTGATGGCAAAGCCCTGGCAGATGTCGATAAGAAAACACTGGCAGAGATCTTGAATAAATGCCTGAAGGTTGCAAGAGGAAGAGCACTGATCCGTTTCTGTGAAGGAAAAATAAGGGCAGTCCTGTCCGGTGATGAAAAAGATTATGCCATCATATCCATGCCGGATATGTACATGGTTACCTCGGCATATATCCATGGGGACTATGAGAAGGCAACGTTTTTAAACGGCTATGCAGACCATTATTCTGTTACGGCGTCCTGGCAGCTGGAAGATACGAAACTTACAGATGTTTATAAGGAACTGATGCAGAATTATGGAAGAAAGACCGATAAGGACATAAAAGCAGTTGTACGGATCACTACGTCAGACGTTGGTGTGTCCGGAGCGAATATTTTTTATTCCCTGCAGGAGCCGACAAGAAATGTGATCCTTGGCAATGCCCTGAAGGTTACGCACAAAAACTGTAAAGGAATGGAAGATTTCACGGAAAACATAGAGTCGATCTTCGATTACTACCGGGAAGTCTTAAAAGGGGTCATGCGGCTGTGTGATATCTGGATCGAGCATCCGGCAAATGCCATGGCAGGGATCATGAAGCAGGCGGGATTTGGAAAAAAACTGCTTGCAGAAACCGTGGAGCAGTTTAAGGCTACTACTGGGGATGAGCCATGCAGCGCATACGAGATCTACTGCGGGATCTGTGAATCCATTACCATTGCAAGGCAGGAAAAGACGAATGAGAGAGGACTTTTAGCTCTGGAAGAAAAAATTGCCGGCTGTGTGTCAAAACGCTGGCATGAATATGATATTCCTGGCACTGTAAAATACTAACAGGATTTAAAAGAATGGAGACAGCATGGACTGTCTTTTTTTGATGGGAGGAAAACATGAAGGTTACGAATGGAAAAGATGTGGCAAGGCTGCTGGTAGATGAATACTTGAACTGCCATCCCACCGGACACAAAAAATTTATGGAGTCCATGGCAAAAGAGCAGCAGGAAATAAAAGACAATTACACGTATCTTGGCTTTGCCTGGCTAAAAGGTCTTTCAGAGGTCAGATATTACGACCTTCGAAACGAAGCATCGAAACTGATGGCCGATGATCTGTGTCTGCATGTAAAGGAACAGCCAGAAAGGGTGCGCCTGGTGTATGAAGGTGCAGAGGAAATGGAGATCAATCCTTCAGATGAAGAGCAGATGGCAAAAATGTTTACCTGCTACCTGCTTGCAGGAAGTATGGACGGATATGGGGAATTTGTGGATTATGCCCTTGATACCCACCGGACACTGCAGCAGAACCTGACACGGTTTTTTGTGGAATGGTTTGCAAAAGCAGAAAAAGGCTCTGCATTTTTAAAACGGGCAAAGATGGTGTATTCCAGGTATTCCCTGCCATATATCTGAATTACGGAGGTATGTGATGGATAGAAAACTTCCGGATTGGTTAAAAGAGAGCAGGGAGGCAGAAAAACTGATCGCATGGCTGAAATCGCCGGATTGTGAAGTAAAAGAATTTTCCGGACAGCTGTTTATAAAGGCAAGATATGGAAACTGTTTCTTTTTCTTTGACTGTTTAAAGGAAAACAGAAAAACAGACCGGAACTGGTGTGCCGTGATCCACATGCCGGAGTATTCCCTTTATGAAGCAGAAGATCTTTTTCTGAAGCCGATCGGGATACCGGATGATTTTGGTTTTCCTGTGCGTGAGGATCTGATCCCGAAACTGGAAACACAGATAAGCCGCATTGGAAAGAAACTTATCCGGGAACAATGGGATGAACTTTTGTTAAAAGGCGGGTATGCAGCTGCACAGATGATCCCGGAGATCAGCAGGGTTTATATCCAGCTAAATGCAGACCGTTTTATTAAAAAAGGAAAGCGGCCGGAGGATCTGATCTATCAGCCGCAGTTTCATTTTGCGGATATGAAGTGGGAATTTTCTGACTGGATGTTTCTGGAATATTTAAGCAACCCACAGCGGGCAGCAGAGCTTTTCGCCCAGAAGTGGCTGCTTGAAAAACTTCCGGAGATCTCAAAAAAGAAGATCTGTATCGGATGTATCCGGGAGGAAATGGAAGAAATGTTAAAAAAGACTGGGACAGGGCCGGAGGTAAGCCTTCCGCGTTCTGCTTAGTATAAAAAATGAAAAAATCAGGAGGAAACGAATAATATGGGTAAATACAATTACATGAATCTGAACCAGAAGATGATCAGGATCCGGAAGAAAGTGCCGAAGCTGATCCGCAAACGGTACAGTGAGGACGTTACTTATGATTTTGTAAAACTGGATGATATTTATGAATGCCTGACACCGGCCCTTAATAAATACGGGGTCGATTTTGACATCTTAAGTGAAAGACCGACACAGATGGACGAACAGGGCAATTCCGTGTTTTTAAAGGAAATGGGAACACTCTGGAGATATGAGGCTGACCTGGAGCTGTGCTGGACCAATGCAGACCGTCCGGGAGACAAGGTAAGGAGCTTTTTGCATGTCATTGGAACCAATGAAGCACCGGATAAAGCAAAAGGTGCGGCATGGACGTATGGCCTGAAGTATTATTTCTTAAATAAATTCAACATCATGCAGGCATCTGGAATAGACGATCCGGACATGCGTGGGACGGAAAAAGAAGAAATGCCGAAGCAGGAAGCTTCCGTAAAACCGGAAAAACCGAAAAAGAAACAGGAAAAGGCAGAAAGAAAAGAAACCGCAGCAAAGCAGGAGCAAACGGAACCGGTCAGGGAAAAGAAAACGGATCGTAAAAAACTGCGTGATGGAAATGCCATATCAGAAGGTACTGTAAAAGTGGAATATGCAGTGACGGATACAGAAGAAAACCTTCCTGGACAGATGACTTTTGGAATGGAAGAAAGTGAAAGCGGACTGGAAGAATTTTCCGATGAAGAAACCAAAGCGGAAGATCCGGTTCAGACCGAGGAAATCTCCGTAGATGAGGAAATTACTGCCGAGACGGATGCAGACGGTTTCCGTGCAGTAGAAGAAACGGATGAAGTTCCATTTGATGAAGATGATGAGATTTCTTTTGATGCAGAAGAAGAGGAAGAAACACCAGAAGAGACTGCAGAGGAAGTGTTGGAGGATATGGCTCACGAAGAGGATGCAGAGGATGAAGTGAAGTGGGCAGAAAAGGTTATCTGCAATTTTGGTGTCTATGCCGGAACCCCTCTTGGGGAAATGATGCAGGATGCCAGAGGTTACCAGACGATCAAATGGCTGGTACAGCGTTACAAAGGCCAGAATCAGGAAATACAGAAAGCTGCGAAGATTCTTTTGGATCATGAAAAGGAAATGCAAAAAGCAGCCTGAAAACAGAGAAATAGTTTGAGGTGGCTCCGGGAACGGGGCCATCTTTTATGAAGAGGAGGAAGGCATGTATGCCAGAGAATCGTTTACGATCGCAGAAGTAGCAGATCTTTTGTCAATCCGAAGACTGAGTGATTCTTACCAGGACGAATTTCCGGTGGAATGTCCTTTTTGCGGGGATTTAAGAGGAAAATGCAGTTTTTGCATCCGCAAAAATGGAGAACTGAAGAATGTTTACCATTGCTATCATTGCGGGGCAGCCGGAAATATGCTGACACTGTATGCGGAACTATCCGGCATTTATGGGAGAAACCGGTATAAAGAAGCCTACCGGGAGATAAAGCAGGAACTTTCTTTTTCTGGAACGGATAAAAGACAGCAGTCCACGACACGAAATGGGTTCGCTTCTATCGTTTCTAAAAGGAAACACATTTTTCTTACAGAAGAGGAATGGGATTACCGTGACCAGGTATATAAGGAGATGCTCACTTTTCTTAAGCTTAAGGAAACACACCGGAGGAACCTTCTCTTACGTGGGTTGACGTTAAATGAGGTCAGACAGATGGAAGAACGAGGTTTTTTAAGTACGGATGATGAGAATTCCGTGACCATTGCCAGAAAGCTCTTAAAAAAGGATTTCGCCTGGATGGGGTTCCTGGATTTTTCATCAACCGGGATGGTGACTGGGAAGCTGCTTTTTATAGGAAGAATAACGGGTATCTTTGCCCGGTCCGGGATGGGAAGGAACGGATCATAGGATTCCAGATCCGGCTGGATGTTCCTTTAAAAGAACGGAAGTACCTCTGGTTTACCAGCAGCGGCTTAGAAAAAGGCACATCAAGCGGCAGCCCGGCAGGAATGTTTGGGAAAATAAAGGATGGCACGGTTTACGTAACGGAAGGTATCTTAAAGGCAGAGATCGCATGGATGTGTACAGGAAATCCTTATATCGGAGTCCCTGGAGTCTCCAATCATAAAGGACTGGAAACTGTCTTGCGAAAACTGAAAGAGCAGGGGTTAAAAAGAGTTTACGAATGTTACGACATGGATAAAATGATGGAATTGTCCTGTAAGCACGATGAAAAAAGTGCGTGCCGGCAATGTGAACATGGAATCTATCTGTATCATGGAGAATGCCCCAAAAAGGCGCAGAAAGCGGGACATGATCCGAAAAGGCTGTATAAAACTATATGAGATCTGTGAGGAACTGAATGTATCCTGCAAAAGAGTCACCTGGGATACCGATGCATCCGGTACCTGGATGGAACACTACAAAGGCGTGGATGACTGGATCCTTCGAAAAGAGGAAAAAGGACACAGGAAGACGGCATAAAATGTTTGGTCAGATAAAAGGGAAACTGGAATTTTTTTCAGTTTCCTTTTTATCTGGCTGAAAAAGCCGGAAGAAAGGAGAAAGCGATGCAGATAAGAGACGGACCAAAAGAAAACTGCAGGGAAAAAAGCGATCATGAAAGGAGAACGTGCACTTGGAAAAAAACTGGAAGAAAAGATGGATGGCGGGTGCGAATGGCTTTTGCTCTGTGCTGCACTACGCTCTTGCAGACGGGAGCTTCTGCAGTATCCGCCGCTGAGGTGGGAGGCGTTTCCGCACAGAGCGAGACGCAGATCGAGGTACAGACAGAAACGCAGACAGAAACGCAGACAGAAACGCAGACGGAGAAAAGCGAGGAGGAACTGATCGAGGAAACCGTTGCTGATCCGGAACTTGCGCTTATGGTTACCGAAGGGGAAGCCTTTGATATCCAGAATGATTTTACAGGACTGAAACTCTCTGACGGAGACCATGTGGAACTGAAAAAAGCAGCAATGGAAGACGGGACTGTATTTGATTATAACCATGCGGGGACCTATAAATGCGTATATCTTGTTACGCCCGCATCGGGGGAAGCCTATCTGGTTGCCAGAAACATTACTGTGACACCAAGGGAAGCAGAAACAGACGGATCCAATGGCGGTCAGGAACAGGAAACCGGCGATGACGAACCGGAGGCAGACCCCGTCCTCCCGACCATAAGCCCGGAAGATGCCCCGGAAACTCTGGAAGAGCCGGAAGAAACGGAGGAGCCAGAAGAAGAGGAAGCAGAAGGATTTTCCGATGAGGAACCAGAGGATGGAAGCCATCAGGTTGACATCGTACAGGGAAATGAATTCAATATTGAACTGGACCACGAGGACGGACGTTACCAGACGGGGGAGATGGTCAACTTTTCCGGTGATATCCCGCAGGGAAGCCTGATCGCAGTGGGAACAAGTCTTGTCGAAGCAAACCAGACAGAGAATACCGAAGATCTTCTGTATGCAGAAGTAAGCTACGATGAGGGAACAAATTCCTTCAGCTTTGAGATGCCGGAAGATGATGTTGCATTAAGTGTGCTATATGACCAGGCTGAGGGCGGTATTAGTACCGTGGCAGCTTCCGATGGAGACTTGTGGGATGATTCAACAGACATTGAAGCTAATACCTATTACTATTATTCAGATGGAAAACTGCATCCGTTTGATTCTGTTATGGGACAGGGCGGAAATGATTCCTATAAGTATATCCGTTACAAAGCAGGCGGAAAGACTTATACCGTCTATGCATACTGCATGCAGCACAGTAAACAGTCCCCGCCAAGTGGAACGACTTATAAAAATATGGTCGAACTGGATGAAGGCGGCGATGACCGTTATTTAAGGAAGGCCATGTTTTACGGATATGGCGGTCCCGGATGGGGCGGCACATTCAACGGCTATAATATCAAATCCATCATGGAAAAATACGGCTGTTCCTCCGAGACCCGTGCAATGCAGCATTATCTGGTCGATTATTTATATGACGGGGAATCCGGATTTGGCGGCTCCCTTTCGACAACTGCCAAAAACATGTTAAAAGAGATCAAGGCAGCCCTTGCAAAGATGCCGGATCCAACGACCATGGAACTGACACCAGGGCTCAGTGCTTCTGCAAATGGAAACCAGAGCCCGACATTTGCATGGAAGGCAAATGCAACTTTTGTGATCACGATCCATCTGGAAAACGGGGTCTCCCTTGTAAATGAGACGACAGGAAAAACCGGGACCGGAAATGTGAGCGTAAAGGGCGGTGAAAAATTCCATCTGGAAGCAACCACCCAGAATATTGGAAGCCTGAAAGGAAAATATGCGATCACATCCAACTATCCGCTTAATTTCCATGCCATGCTCTTAAAGCTGGCGAACAGCCAGGATATCGGATTTGGATATTATACCGATACACTGGAGCTGAACCTGGAGGTAGACTGGCCGGATGAAGCAACGGTCAAGATCATCAAAAAAGATAAGGGAAGCAACGCGCTCCTTGCAGGTGCCGTTTACGGCATCTATGCAGATGAAGCCTGCACGAAACTTATCAAAAAAATGCCGGCAACAAATGCAAAAGGGGAATCCGAAGTAAAGATCACCAAAACACAGGATACCGTTTACCTTCGTGAGATTTCAGGCCCGTCCGGATACGTGCTGGATACGAAAGCCTATGGGGTAAAGCTGGTCGTGGGGCAGACCGCTTCCAAGAACTTAACGGATAAAGAGCAAAAGGGTGCACTCACCATTTATAAAGAAGGAGAAGTGCTCACCGGAGCTGCCGTCACGGAAAATGGTGTGACATTTACCTACGAAAAACAGAAATTGAAAGGAGCCGTTTACAGTGTTTATGCAGGTGCAGATATCAAGGCGGCAGATGGCACCCTCATCTATAAAAAAGGGTGCGCTTGTCAAGGATAATCTGGTTACCGGAGATGACGGAAGCGTTACGTTAAAAGATCTCTATCTTGGCACCTACACAGTAACCGAGACGAAGGCTCCGGATAATTATGTATGCAAAGGAGAGTCTAAGACTGTTGAGCTTGTGTATGCAGGCCAGACCGTAGAAGTGCAGACTGGCAGTGCAACATTTTTAAATGAACGCCAGAAGGCAGCAGTCCGTGTGGAAAAACAGGACGAAGAGACCAAAAATCCGCTCTCCGGAGGTATTTACGGGCTGTATGCAGCAGAAGATATCAAAGTTGATGGTAAGACCGTTGTTCCCAAAGGAACCCTGATCGAAAAAGCAACGACCGGAGCCGATGGAAAAGCTTCTTATAAAGCGGAACTTCCGATCAATTACAGCTACAGCATCCGGGAGATCCAGGCACCGGAACTTTACCTTAGAAACAGTGAGGATACTTACACCTTCACTTTTAAGTTTACCAATGATAAGGAAGAAAAGGTAAACTTTAGCCATACCTTTACAAATAAGCGTGTAAATGCAACAATCGACCTGGTAAAAGAAGACAGCAAGACAGGAAACAGCGCACAGGGAGATGCCGTATTTGAAGGAGCCATTTACGGGCTCTATGCAAGGGAAGACATTAACCATCCGGATGGCAGGAGCGGAGTCCTTTATAAAAAGGACGAACAGGTAGCTACCCTGACGACCGATAAAGAGGGAAAAGCAAGCGTAAGCAATCTGTATCTTGGAAAGTATTATTTGAAGGAGATCACGCCTCCAGTAGGTTATCTTCTGGACGAAGAGGAGCATGATGTAAACTGTAACTACGAAGGAGACCAGGTAGAGACGGTAAAACGAAATACCGTTTCCAAAGAAGACGTGATCAAACAGCCATTCCAGTTGATTAAAGCAGCGGATAATGATAAGACCGATGCGGATCTTTTAAAAGGTGCCGGATTCTCTGCTTATCTGATCAGCAGCCTGACTGTAAAAGACGATGGAAGCTATGACTTTACAAATGCGACCCCGATCGTTCTTACGGAAGACGGAAAAACAGAAATGTTTACCGATGAACGCGGCTATGCGTGCAGCATCCCGATTCCTTATGGACGCTACATTGTCCGTGAGACCACAACACCGCATAATTTCATGCCGGTAGATGATTTTATCGTAACCGTAACCGAGAACAGCAGCACACCGCAGGTATGGAGAGTCCTTTTGGACGATGAGTTCAAAGCAAAGCTTAAGATCGTGAAACAGGATGATGAGACCAAACAGCCGGTCCTCCTTGCCAATACAGAATTCAAAGTGTACGACCTGGATGCGAAAAAGTATGTGGAACAGGTAACGACCTATCCAAATACGGTTGTCCATAAATCCTATTTTACGGACGAAAATGGCTACCTGATCCTTCCGGAATCCTTAAATGCGGAAATTACAGAATCGAGGAAGTGAGCGCGCCTGATGGCTACACCCAGAATACCCAGTATGTGGAGATCAAAGTTGATAAGAATACAGCTTATCAGATGGACTCCGTCAGCGGGGATGCCATCATTACCGTGACCTATGAAAACCATCCGGTCAAGGGCAAACTGGTGATCCATAAATCCGGTGAAACCTTAAAATCCTTTAAAAAGGATTTTGTATACGAAGAAACTTCCCTGGAAGGGGCAGAATTTGAAATCTACGCAGCAGAAGATATTTTCACACCGGATCATCAGGTGGACGAGCAGGGAAACCGTCACGTGATCTATGCAAAGGATACCCTGGTAAAAACAGTGACCACTAATAAAAATGGGGAAGCTGTTATCAAAGATCTTCCGCTTGGAAAATACCGTGTGAAAGAAACAAAAGCACCGGCCGGATTTGTCTTAAATCCAGACAGTCAGGAAGTATCCTTTATCTATAAGGATCAGAACACACCGGAGATCGAAGAAAAACTGGAATTTTCCAATGAACGCCAGAAAGTAGAGCTGAGTGTGGAAAAACAGGATGCCGAGACCGGAAAGGCTTTAAAAGGTGCAACCTTTGGAATATACAATAAAGAAGCAATCTCTTCCGGCGACAAGGTGGTCGTAAAAGCAGATACACTGCTTCAGGAGATCACAAGCAACGAAAAAGGTAAGGCAGCGTTTACGCTGGATCTTCCGCTTGGCAGATATTATGTGAAAGAGCTGCAGGCGCCGGCGGGTTATGTATCTTCCGATGAGATCCTGGAATTTGATGCCACATACCAGGGCCAGGACGTAAAAACGATCAAATTAAAATCCGTGAAGAAAAATCAGCCGACAACGGTAGAAGTAACAAAAGCAGATATCACGACCGGAACAGAACTTGACGGGGCTTCCATGAGTGTACTGGATAAGGACGGTAACGTGATCGATTCCTGGACATCCGTAAAGGATTCCCCACATGTAATCAAGCGACTTCAGGTTGGAAAAACTTACATTCTGCGTGAAGAGCTTGCACCATATGGCTACTTACGTGCAACAGACGTAGAGTTTACGATCTCTGATACTGCAGAAGTACAGAAAGTCAAAATGGAAGATGAAGTCCCGGTAGCAAGACTTCTGGTAAACAAGAAAGGGGAATTCTTAGACAGCGTATCCCTTCTTGACAATGCAAAAGGCATGATCGAGCACCTGTTCAACTATGTGACCGGAAACCTGACTGATGTAACCTTCAATGTTTACGCGGCAGAAGCCATCCGTGCAGCAGACGGGGTAAGTGCAGATTATTATGCGGCAGATGAACTGGTCGGCTCCATTACAACAGATGGAAATGGCATCGCCCAGATGGATAACCTCCCGCTTGGACGCTATTACATCGTGGAAAAAGAGACCTCACATGGCTACGTTCTGGATAATGAACCAAGATATGTGGATCTTACATACCGTGACCAGGATACACCTCTGGTTACTTATAGTGCCGACTGGCAGAATGCGCGCCAGAGGGTACAGGTGGAAGTCCTGAAAAAAGAAAAGGACAGTGACAAAGTACTTTCCGGGGCAATCTTTGGCCTCTATGCAGCAGACGACATCGTATCTTCAAAAGGAAAAGTACTCCTTGCGAAAGACACCCTGATCGAACTGAAGACCACAGATGAGGAGGGAAAGATCCAGTTTGCTGCAGATCTCCCGGTTGATAGCAGGTACTACATTAAGGAACTTGCCGCCCCGGATGGCTATGTGACAGACCAGGAACCGCAGGAATTCACTTTTGAGTACCAGGGCAGTGGAACCAGTGTTGCAGAGTATGCGTTCACCTTTGAAGATGAACAGACTACGGTAGAACTTTCCAAAGCAGACCTGACGGACAAAAAAGAACTTCCGGGAGCATCCTTAAAGGTAACAGATGAGGATGGAAATACGGTGGATGAATGGGTATCCAAAGAGGAAGCACATATCATCAAGGGTCTTATCGTAGGAAAGAAATACAAGATGACAGAAACAAAGCCGGCAGATGGTTATGTGACTGCGGAAAGTATTGAATTTACCGTCGAAAACACAAAAGAAGTACAGAAACACCAGATGCTTGATGATGTGACCAAAGTGGAAATCAGCAAGAAAGACATTACGGATTCCAGTGAGGTACCGGGAGCAAAACTGATCATCCTGGATAAAGATGGAAAGAAAGTTGAAAGCTGGACGTCCACGGATAAACCGCATATGGTCGAAAAACTTCCGGTAGGCGAATATACCCTTCGTGAAGAGCAGGCCCCGGATGGATACCTCATTGCGGAAGATGTGAAATTTACGGTAAAAGATACTGGAAAAGTCCAGAAAGTCAAAATGAAGGACGCACATCCGTATGGAAAACTGGTCATCAAAAAGACCGATTCCACCAGTAAGGCAGCCCTTTCAGGAGCAGAATTTGAACTGCGTGAAAAGGAAAGCGGAAAAGTCGTAGAAAAACTGGTAACGGATAAGACCGGAACAGCGACAAGCGGCAAGATTCCGATTGCTACTTATAAAAATGGAAAAGTAGAGAAAACCGTGGAATATATCCTGGTAGAGACCAAAGCACCAAATGGTTATGAATTAAGCAGCAAAAAAGAAGAGATCCGCTTTGAATACAAAGACGGAAAAACCAAGGTGATCGAGATCGTAAAAGAGATCAAAAACACCAAATCCCCTTCCGGCAGCACACCGACAGGAAACAGCCCGAAAACAGGGGACAGCACCAACATCTGGCTTCCGATCCTTCTGGCAGTCCTTTCTGCCTGCGGCATTGGCGGCGTGATCTGGTATAAGAAGAAAAAAGGAAATTAAGGAATACGGTTCAGGGCTGCTCGATTTACCGGCAGCCCTTTTTCCAGGAAGAATAATCGGAGGTTTGTATGAGACACATAAAAGAAATCATGATCGTGGCAGTCTGCCTGATGGTACTCAGCTTTTGCGTATGTACCGGTTTTGGCATTTACTTTATGTACCGGGAAGGTGTGCAGGAATATGAAGACCTGCGTACATACGTCAAGGAAACAGATGAGGATGACCACACAGAAGGAACAGACGGAAGCGATGGGAAACAGACCGTGGTTGATTTTAAGGCATTAAAAAAGATCAATCCGGATATCGTTGCATGGATCCGGATCCCGGATACCAGCATTGATTACCCGGTAGTCCAGGGAAACGATGACTCCTATTACCTGACACATACTTTTAAGAAGACAGAACATGTGGCAGGGGCCATTTTCCTGGATTCCGATAACAATGCCGATTTTTCTGATGACAAGAACATCATTTATGGCCACAATATGAAAGATGGCAGCATGTTCCGCGGACTTCGAAATTTCCTTGACGATGAATTTTTAAAAGAACACCATATCCTCTATCTGTATCTTCCGGATGAAGGGGTATGGATCTTTGTGATCGTAAAATGCGAGTATACACCGGCAGATGGAGATGCTTTTTTTACTTGGAACGCAGGAAGAATGTCCCGACGATTCTGCTTCCACCTGTGGAACATATGCCCAAAACGTCTGGTCCATATGGTGTGAAAAGGCAGGAAGAAGAAAGGTGGGCAGATAGAATATTCTGACGAGGAAGCAGAAGTACAGGAAGCTACGGATGATCTTGCTTTCTTAGATGGGGAGTTTGTAGAAAACGAAACCCATGATTTTATTTAAATGTTTGCAGAAATTTAATGGATAATTTCTAAAAAATATAACATTTTAATTTCAGGTCTTTCTGGATGGACAGGAACAATAATAGTCTATCCGGGAGGGCCTTTTTTTATTGCAAGAATGGCGTAAAATGGCACTTTTGATGGAAATACGATTGCAGAAAAATGAAAAAAGAAATATTAGTTCTGACTATCATGTCCAGTATGCCGCAAATCATTTGGAGAAGGCGAAGGACGTGTTTATGAAAGTGATGAAGATCCTCTGGATTTATATAGCCCAGTGGAAGGAAAAATAGAAATTAAACTGAGATGATAAAAAAATATAGAAAAAAGAATTGACAATTGTATTCTACAGTTGTAGAATACAATTAACTTCTACAGATGTAGAAAATAAAATTCTAGGAGAATCCACGATGAAGACAAAATTTATGACACTTATGACGGTAGCAACACTTGGGATTTTTTCAGCTGCAACGGTTATGGCAGCAGGAAATAACGATTTCTATACACAGCCGCCGGCTGGATCTGAATGGGAAAAAGCAGATACGGAAGGTACCTATGCAAGCTATACGAACGGAAATGATTATGTAAATATCTATAAATATTCACTGGAGGATGTCAAAACAGGGATTGCCAAATGCAATGACACATACGATGCCTGCTATCAGACAATTTATTCAGAGGGAAACAGCCTGTATATGGCAGTGGGATATGCAAAAGATGCAGATGACATCAGTGACGTCAGAAAATTTGTAGAATATATTTCTTATCCTGGAAATCCTTCGCTTACCAGACAGGAGAACGAAAACCAGACAGATGATTCTTCTGATGATTCTGATAAGGCAACTACGGATACTGCCAGTCAGAAGTCAGGAGGAGATTCAGATTCCTCCGATACAGAAGAAAATGCTTCTACAAAATCCTCGGACATCAATGATGATTCCGATATCCTTACTACCTCACCAATGACATTAGTTGACAGTGATGGAAATACCATTGAGATTAATTACATTCTTCACAAAGATTATTCTTGTGAATATCGTGGAGATGATGGAATGAACTATACCGATAATGGGGATGAAACTTATACCGACGAAAATGGAAATACCTACTCAGCTCTGAATGATGACACTCATCATCTGGGACATACGTTGGAACAGCATGACCTTCAGGATGCAAACGGTAATACTGTGACGGTTACGGAAACTACAAATGGTGATTATTATTTCCAGGACGAAAATGGTACAGGATTTACGGACAACGGAGACGGGACATGGAGTGATGAAAATGGCAGCAGTTATACAGAAATAGACTGATAGTGGTCAGTAGCTGCAGGAATGGCAAGGGCATTTGCAAATTGTGCAAAAGCCCTTGCCATTTCCGTGAACCGTGGTAAAATAGAGTTATTCCTACATTTGTAGAAAATATGTAACAGGAGGTATGAAAAAGTGAAAAAAACTTACCAGAGACTTCCGGAATCAGAGCTGGATATTATGCTCGTTCTTTGGAATAATACTCCGCCGATGACCAGACCGGAGATTGAGAAAGTGATCAATATGAAGAAAAAGCTTGCATCAACAACAATTTTGTCATTGCTGACCAGATTGGAGAACAAAAATTTCGTGGAAGTGACGAAACAGGGAAAAATGAATCTGTATACACCCCTGGTTTCGCAGTCAGATTATCAGGCACATGAAAGCCAGAGTGTTCTTGAGAAACTTTATGGGAATTCACTAAAAAAGTTTGTAACTTCACTTTATCATGGAAAGAAGATCAGCTCGGAAGAAGTCCAGGATCTCAGTGAATTTCTTAAGAACCTGGAGGACAGGGAGGAATAGCAAATTATGGAGGTTCTTGTTCTGCACATTCTGAAACTGAATATTATTGCAGCAATAGTAATTTTACTGGTAAAAGTGCTTGCGACTCTGTTTAAAGGACGTGTATCAGCGAGATGGAAGTACTTTATCTGGCTGTTGATTACGATAAGCCTTTGTGTTCCGGTGCGCCTTCCGGCGAATCTGGCACTGGTGGATTTCAAAGTACTTAGAAGCAGTCAACAGAATACGCAAAACCCGAAGATAACGGATTACGCAGTCAGACCAGAGGAAAGTCAGAAGATAACAGAAACCGTATCATCTGCGAGCAATGACATGAAAAATCTGACAGAAATCCCGGAACAAAAGAGAACTGTCAGGTATGAATCAGATAAATGGATGGAAATTGTGGCTGTGATTTTTGCTGCCGTCTGGCTGAGCGTAGCGGTACTTAAACTGACAGGAGAATTGCTGGCATATTATTTTTCTATAAGGAATCTGGAACGGATGAGTCTACAGGTAAGTGATACGGTGAGTATTCAGATGTACCGTGCAGCGTGTCAAAAGAAGCACGTACGCAGAATACCGGAGCTCAGGCAAAACGCAGGTCTTACCACACCGCTTCTTGCAGGACTTTTACATACAAAATTGTATCTACCAGCAACCGGGTATTCAGCAGAAGAAAGAAAACTTATCTTTTACCATGAACTTACACATTATTGCCATCGGGATCTCTGGTATAAGATGCTCCTTCGAATCTGTGCATCGATATACTGGTTCAATCCCTTTCTTCTTATCATGCTGAAAGAAGCGGATAAGGATATTGAAAATCTGTGTGATACAGCGGTTGTTCGCAGAGTTAATAAAAAGGAACATAAATTATATCGACAGCTGCTTCTCAGGACAGTGGCCATGGAAAATCAGATTCCATATGTGACAGCAAGTCTTAATGACAGCGAAATGGTGTTTAAAGATCGGATTCTGTATATGGTGAACATTCGGAAACTCCGCAAAGGAATTCTTCCGGGAATTCTTGTGACGCTGCTGCTTGCAGGCGGTAATCTGGTATTTAATGTCTCTGCCGGGACAGATACAGTTTCAGTAGAGACGGAGAAGTCTGGTATTGAAAAAAATGCAGATCCAGAGAAAAATAATGTACCGGATTATGCACCGTTTTCTGAAATGGTAACTATGCAGAAAGCTGCTGAAACACAGGACGAAGGAGGAGTGACAGAGAATACAGATACAGAGGATTCTGTAGACGAAGAGGAAAAAGCGGATGCGGAAACAAATGATGAACCTGCCATGGAAAACAGCGGACAGGTAAGTGAAACGACCGATGATGGAATTACCTCTGACAACAACGGGTCTGTTTCATCTTATGAAAATCTGCCAGCAGGCGTACCATATACCAGTGGATTCACTACTACTTCCGGTGTAGCATCAATTGTAGCACCGGGTGGAGGAGATGAAGAATCCAGAGTTCTTTACGATAACGGAGATGGGACCTATTCTGATTATTATGGGAGCCGATACAGTTATCAGGGAGATGGAAACTGGGCAGATGCCAATGGAAATTCATATCGTACCTGGAATGACGAAGGTTATCATTTCGGAAACCAACTGGAACAGCATGAACTTCAGGGCAGTAACGGTACTGTTAATGTAATAGAAACAACAAACGGAGATTATTATTATTGTGACGCAGATGGGGTCGGATACACAGACAATGGTGACGGCACCTGGACGGATGAGAATGGGAACATCTATACAGAATAAAAGAAAGCGTTTTTCGAAACCAAAAGGAATCGAAAAACGCTTTTTCATATATGACATATAAAAAAATGGAATCATAAACGATAGCATATTATTTGCGAATATCTACTAGTCCCTTTTTCAGTATATATTCAGAGAACTCATATGAAGCTCCGTCTCCAGTCACATTCAGATACAGATTTTTGAGGTCGCTTTCATTTACGATCCAGGCCATGTTCAGTTGTACACTTTCGCCTGGTTTTATAGAGGAAATATAGTTTCCACCGTTGCCATAATTTTCAGAGACACTATAATATACCATTTCTCCAGTCTTTGCCACGCCGGTCCAACTAATGTAGTCATAGCCATCGCCGGCCTGTTCTGTTGGAATGTAAAGCTGCACTTTTCCATTTTCCTTAGTCAGGGTCAGTAAAGCACCAAGATAAAGCATATGGTCGATTTCCTCATTTGAATGATTGATATAGGTAACTGTAACATAGACCAGTTTCTGATTCACTTCCTCTGACTTCACAATTTCATCCAGGGAATCGATTCCGTCGCCCGATTTCACATAATTCAATGTGTTTGTAGATAGCTTTCCATCAGCATCAATGGCTTCCGCCCATTCTTGTGGTATTTTGTCCGGATCGAGAAGCTGAAGATTATCAGAAATTTGAACAGAATCTACCTTTGCAGAAATCGTTTTTTCCAGATATTCACCATTTGTGTTTTCACCAATCACATCCAGATCAAAGGTGTCACCAATTTGGTAAATGGGCAGTTTTTTCTCATTTACAGAAGTACTTATTTCATCATTATCAGCTTCTGTCTTTTCAGATATCATCTCTCCGCTCCATGTAGGCAATCCGGCGGTCTTTACCATAGTCGTGTTTCCCTCAATCACCAGATTTTCTGCTACTTTTATGGCTTCATCCTTTGACACATCATCTCCGATGTAGATCATAAGGACACGATATAAATCCGGGCAGACAAGATAAATTCTCTGGTTAAGAGCCCCGCTTTCGGTAATGCTATTATATTTGAGATATATCCCCTGGTATTTTCCAAATGTACGCTCTTCACTATCAATAACATTCTGATCCTGTACTACCTGTCCCAGATCATTTTTATCCAACAGGACAAATGAAAAACTGAACCCGCCAGTCATGCCATGCTCAGGATATTGGAGATGGTACTCGTCAATCCAGCTCATGCCCTCCGGAACATATTTAGCAGACAGATCTACCTCTGGGACCTCATCTGGAAGCACGGTCTTCTTTGCTGCATCACCAGCATCAATTTTGACTGAAACACCATAAGAACCCTGTTTTTCCAAAAACCAGTGATACAGATTTACTCCTGCATATACTGCCGTGGAAACTGCCAGCGCACACGCAGCTGCCACTGCGGCAACTTTCGGAGCTGTCCATCGTTTTCTTCTTCGCAGATTCGCCACTTTATTATCCGCCAGCTGCTTTGCTACCTCATTTTGAATCATATTATGGATAAAATCCGGTGTTTCGGGAATATCGTTTTTCATATCTTCTAATCTCATATTGACACCTCCTGTAATTCCTGCCTTAATTTTCCTCTTGCCCTTGCAAGTCTCTTTTGAACAGCACCTTCCGATATTTCAAGGATCTGGGAGATTTCTTTTACACTGAAATCTTCTATGTAGTATAGAATAACGGGTAAACGCAGTTCCTCTTTTAAGGAATTTACAGCTGTATACAATTCACTGTAATTCTTTGTTTTTTCTGATTCCGGTTCCTGTCTGTCAGCCAGATTTTCCAATGGGATAAATTTACTGGATTTACGCACAAGGCTGTAACATTCGTTGATTAAGATACGGATTAACCAGGTCCGGGCATAGTTATCGTTTTTTAATGTACCGACGTTGGAAAAAGCCTTCACAATTGTATATGGGTAAGAAGTAAGACAGGTGTATAATGTCAACAGAGGGGAAAGATTTATTTCCTCTATTATTAAAAAAATAAAGTTTATTTGGGGATATTTTGAAAAACTGTACGTCTAATCTATGTAAATGAAAATTGCCGGCCGGCTAAAGAAGGTGGTGTTAAAGTGACCAAAGAAGAATTAGGGACGTTGATTCTCAATTCAGAGAGACAATTGTATTCTACTGCCAAAACAATTTTAATTAACGATCAAGATTGTGCGGATGCTATTCAGGAAACGATTGTTAAGGCATTTTCAAAGATTGGAACTTTGAGAAATGACAAATATGCCAAGACTTGGTTGATTCGTATATTGATCAATGAGTGTTATACTCTTTTGAGAAAGTCGAGTAAACTTGTTTCTTTGGAAGGGATGAGTGAAATGACAGAAATTGAGACAGATCAGAGAACTGACTATAGCGACTTGTACAGAGCCGTAAATTCTTTGAAAGAAGAATTACGAATGCCAGTTATTCTGTACTATATTGAGGATTTCAACATAAAAGAGATTGCGCAGATTCTTGAGATAACCGAGGGAGCAGTTCAAAAAAGACTTGCCAGAGCACGGGGAAAGCTTAAGCGTAATTTACAGGAAAGTGAGGAGTTGACAGTATGAGGTTAGAAGATATGAAAAAAGATATTCCTGAAACTCCGGAGTTCATCCACACGATGATCCAAAGCGAAGTGAAAAAACAGCTACAGGACACGAAGGTGGTTAATATTCAGACAAGGAGAGTGAAAAAATGGACAGGTGCCAGAGTGGCTGCAGCAATAGCCGTATGTGTATTGGCTACATCGACCATAGTCTATGCAGGTACCAAATTATATCATATGTTTTTAGAAAAACAAGGAGCCTACAGTATCGTAACGGGAATTAAGGCGGATGGCAGCACAGGGAAAATTAATCTTCCTGAAAGAATTCATGATATAGATATCTCAGCAGGATATATTCCAGAAGGAATGGAATGGATTGATGAATTTCATCTGGAATATCCTGAGCATGATCGAACCGGAGGATTCAGCTTTGCATCTGTGCTTTTAGACGAGGATGATTTGAGCAAAGTAATGCAAGATAAGAATGTTGTTGACTGTGAGGAACGAACTTTTGGCAATTATGAAGGTGTATATCTTAAATATAATGACCTGGCAGAGGATGGATCTTTTAATCAAAGGATTTACCTTCTTCGCCCAGATGTATATCGTGTAATTACTGTTTATATCGGTGATGATATTTCAAAAGAGGATGCCATTAAAGTGGTAGAAAACCTTGTAATCACTGAAAATGATACAATGATTGAAACCGCTGGTTTGTATACGTGGAGCGAAATGGTATCCCCTGAAGAATCATCGGGAGAAGCAGTGATGACTTCTATTGCAGATAATAAATTGCTAATGCATCAGATTGGTGAAGTGTTTGATATATCAGCATCTGGTGAAGACAGAGATGGCAACTATATTGAAAATGATAAAATTTCAGTTTGTGTTGATGCTGTTCAGGTGGAGGACAATCTGCAGCTGCTTGGTCAGAATAATGTGCCGGAAGAATGGACTGATGCAGTTGGAACTGATGGAAATTTAGTAAATAATACGCTGTCTTATATTAAGTCCGGTAATGGCATTGATTCAGTGGATGAGATTGTAAAAACAGAAAGTGTGAAACAAAAGCTCGTCTATGCGACAGTTACTTATACCAATAAGTCAGATGAAGAAATTAACCATATGCTTTATATTGGTACATTGCTGTTGATGGACCATGAAGATGGATCATATCAAATTTACGATCCGACAGAACAGTCCGGAGATGACTACGATCGTGTTATATGGGATGGTGTTGCACGTACAGCTGAAATGACATACAACAGTATATCAGAGGATTATGGAAATGGAGGAAACTATATTTCTTCATTAAAACCTGGTGAGAGTATACAGGTGAATATGGCATGGATCGTAAATGAGAATGACTTGAATAATATGTATCTGAATCTTAACGGTGATGGAGCTGCATATGAGTTTTCAGATTCAATGTTAAAAACAGGATTGGTGGACATATATCAGTAATGAAAATCTTATTATAGAGAAGAGGCTGTCCGTAGTGGGCAGCTTCTTTTAGATGCAGCGTTCGGTACGGATTGCTTAAAAACATCGTTTCAGATGCGATACTCTATCATTAACCTGCCAAACATCAATCTGGGACAGTTGCAGATAATTCTTGCCGCAGCAGGCTTGCTCTCCGTATTAGCAACGGTTAGCTGTACGCTATTCCTGTCTGCGAAGTTTAAAGATACCCTGACGGTTTTACTGATCTCTATTGTGGTTCTTTTCATGCCGCTTTTTGCTTATGTGGCGATGGGAGCAACATGGTTCTCCACCATACTTCCATCTGCCGGAATTGGTATGCAGAACAATTTCCTTTATCAGCTGGCGAATTTCAACTATCTGCATATCGGTGGAATGAGCTTCTGGACACCGTATGGATTTCGGCAGGAATTGAATAACTGTGCGTCGCATTCTCGTTACTTAGTGATGAGTTAGGGCTTGAATGAAAAAGTAAATTCTACATTCTAATATACCTTGATTTTATGCGGGATTTAATTCTATTTTCGGAGATATACAACTTGATTTTTTTTTAGTATATAATGCTTTTATACGGCATAAACAGCATAGTTTTTTGCATGATAAAAGGACATCTGGAAATAGTGTGCAGGACTAAATTCCACATGTCTGTTGGAAAGACTAAATTCTATGCAATGAAACTTGCCTGTGCCTGTATTGTTATTATTATTTTATTAATGCTGGTATCAATGTGACTTCATCGGCTGGTATCTCTGCCAATCCTAATGCTTTATGAAGTCTGTTATCCAGCAGGAGACGGGATACTTCATATGGACTGTGTCCATTGAGGCTGTCCCGTTTTTCGCTGTTGATATGATTTAATAACAGCAGCGTTGTCTTGTCTGTCATTTTTTCAAAGCTTGTTCCTTTTGGAAGGACATACCTTATATATTCATGATTCTTTTCAAGAGCACCTTTTTGATCAGAACGGTTGGGATCACAATAATAAATACGTGTGCGTACTTCCCCATTTTTGCTATATTCCAGACTTTGCCGGTCCTGAAATTCATGTCCGTTGTCCGTAAGTATCACTTCGAAAAGTTTCTGGAACAGTTCAATTCCAAGTAATTCTGTTAAATGATCAAAAATCCTGGTTACTTCTTTCTGGGTCTGTTCTTCTAAAAGAAACATAAGCATAAGGCTACAGTTTCGAAAGAACATAGTCAGAAAGCAGGGACTGGTACCTTTTGCTCCTTCAACGGTATCCATCTCGACTACATAAACAGATTTGCTCGCTGCGATATATTCCAGAAATTCTTTATAGCTCCTATCTTTTCGGAAACTTCTGTCTTTAAGGCTGGCAGTAGTTTTTCTTTTCCGCTGCTTGTATACCACTTTACGGCGCAGATCTATGTTTCTGGCTTGAAAAACGCCACGGTCTATGTAAGAATATATGGTTCTTCTGGAACAGGCGATCTCATCAGCATGAGATGCGTAGATGTGGGCAATAGATTGTCCTTTTTTGAGAAGCGGTGACAACAGGATGTCCAGTTTCTGTATACTTTCCGGTGTCTGATTGATTCCTTCTCTGCTTGTGGTCCTAAGGGCTTCATAGGTGTCCTGGGCGTATTTTGAAGAATAAATCTTTTTGTCCATCATGCAATTCGTTTTCTTGCTGCATCCATTGCACACATAAGGCGGTTTATTTAATTTCTCACATTCTCTTGGTTTATAAAATTTACAGACATCGCTGCATCTGAATTTTCTGCAGAGGACACATTTGTGCCGGCATTCATTATCACCGCACATATGCATGACATTACATATATTTGTCCGGGGCTTTGAACGATCATAATTATTTGCACAGGGAATAGGGGCAAATGCATCTGTACTTCTTTCCCTGATAATAGAATGACGTCTGACTTCTTTGGATATGGTACTTGGATCCTTGTTTAATTCTATTGCAATACTTCTAAATGAATCACCGTTATTTAAATGCTGTTCGATTATAATACGTGCAGATAAGTCAAGATGTTTTTGGTTGCCTTTTGGTCTTCCTGTATTCATTTTATCCTCCTTCTGCACAGGCAGGGGATCATCTGCAGTAGTATTTTATAAAAAGAAGAAGGAAAAATCCATGCAGAAGTAATTTCTACAGGTATAGAATTTACTCTTGCAAGGTAGAATTTAAAAATACATTTAACCCTCATTTTTGTGAAAGTGCCAGTTATGAAAAAAACTTGCAAATAAGAACTAATGTTCGTATAATTGCATTAAGAGCTATCAGACGAAGGAGGTGCTTTTTTTTAATGAAAGTGTGTGTTTTGACAGTAAGCTGTATAGAAATGGGGAATCGCATACGTACATTGCGGAAGAGAAGAGTGGGAAGTCAGTCAGAATTTGCGGAGAAACTGGATGTATCTGTTATCACAATATCCCGGATAGAGAATGGCATGACAAAGATTGATGCAGAACTTCTGATCAAGATGTCAGAGGTTCTGCAGGTACCGGTGAATATCATCCTTGGAATTGGGCAGCAGGAATATTTTGTATAAATACAGTTTGGGTCAATAGATATTGATTGGGAGCACAAAAGATGGAAATTCTGGTAAGCGTAGGAATGATTATATTTGCCATTGCTTTTTTTTATGTATATTTTTTGGCATCAGCAATATTGTTTTGTGATGCCCCGGTTTCATTGATAGGTGCACTTTTTTCATTCTTTTGTTTGTGTCCGATTGGAAGACACAAAATACATATTGGCAGAGAAATGAAGTATCGATGGGCAGATTGTATAAGTGAAGTAAATCCTCTTTATGTGGCTGGATTTTTCAGAAAAAACGCATCAGATAAGAATATATTATCGAATCTTAAAGGGAAATTTTACTGTGAAACTGCGTTATGTGGGATTTGGGCAATAGCGTTTATATGCAAAATATATATGAATGCAAATATCTGGAAAATATGTGACTATATATTTGGAGGCTGTTTTGTGGTTGTTGAAGTGGTCTGGTGTTATTATGCTCTGTATTATAAATGGTATTACAATGAGGCTTTTCGTTACACAGAGGGACCGGATCATATATGGAAACCTTTCAGCAATATAGCGGAATATTCCAGAAATCCTCAATTTGCAAGTTCGTATTATTATTATCGTGTGCCGTTTGAAGAGATTAAGAACAAAATAGAGCAAGAATGTACTTCGCAGCAATATATTTTTGCAGGAGCATATAGCAAAAAGGAAGTGCACTCTATAATTTACTGGAAGAAAACGGAGAAGTCTGTTGAGATTTTACAGTTGGGGCAGATGCAGAAATATTCCGAAGAAAACATGCAGATATTAAATGAATTTTTTGCACATTTCTGGAAACAGGAACTGAGTGCGGAAAAACAAAAAGTAAAAGTTATTGCAATCTTGTGCATAGAAAATGCAAACCGGGAACTGAGGAGGCATTTATTAAGCCTATGCTACGTTGATCAAAAAGATGGAGAACAGGGAAGATACAGACTTCCAGTAGTTATCCTGCATCAGGAAGAACCGCAGGTTCAGATTTTACCGTTATATTCAAAGTGGCGTGGTAAGAAAGAATATGATGAAATGAAAGAAGAAGTCAGTTCTATCCTGGGATTGAGTACTACAAGGGAAGAAGAATGAGCATAAATCGGAGGCGACTTTTTGCTGCCTCTGATTTTTCTATATTTGCCCAAAGAAAACACTTGTTCGAAAAATTGGAAGTGTAGTATACTTAATAAAGAATGGATAAGGAGAATGTATGAAACAGTTAGAAAAGGCCAGGAAATACGAAGAACTGTATAAGGAATTGTTTGACAGGAACAGTAAGGTAACCACGATTTGTCTGCTGTTGTGTGGTGCTTTTTGGGTGTTAAAACTCTACGTGTTGAGTGAACAGTGTCTTATATTGTTTTTCTTTTCTGGCGGACTGTATGGGGTGAGGCGAATTCATCGAGAGCATGTTCAACTGGGCGAATATTATTTGCCAGATCAGCTAAGAACATCATCTATCTGTAACAAAGTACTGTATAAAGGTAATGTAATTCCTGTTAGCAGGGCAAATGTAATTGATGTCTGGATATTGGTATGCTGTTTGGGGGCGGCGACGCTTTTGTTATGGATTGAATGCATCTTCAGTAAAGATATTGAAGGCACTCCGGCACTTATAATGTTTTATGGCATTGTGCCTGTTATATGTCTGGAATATATTTCTGGGTTTCGTACAGTGCATAGAAGGCTCAAACGTCTGACATGGAAAAATTTTCGATATCATATAGGTTGGTGTAACATCGGTGAAAAACTGCCGAAACAATATAAACTGGGAAATTGTGAGATAACAAAGGAAAACAGGATTTTTTTCAGGACATACTATACTGTAAAGACAACCAAAACTAATAACATCTATAAGAAAGTCATGTATTGTAGAAAAGAAGAAATAAATATAGGGTCTACATACGTTCTGTACGAAATCTGTGGTGTCCGATATATACAATAGCAAATCCATAAATCGAGGGAAAAATATAGTCGAACTGGAATTCTCGGGCATTGAGTATCTGAAATTGTTTCCGTATGATGAAGAATATACCTGTGAAATCCTTGGAGTAACTCTGATATTGGAGGACGGCAAAATATTCTGGTGTGACTGTGATGGCATATCAAAAGAAGAATTTCCAGATTACAGGGGAATTTCAATTTGCGCGTCGGAACTTAGGTGGCGCTGGGGAGATGGAAATAATATAGAAACAGAGCGGGAATAAGGGGCTAAATGGCTGGACGAAACGCGAATGGCTATGCTATAATGACCCACGATATAGAGAATTTTCGTGAAGCACATATATATAGAAGGGAGCACATCCAAGAATGATAGATCAGAGCAAAATCCGTAATTTTTGTATCATTGCACATATAGACCATGGCAAGTCTACGCTTGCTGACCGAATTATCGAGATGACTGGTACGCTGACTGAGCGTGAGATGCAGTCTCAGGTCCTTGACAATATGGAACTGGAGAGGGAGCGTGGTATCACGATCAAATCCCAGGCAGTCCGTATCGTGTACAAGGCGAGTGACGGGGAGGAATATATCTTCAACCTGATCGATACCCCAGGACATGTCGATTTTAACTATGAGGTTTCCCGAAGCCTTGCAGCCTGTGACGGCGCAATTCTTGTCGTGGATGCGGCACAGGGAATCGAGGCACAGACACTGGCGAACGTATATCTTGCACTGGATCATGATCTGGATGTCCTTCCGGTCATCAACAAGATCGATCTTCCGAGCGCAGAGCCGGATCGAGTTGTCAATGAGATCGAGGACGTGATCGGAATCGAGGCACACGATGCACCGAGGATCTCAGCCAAGACAGGACTGAATGTAGAGGAAGTTCTGGAGCAGATCGTTACGAAGATCCCTGCACCGAACGGTGATGTGGATGCACCGCTCAAAGCGTTGATCTTTGACTCCATTTATGATGCATACAAGGGCGTTATCGTATTCTGCCGTGTGCTGGATGGCCGTGTAAAGAAAGGAACACAGATCCGCATGATGGCGACAGGATTTACGACAGAAGTTGTAGAGGTAGGTTATTTTGGCGCAGGTCAGTTCATTCCATGTGACGAGCTGACAGCAGGCATGGTTGGATACATTACAGCAAGTATCAAGAACCTCGGAGATACCAGAGTCGGTGATACAGTAACGGATAATGAGAGACCGTGTGCAGAAGCACTTCCAGGATATAAGAAAGTACAGCCGATGGTTTACTGCGGACTTTATCCGGCAGATGGTGCCAAGTACGGCGATCTGAGAGATGCACTTGAGAAGCTGCAGTTAAACGATGCTTCCCTGTTCTTCGAACCAGAGACATCTGTGGCACTGGGCTTTGGTTTCCGCTGTGGTTTCCTTGGTCTTCTTCATCTGGAGATCATTCAGGAGCGTCTGGAGAGAGAGTACAATCTGGATCTGGTAACGACAGCACCGGGTGTTATCTACAAGGTTTACAAGACAAACGGCGATATGATCGAACTGACCAACCCATCCAATCTCCCGGATCCGTCAGAGATCGAATACATGGAAGAGCCGATGGTAAATGCCGAGATCATGGTAACAACCGAGTTTATCGGCGCAATCATGGATCTCTGTCAGGAACGCCGTGGCCAGTACATCGGAATGGAATATATGGAAGAGACGAGAGCACTTCTGAAATACAAACTGCCTCTGAATGAGATCATCTATGATTTCTTCGATGCACTCAAATCCCGTTCCAGAGGATATGCTTCCCTCGATTACGAGCTCTGCGGTTACGAGCGCAGTGATCTGG
>ENA-OQDT01000280-OQDT01000280.1-human-gut-metagenome-genome-assembly--contig:-NODE-280-length-33618-cov-3.244961_pt1 | contig 33618 bp, 36 predicted proteins | sample MGYA00242786_ERZ504617 | MGnify/ENA primary metagenome ERZ504617 (study PRJEB26092, sample SAMD00036337) | human gut metagenome | host: Homo sapiens | study: EMG produced TPA metagenomics assembly of...
ACTGAAGAGATACCAGATCCCCCTTGAAAGCATCCACCGGAATATACCATCATGTACAGGCCGTGGAGGGAAAAAATACGCAACCCCCATCCTGATTCTTGAAAGCCTCCTGGTCTCACACTCCTTTGGGGATAGCCTACCTTATTTATATCTATACACTGGAAAAAGGACGCAAAAAAGAAGCCTTGCGCAACCTCAGGTTCGAACACGAAGCATTAACGCTTGCACTGGAAGGAGGGAATACCTACGCGTGGTGTTTCGACGGAAAGACCGCCGATGCTCGACCAAGCTTTCTGCGAACTGACCAACCGTTCCCAAAACCTGTTGGGAATAGAGGAAATAGCCCATTATGTACACCCCGACGAACAAGCCCGGTTCAGAAAAAACGTATCCAACATACTATACCGGCAACGAAGAACAGCCCAATACCGTTGCCAATTCAACGACACCGGTTACCAATGGTGGGAATTCAGATACAGCGTGTTGCAGAATAATGAACAAAATCCTATCATCACCGGACTTCTGGTAAACATTCAGGAGATCAAAGACAAGGAAGAAGAACTGATACGCGCCCGCAAACTGGCGGAACAGGCGGAACTGAAACAATCCTTCCTGGCCAACATGAGCCATGAAATCCGTACTCCGCTTAATGCCATCGTGGGATTCTCCAACCTGCTCACTACCGAGAAAAACATCTCGGAAGAAGAGAAAAAAGAGTTTGCCTCCATCATAGACAACAATACCAGACTCTTGTTGAAGCTGGTCAATGATGTGCTGGAACTATCCCGTATAGAATCCGGCAATATGTCCTTTCATTGCGAGGATTGCAGCGCGCATCATTTCGCCGAAACGGTCTATCAGACCCATCAGGTAATTATTCTCCCTCCAGTGGAATTCATCAAAGAATTTCCCGACGAGGATGTGACCATACACATAGACCGTATGCGCCTCACCCAAGTCATCACCAACTTTTTGGGAAACGCCAAGAAGTTCACCTCCCAAGGACACATCAAACTGGGTTATTTCTGCGACAAAGAGAAAAAGGAAATCCATTTCTTCGTAGAAGATACCGGTGCGGGAATCCCTAAAGAAGAATTACAAATGATATTCGAGCGGTTCTACAAGCGGAATGAGTTTGTACAGGGGGTAGGGCTGGGACTCGCCATCAGCAAGGTCATTGTAGAAAAAATGAACGGACACATCGATGTGCAATCCGAGGTGAACAAGGGCAGCCGTTTCACCGCCGTACTGCCCTATCTGTAATTTTATTCCTGTGCAGGCTGTTTAGGCAGGGCGAACTGCAAGACCAGATACGCCAGCACACCCGCCAGCACCGTTCCCAGTATGACACCCATCTTTGCCTGCGTCAGCAACACCGGCGAATCCCCGAAAGAGAGGTTGGCTATGAACAAAGAAACCGTAAAACCGATACCTCCCAAAAGACAGATACCTGTCAGGTTCACCCAGGTCATGCCTTTCAGCAGTCCGGCGAACCCCATCTTTATCACCAGCCAGGTAAAGAAATAAATGCCGGCAAACTTACCCGCCAGCAATCCCGCCAGCACCGCCCAGGTAGCCATCCCCACTTCCAGACCGCCATGATCCGCCGTGAGCGAGACACCCGCATTGGCAAAGGCGAACAAGGGAAGAATAATATAATTCACCATTCCATGCAGACTGTCTTCCAATGACTGCAAGGGAGATATGACACGGTCCGAGGAAGACTCGATGCTTTTCAGCACATTGATCTGCATCTTGCTTAACACAACACTTTCCTTGTCACTGGCAGGAAAGACAGCAATGTTCTCGCGGATGCGGTTAATGTACTTACCTATCTTGTAATGAGGAGTGGCGGGAACCGTGAAGGCTGCGACAACTCCCGCAATGGTAGCGTGGATGCCGCTCTGCAAAAACAGATACCACATAATCACTCCCCAGAAAATATAAAACCAACGGTTGTGCACCCGGAAGAAATTCCCGCCGCAAAGTATCAGCAGGATACCCGCCGAAGCAATCAGGTAGTTCACCGACAGATGAGAGGTGTAAAAAAGGGCGATGACCAGAATGCCGCCGATATCATCGACCACAGCGAAAGCGGTCAGAAAGACTTTCAAGCTCAGCGGAACCCGCTTGCCGAACAGGCTGAGCACTCCCAGCGAAAAGGCGATATCCGTAGCCATCGGTATGGCCAGACCACTTTGGGCCGGAGTTCCCGCCGTCATGAAATAATAGATCAGCACCGGAACCAGCATACCGCCGCACGCCGCCACGATGGGCAAAAGCGCCTGCCGGAAACTGGACAACTCGCCCACCAGTATCTCACGCTTTATCTCCAGCCCCACACTGAAGAAAAAGACAGCCATCAAAGCATCGTTGATAAAAGTCATCAAGGTCATGTGATGCCCGTTATGACTGAAGAAATTAAATTCTCCTATCTGAAGATGCACCTCGTAATTCCAAAAGGAGGCATAAATATCCCCCCACGGAGAATTGGCCAGGAACATAGCCAGCAAGACTACCCCCATCAGCAACATCCCTCCATTAATATGATAGTGCGCCGCCCGCTGGAAGGAAAAGTTCAAGTTCAGAATTTTCAGTTTTTCCATATCAATTGAATTTAAGAGTTTGTGATAAATTGCCATCAAAACACAAGCCCTTCCTGTTATTGACTTTTTAATTTCAACTAACAGAAAGAGCCCGCTTATTGTTTGCTCCCCAGAGCTTGTTTATTCTTGAATTAATCCAGCTTCAGAACGGCCAGGAACGCCTTTTGCGGTACTTCCACATTACCGATCTGTTTCATTCGTTTCTTACCTCTTTTTTGTTTTTCCAACAATTTACGCTTACGGCTCACGTCACCGCCATAACACTTCGCGGTCACATCCTTGCGCACCGCCTTGATGGTTTCCCTTGAGATAATCTTCGCCCCGATAGCTGCCTGAATGGCAATATCAAACTGCTGGCGCGGAATCAGCTCTTTCAGTTTCTCACACATACGCTTGCCCAGGTTATAGGCATTGTCCACATGTGTCAGGGTAGAAAGCGCATCCACCGGCTCACCGTTCAACAAGATATCCAGCTTCACCAGTTTGGAAGGGCGGAAACCCGACTGATGGTAGTCAAAGGAAGCATATCCTTTCGAGATACTCTTCAGCTTGTCATAAAAGTCAATCACGATTTCACCCAGCGGCATCTTGTAGTGAATCTCCACCCGGTTGCCCGACACATAATTCTGCCGCACCAGTTCGCCGCGCTTGCCCAGACACAGTGTCATGATAGGGCCGATGTAATCGGTGGCGGTAATGATCGTGGCATCAATGAAAGGTTCCTCGATGTGGTCAATCAGCGTCGGATCGGGCATACCGCCGGGATTATGCACCTCGTTGGCATGTCCCTGCTTGTCATACACCATGTACGACACGTTGGGCACGGTCGTAATCACATTCATATCAAACTCGCGGTCCAGACGTTCCTGAACAATCTCCATGTGAAGCAATCCCAGAAAACCGCAACGGAATCCGAAGCCCAGAGCCAGTGAAGACTCCGGCTGGAAAGTCAGCGAGGCATCATTCAGCTGAAGTTTCTCCAGCGAAGCGCGGAGGTTCTCGTAATCTTCCGCCTCGATAGGATAAACCCCGGCAAACACCATCGGCTTCACTTCCTCGAATCCGGCAATCGCCTTTTCACACGGACGGGCGATGTGAGTGATGGTATCCCCCACCTTCACCTCGCGCGAGGTCTTGATGCCCGAAATGATATACCCCACATCTCCTGTGCGCAGTTCCGCACGGGGAATCATATCCATTTTCAGCACACCGATCTCATCTGCATCATACTCCTTGCCGGTATTGAAGAATTTTACCTTGTCCCCTTTGCGGATCACACCGTTCTCTATTTTAAAATACGCGATGATTCCACGGAAAGAATTGAATACCGAGTCGAAAATCAAAGCCTGTAGCGGCGCCTCTTCGTCTCCCGTCGGGTGCGGGATACGTTCCACCACCGCCTTCAATATCTCCTCCACACCCATTCCGGTCTTGCCGGAGGCACGGATAATATCCTCATGTTTGCAGCCCAGCAGGTCGATGATTTCATCTTCCACCTCATCGGGCATGGCACTCGCCATATCACATTTGTTCAGCACGGGAATGATTTCCAGGTCATGCTCCAACGCCATGTACAGATTCGAGATAGTCTGCGCCTGCACTCCCTGCGAAGCGTCCACAATGAGCAGCGCCCCTTCACAGGCGGCTATGGAACGGGATACCTCGTATGAAAAGTCCACGTGTCCCGGAGTGTCAATCAGATTCAGTACATACTTCTCTCCCCCATACTCGTACTCCATCTGGATGGCATGGCTCTTGATCGTAATACCTCTCTCCTTTTCCAGGTCCATATCGTCAAGCATCTGCCCTTCGGTTACCTGGATGGTTTTTGTAAACTCCAACAAACGGTCGGCCAAGGTCGATTTCCCGTGGTCTATATGTGCTATAATGCAAAAATTTACGGATATTCTTCATCTTCGTCACTTAAATTTCGCGCAAATATACAAAAACTCGCTCATATACGGATGAATTTTGCAGGAATAATACAAACCATCTGAAATCAAAACCAGAAGATTTGCCAACAATATTCATTCTTAAAAGTGGCCGTTCTTAAGTCCTTCCTCCAATTTTTCCATCCATTTATTAAAACGAGGACATTTGCCTCGAATATCATCTATATCCAGCGCCTCAAGAATCATCTCCCCGTCAGCAGTCTTCTCATACGGGAATATCCTCATCAATCGTTTGGAAGGAGCGGTATCCGCCCCTCCGTTTATATCTTCAGGGGTAGGATATGAATCTATTATCCGCTGCAATTCATCCAAGCTTTCCTGATCATCCACCACAACATTGAAACCGTCCATACTGGTATACATCAGGGATTCAATCTCATGCCGTTGGATATAAGGCAGAAAACAGGAAGCATCCATAAATTCCGTTACCTTTTCTTTTATCCCCTGCTCCATATCCGGCAGTCTCAAACTGTCTGTGGTATAGCCGGGAAAATCTGTAGGAAGTCTGAAAAAGTCAAGCAAGGTTGTGATTAACACGTTTTTTGTCGCAGCCACCCGTGAAACGTCATTCTTCAGATATTCAAAACCCACATTCCCACCTTTTTTATTCAATTTCCTGTTCGTTAAGATTTTCTGGGCATTCATAGGATTAGTAAATCCTTTCGAATACAAATAGGGAATTACACGCTTCTGAATAAAACTCACTTCCGTATCGCCTTCAACTATAAACACTACTCTTTTCATTCCCACTCAATTTAAAGGCTGCCCGCCAATGACATTCTTCTCCCATATTTCTCCCAAGCTGTAATCTTCCAGCCAATGCGCTAAATTCTCAGAATCAAGCCGGTTGAAAACAGTCGCGTTGTCTTTACGATCCACAACAATGATATCTTCCGGTTCAAAGTTATCCACCAAATTGACAGATTGAGTGGAGATAATTATCTGAGCTTCTCTGGAAGCTTTTTTGATCAAAGCAGCCAGTTTGTTGACCGCTACCGGATGTAGTCCGAGTTCCGGCTCGTCAATGATGACCGTCTTTGGCAGATCCGGCTGAAGCAACAACGTTGCCAGACAGATAAAACGCAGTGTTCCGTCTGATAACTGGTACGCATTAAAATACGTATCAACAGTTCCCTTCTGCTTCCACTCCAGCTGGATCAGCTGTTCGTTCAAGCGGTTGGGCATTAAACAGAATCCCTCAAAAAAAGGAGATACGGAAGCTACCGCCTTTTCTATACGTGTGAAATGTTTTGGATGCTTTTCTTTCAGATAATATAAGAATGCGGCAATGTTAGCCCCATTGTTCTTCAAGCTGACATTATCATCCATATTACATTTTCCTTTCATGGGGGAACGGTCTCCCGTATCATGGAAATGATACACCTCAAATTCGCGTAAGAAGCTGTTTACATAAAATGCCTGTCCGGTATGGTCGTTCTTAAATGAAGATTCCTGCTTGTTGACCTCGTGCAGTTGTTTGTGCCAGGATACCCCATTGTGATAAGCCGTATCAATACGCTCAATAAATAAAGAATCCTGAGCCTCTTTCATATTTACAATAAAACGATTATGAGCATCCTTACCGCGTTCCGCAAAAAAATCAAGTCAAAGGACAAATGATCAGTTTCTTTTTTTCCCATATACAACAAACTGTCGGAGCCGCCTTTGGTGAGAACATAATTCTGAAGATTCCGCTCGTACAGGTTATGTATAAGAGTAAAGGCAGAAATGAAATTGCTCTTTCCTATTCCATTCCCACCTATCAATATATTTATGGGAAACAGCTCTACAGTTTGTTCCTTTATTGATTTGTATCCTTCAATCGTTATTTTCTGTATCATCAAAATTTTGTTTACATTCTCAAACAACAATACAAAAGTAGCTTTTTTGCCTGAATACTACAATTTTGCCGGTTGCAAATCTCTTATTTTTCATTTCTTTTATAGATATCTCAGACTTCAACAAATATACAAAAAAAATGCGTTGACAACATACCAAACGATGTGCCAACGCATTTTTTATGAGTTTAAAATCTTCTTCTTACACCAATTTTACAAAGATCTCGCCTTCCACTTCAGAAGTAACGACCTTATTCTTCTTCTCAGCAGCCAGCCCAGCCCCAGGAAGAAATACCTTGTCAGCTTTCAGTTTGGTTGCTTTCTTGATTTGTTTTTTGTGTCAAACCTTCAGTTCCATTCAATGCTTCCCAGATTTGTCCGGCCAAAGCACCTGCTTTTTCTTTCAACATTTTCAATTTGCTTTTAGTTAAACGTTAACCGCACCCACACATTCCGATGTGAATGTTTGTGTTTCTTATCGCTTGCAAAGATACACAAAATTATGTTATTCAACACTTTTGCATCGAAAAAGTTTGTATTTCTATAAGAAAAAGCGATTTTTCAACCTATTTTTTTGTTTTTCGAGGTGTTCGCTCCAAATCCGGGCCGCTTCCTCCACCATTCTTGCACAAGGACGCTTGGCGTAATACCGTTCCGTCCTTGCTTCCGGTGTGGATACTACCGGCTCTTTTCCGGACAATCCCAGCAAATCGGCACACCGCAGGGCGCCGTTCCGCTTCTTGAATTCTTCGGCCAGTTCCTGCACCAGAGCGTAATTCGCCGCCTTGCTCTCACGGTCTTTCCCCTCGATGGCGCACTTCTCCAGCCCGGCCAGCAGGAACATGCCGCAAGCAGCACCGCAGGTCTCACGCATCCGCCCTATGCCGCCGCCGAAAGAGGCGGACATGTGCAGGGCCTGTTCACGGGTGAAACCATACAGATCGGCAAAAGCCGTCACTACGGACTGGGAGCAGTTATATCCTTCCTTGAACAAGGCAACGGCCTTTGCCACCCTGTCCTCTTCCCTAACTTCCGTATGCAAATCCAACGTATTCTTGTCTTCTTCCATTTTTCTTACCTCCTTCTTTTCTTTCCGTCTTTTTCCCTTTGTTCTCATTCCGCCACATTGTTTACAATCTCACCCTTGATGAATCCTTTCAAGTTCCCCACCGCAATCCGCATCAGCCGGACACGGGCTTCTTTCGTGGCCCAGGCGATATGCGGCGTAATGAAGCAGTTCTTCGCCGTCAGCAGGGGGTTGGTATATTGGGGAGGCTCGGAAGAAAGCACGTCCAGTCCGGCAGCCGCTATCACACCCTTGTTCAGTGCGTCGGCCAGGTCTTTCTCGTTCACCAAGGGACCGCGGCCGGTATTTATCAGAATGGCCGTCGGTTTCATAAGGGCCAGGCGGGCGGCATTGACCAGCTCTTTGGTATCGGGTGTAAGGGGGCAGTGCAGGCTCACCACGTCACATTCGCGGAACAGCTCATCCAGCTCCATTTTCCGGATTCCTCCGGGAAGTTGTGACTGCGGCTTGGAAGTATAGGCGCATACCTGCATTCCGAAAGCGGCAGCGATGCGCGCCGTCGCCTGTCCGGTGTTTCCCAAGCCGATGATTCCCAGTTTCTTCCCGTCCAGCTCCACCAGGTCGGTATCCCAGTAGCAGAAGTCGGGGTTGTCCGCCCAACGCCCGTGACGGTTGGCATAGGCATAATGGCCTACACGCTGGGTGATGTTCAGTATATGCGCAAAGACCATCTGGGCAACGGAAGCGGTGCTGTAGGCAGGTATGTTGGTGACAATGATGCCCCGCGCTTTCGCAGCCTGGATGTCCACAATATTATATCCCGTAGCCAGCACGCCGATGTATTTCAAGGCAGGCAGAGCAACCATATCCTCCGCCGTAATCACCGTTTTATTTGTAATCAGCACTTCCGCTCCGGCAGAACGCTCCAATAACTCGGCAGGGGCCGTGCGGTCGTACACCGTCAGCTCGCCCAACGCCCGCATCTCCTCCCATGACAAATCACCGGGATTCAATCCGTAACCGTCTAAAACTACTATTTTCATATGCTCAAAAGTTAAATTCCATGTTTTGTCCATTTATTCGGTTAGATTGGAACGCGAATGACGCAAATTAACAGCTGCACAGCATGGATATAAACCGGCCGGAAGGTTGGATTTATGTCATTTGCGTTCCAATTTTTAATTTTATAGCACAGGATCAATGCAATTCATTTTCATTCCTTGAACCGTTCCCCCCAGAGGCTCTGCATCCGTTCCTTTATCTTCGCTTCCTGTGCATTGTTCTGCGGATGCCAGATGCGGCTGTCCTTCACCTCGTCCGGCAGGAACTGCTGCTGCACGAAATTGCCCTGATAGGCATGTGCATACTTGTAATCCTTGCCATAGCCCAACTGTTTCATCAGCTTGGTGGGTGCGTTGCGCAGATGCAAGGGAACAGGCAGATTGCCCGTCTGCCGCACCAGTTCCAGGGCGCTGTTGATCCCCTCGTATGCCGAGTTGCTCTTGGGGCTGGTGGCCAGATACACCGTAGCTTCCGCCAGCGGGATACGCCCCTCAGGCCATCCTATCTTCATCACGGCATCAAAAGCGGCGTTCGCCAGGAGCAATGCGTTGGGATTGGCCAGACCGATATCCTCGGCTGCCGAAATGACCAGTCTGCGGGCTATGAAAGCCGGGTCCTCTCCGGCCTCCACCATACGCGCCAGCCAGTAGAGCGCCCCGTCCGGATCACTTCCGCGGATGGACTTGATAAAGGCGGAAATGATATCATAATGCATCTCCCCGTCCTTGTCATACGCCAACGGATTCTGCTGCAAACGCTCGGTCACCTTCTCATCCGTAATCACCACGGGTCCGGCATCCGCATCCGCCTCCACCACCAGTTCCAGTATGTTCAGCAGCTTGCGGGCATCGCCTCCCGAAAAGCGGAGCATGGCATCCGTCTCCTTCAGCTCTATCTTCTTTTCTTTCAGTATCACATCCTTTGCGATGGCATTATGCAGCAGTTCCAGCAAATCTTCCTTCTCCAATGATTTCAGCACATACAGCTGGCAGCGGGAGAGCAAGGGCCGGATCACCTCGAACGAAGGATTCTCGGTGGTGGCGCCTATCAGGGTCACCACTCCCGTCTCCACCGCCCCCAACAAGGAATCCTGCTGGGACTTGCTGAACCGGTGGATTTCATCAATGAACAGGATGGGGCTGGCCTGAGAGAAAAAAACGGTTGCTTCTCGCCTTCTCTATCACATCGCGCACATCCTTCACACCGGAAGTGACCGCGCTCAGTGTATAAAAAGGAGTTTCCAGCTTGTTGGCTATGATCTGCGCCAGCGTGGTCTTCCCCACCCCCGGAGGCCCCCAGAGGATAAAGGAGGAGATGCGTCCCGCGTCGATCATCTTGCGCAAGACAGCCCCCGGCCCCACCAGGTGTTTCTGACCTATATAATCGTCCAATGTCTTCGGACGCAAACGTTCTGCTAAAGGTTGTGCCATATCTTCATCTTTATTTCGGATAACAAAAATACAGCATATTTTCCTATGAACAAAGCCCAGGGCAACAATATAGGATTTATTTTTTTGAGGCAGAAAAACAAAAGAACATAAAAAACAGGGACTCATACAAAATGAAATACAGGTTCTTTGTCCGTCTGATCCAAAACAATTATTTTTGCAACCCTTTTCCAAAAGAGTGATTATTTCAAATTTAAATGTAATTCTAATAAAGACAGACGATGAAAAAACTTTTTTTCCACCAGCCTGTTGATTTTAGCAGGTATGCTTTTACTGCTAGGCAGCTGCAAAGAGGACGAACTTCCGGTTTCCGGAGAAGGAAACGTGGCAAACAACGAATTGCCCGTCCGGCTGGCCGAAACGGATTATAACCCGGACAACACGTATTACCTGCTGAATGACAATGAATCCCAGGATGTTTATTTCGACTCCGGCCAGCGCAGCTTCTACGTCAGCCGGCCTCTTCAGTTCGGAATGGACGACGAGCACTGTTTCCAACTCCGTTTCTATAGTCCCAGAGCCTTGAAAAACGTGACTTTCTGGGCCAGGATAGACGGTTACGAGGAAGAATTCAAGTTCATGTCGCTGGAAAAGATCATGCCTTTCCAGCAACTCCGGGTACACATACCGTTCGCCACCAAGGACCTGACCGCCTATACCCGCAGCGGAAAGAAAATACGGATCATGGCAAACCCCTACCTCACGGAAGAAAACCTGACCTTCACCGTAGAGTGTGACGACCCGTACTGGACAAGGCTGCAATCCATCCGGTGCAAATGGTACATCGCCTTCGGCAGATACAGTGACACCCAGGACAGCTGGAAGTACAAGATGAAGGCTTCGCACACGCGTGAGGCGGTGGCCATCGCGCTGAACATGGCGTATATGTTCTCGTCGGAACGGTTCAAGACCGCCCTGTACGAGTTCGGCCCGCTGCACAGCAACAATGACAAGGCGGAAATAGACAAGACCGCCCTGCTGGCCAACGTGCTCAACCACCGCGGACTGACCTTCGGCTATACCACCGGCGTGATGGGACTGGGCGGAGGAACCACCTTCGGCATGCATGAAGTGTGTTATCTGGAACACTATGCCGATGACAAAAGCATCACCGAAACCATATTCCACGAGTTTGCCCACTGTGTGGGCTACGGCCATGCGGGAAACATGACTTACGAACAGACGGGACCGGGGTGGATCACCCTGTGCAACAACGTATATGTGGCGCTGTCGCTGGACAAGGAGCTGCCCGTCTATTCCCGCCGCTTCCTGCACACCCGCTGGAGCAGGAACCGTTATTTTGATGATATATACGTGGCTTCGAAACACATTATCGAAGACCCGGAACTCGATGCGCTGGACGGCGGCCTGTCTCCCCTGCGCGGAGAGACCGACCGGGGAGGAAACGACGGGGAGCCGGTGGCGTTCAAGCTGGATTATACCGACTTGCCCGGCGCTACGGGAACCACCTTCCGGCCCCAAGGATGTATATGTGTACGGAGATACCCTGTATGCCGTGAACGATGCGGACAACCAGTACAGCGTAGAGGTGTTCGGCCTTGCCGGCGGCGGCAAGAAGCACTTGGGAAGCATCAAGGAATGGAAGCACGGAGAAGCTACCGGGAAATTCGGCGGCCGCCCGAACGGTATCACCCGTGCCAACGACAAGATTTATGTCACCCACGAAGGAAGCCGTACCGAGATTTTTGATGCGAAGAGCCATCAGTTCCTTACCTGCATAGGCAATGGAAGCTGGGGAACAGGGCCCACGCAGACCGTACATGCCTTCGATGTGCTGCTCTACAAAGGGCTGGTCATGATACACGACAAACGCTACGTCAACTTTGTAGAAGAGCAGGCTATACAGTCCGGAGTGACTCCGCGATTTATGTACGTTCCGAACATCTGGGCGAGACAAACGGCACTTACGGCATGGCGGTGGACGAACAGACCGGCCTGCTCTACTCCACCCATCCCGCCAAACGCATAGACCTGTTCGCCCCTGACGGGATACGGGAAGGAGTTTCACCCAAACGCACCGGGCAACTGGCTTATAAAAATGTACCCTACGACTTGGATTTCTACGAAGGAAGGCTGTTTGTAAGTTCCAACGGCACAGAAAAGTTCTGTGAGGTCAATCCCCGGACGGGAGAGATCATGAAGGACCATACCACCATCGGCGGCATCACCCTGCAAGCACCTGAGAAATTCTGCATCCGCCGCCACACGCTGTTCATCACCGACCGCGTGAAAAACGGGACATGCGTTTACGCCATCCCCATGAGTGAGCTGAAATAAATATATACCTATATAATATAGTAAGAACAACATGAAAATATACGCTTATATCCTGATTGTGCTGTCCGGAGTCCTGACGGCACAATGCAGCAAAGTCACCCTGGATGAAATCTGCGGCTACCCCTCCGCTCCCGGCGGAGGAAACGGGGAAGGAGAAGGAAACGGGGATTATAACAGTTACTGGTATTACTCGTATGAGGCGGCGCAGCTGATTGATGCGGAAACCCTGGGCATGGAAACGGCCGAGGATTTCACCCCTTATACCGTCGCCCATCTGGGGGATACCCTTTTCATCGCAAACATCGGAAAGGCAGGCAGCAGCCTGTTGCTGTTCAGTATAAAGAAAGGTGAACGGCTGGGAACCTTGCAGAGCTGGCAGCACGACGGCGGGGAGAAGAGTTTCGGAAGTCAGATAGAAGCCATCGTGCCGTCGGGCAACCGGCTGTATGTGGCCGAACGCCAGTCGCGCATCCATGTATTCCGGTTGCCGGAACTGTCCTACCTCACCTGCATAGGCAACGGGCAATGGAGCGGCCCCGTATTCCAGGCACAGGCCATGACGGTAAAGGACGGGCTGATTTTCGCACGCGACAAGAACGGAATGGTCAGCATTTACAAAGAGGAGGATGCCACCCCGGAAAATTACCAGAAGGTGAACCGCTACCGCCGGGCATCCGGCAACGGCAGTCCGGGCAACAACGGCTTTGCCAGCCATTCCATGCAGCCCGATGCGGAAGGGCATCTGCTGCTCACGGATTATGAAGGAAAGAAAATACGGGTGCTCGATCCGGCACTGGTCAACGATGATCTGGCAAACGACGCTTCCATCGATCTGGACGATCTTTCCCTGTCGCCCGGCTTCAAGCCCAAGACACTGGCGTTGTGCGGCGACCGCTGGTATGCTACCGGCGATAATGATGCCATCAACATATATGAACGCCAGTCCAACGAATGGAGCAAGAAAATAAAAACTGTAAAAGGATATGCTTTTTCCCAGCCTGCCCGCATCTATGCGCAAAACGACTCTGTGCTATGGGTTTCGGACACGCACAGTTCCAAACGGACACTGGTGAAAATGCTGGTGCATAAGGGGGAAATACGGGAATAGAGGTTCTATTCCGTTCTTTATTCAGAATGTAAATGACACGAATGGCGCAAATTGGGTTTATATCTCTGATTGGCGTCATTCGTGTCATTTACATTCACATATATCAACATTGCCAATCTTTCAATGCAACTGTCAACACGAACCGGTCGTTCACTTGCCATATCGATTACGTAATCGGGGAAGCTATTCTTTTTATTTGGCTGCACACCCATCACAATCCCCTTTCACGGCTCCCCTATCGCCCCCACAATCAGCTGTACTTGAGCCGGCATATAGGTACGGCAACTCAAACCACTGCCCATCTTCTCCAGCTCCTCCCTGAGGTGAGGATAATAGTCAATCCAATACTGCAACTTACGGTAAGCCACCTGCGGATTCAAATCCGGGAAATAACACAGGGCCAGTTCGGTGCGGCCGTACGTGCGTATCTCAAAATTCTCCATACATTCCATACTTTTTATTTACTTCCATAAAAGTACGAAAAACGGACGAGAAGAAAGAATGTTTTTCCAACAATAATCAACTAGAATCAACTGTTATCAACCACAATCCACCGGAATCAACTTTCCGGAATCCGCACATCGTATCTTTGTAATGTCGGGACGATGAAGGCGAAAGATCTATAATCTTACAGCCGTAAGATATAGGATCTTACACGTGAAAGATAGGGTTCTTTCAGCAGTCGGCAACCAGTGGCAGACGGTTAATGGACAGTGACTGACGGCTGACTTACTTCATTCCCCGGCAACAGTGTTTCTTAATTCTCAATTATCAACTTTTAATTTTAACAGACTATGGTAAATTACAGTATCGTTATGCGTAGCAATCCGATGGACGTGGATGCCGCCAAGAAGGCCTACGCCAGTGCACAGTATGCTGAAGTGATGGACATCAACCGCTTTGCCGAGCACATTGCCAGCCACGGCTGTGTGTACAAGCGTGCGGACATCGTGGCTATCCTCACCATGGCAGTGGACTGCATGAGGGAACAGCTTCTGGGAGGACAGAAGATACAGTTGGGCGACTTGGGGGATTTCTCCATCAGCATCAACAGTATAGGAGCGGAAAGCGCTGCCGACTACAATCCTGCCATCCACGTCAGAAAGCTGAATGTGAACTGGAGTGCCGGAACACGTTTCCAGAACTTGCAGGAGGAAGCCGTGTTCAACCTGGTGGCCACGCGCAAAGCGGCCCGACTGGTGGTGAAGGCGCTGAAAGCCGGAAAGACCAGTGTGGATCTTACCGGAGAGGCGAAGGAGCCGGAAAACGGAGGACAGGCCTGACGGAACCCCTGTATGACGGAAGCAAGGCACAACGCTAAAGGCACGACGCTAAAAGGCTGAATGTGCCCCTGTGACAAGCCGTTTTCATTGGGGTACATTCAGCCCTTGGCTTCCATTACAATTCACTTATTATCAACCTCTAAAAACAAAATTCCAATGAGTTCAAGAACAAAGAAAAACACCTGGACACTGATTCTGAAAGTAATTATCACCGTAGCCACCGCCGTTGCCGGCGCACTCGGCCTGAACGCCTGTATCTGATGATCATGAGAACCATCACCCTGATTATTATCCACTGCTCCGCCACCCCTGAGGGGCGGAGGCTGGATTTTGAGACTTGCCGCCGGGACCACATCCGCCACCGGGGCTTCACGGACATAGGATATCATTTCTATATCACCCGTGACGGAGAGATTCACCGCGGACGACCTCTGGAAAAGGTGGGAGCGCATTGCAAGAACCACAACCGGCATTCTATCGGCATCTGCTATGAGGGAGGATTCTCGGCGGACTGCACACCTGCCGATACGCGTACTCTGATGCAGAAGGGAAGTATGCTGGCACTGTTGCGCGAGCTGCGCCTCCTGTTCCCCAAAGCGTTGATAGTGGGGCATCATGACTTGAATCCCGTGAAGCCGTGCCCTTGTTTTGATGCTGTGAAGGAATACCGCTTTTAAGGGATGATTTCTCCAAAGATAGGGTTTCCAATGAGAACTGTTTGTTTTCAAAGAGGCTTCTTCAAAGATACTGTATTCAAGGATGATTTCTCCAAAGATAGCGTCCCTTTCCTCCGCTTTGATTTCCTGACCCTTCATTCAACTAATCTTTTCATTTAACAATAATAAAAATGAACTATCTGATAAACCAACTCATGACCGTGGACAAAGCCTTCTACCGTCATTATCTGGAAATGCTGCTCACCCTGAACCGCATCCAAGCCCTCACCCCCTGGCAGATGTCCATGCTGCTGTGGAGAGCCAAGATTTTCCATATACAGGTGCTCTACCCCGAACTGCTGCGCATCAGCCTGTGCACGGAGCAGGAAAAGGACGAGATACGCTTTATGAAGGGATGGAAACTGAAAGAGCTGGAGAAAATAATGCCCGCATGGCAGCGACGGCAGTGCGAGGAGATAAAACGGGAACGGTGGAGAGGATTTTAATGGCTAGTGATTAATGAGGAATGATCAGTGATCACTGAAGAATGACCAGTAATCAGTAAAGCCTGCCGGCAACATGATCTACTTGTAAGCAACTTTTAAAGTGGGTATGTCAAAATAAAATGACTACTCCGAGAAGTTACAGACTGTAACTACAAAACCTAAAAGGCGAATGTCAAAACTCAGTTTTTGAAAACATGAACTTACAATCTGAAATTTGAGCATCCTAAAAGACTAAAGAAAGGGTCGTATCATTACTCCATACAGAGCTTGATACGATCCTTTTACGTGTTATAATTACTATCTGTAACTTTTCGGGGTTGTCCTTTTTGTTTTGACATCTCCCTTCTCCTATCCCCAAGTTATTCAGGAACAGCAACATTCAACTACTTCATTCCCCCTCATTAAACCCCAGGCCCTGCTGTTCGGGCTTCAGCTTCTCTGTCAGGAAATTGGTATGCTCCCACTTCGGTTCGGGCGGATTATGATCCAAGGTCCTCTCCTCGGTAGGCGTGTAGCGTCCGTTGTAAGTGCTGAAGGCGAAAAAGCATCTCCCGGTCCGCCCAGATGGTCGAAACGTACCTTGGCCACACGCACCAGCACCTGCCCCAGCTCATCGTTACGGTCTACCACCATTCCATAATCCGTCTTGTTGAAAAAGGCTGCCGAGCCGTTGATATCATACAGCGTGGGCACAGGCCAGCGTTTGCTTCCCGGTTCGCGGCGCAACTTGGTGGGGTGCGCCACCAAAATGAGCAACACCTTGTGCTTCACGGCAAAATTGGAGAACTCGTCGAAGATGCGGCTGATGTACTGCGTTTCCGTTTCCCAGTCGGGAATCTGATGCTCGAAGCGGTTGAAGGGGTCCACCACCAGCACCTTCACTCCTTTCCGGCTCACCAGTTGGGCGGCAATGCGAAGCACGCTCTCTACCGAAAAGTCCTCTTTCGGCATAATGGAAAAGACACTCTGTGCCAGGTAACGGATGGCCTGTCCGGCTTCCGGCAACGGCATCCCCTTGTGTTCGAAACGCTTGCCCACCACGCGGCGTATCAGCTTGCGGTAGTGATAGGCCAGCGGGGTATTCTCCGGGCTGAAATAGCCCACCTTCCAATCGTGGCGCAGGAGCAGGCGCATGGCAATTTCGTCCACAAACTCGCTTTTTCCGCTGCCGGGAACGCCTGTAACCGTGAGCACAAAACCACGCTCGAACTTAATCAGACGGTCCAGATTCTCCAGTCCCGTATCGGCTCCCTCCGGCATTCCGTTGTAATAAATATCCATCAGCGTATCCCATTCGTCCATGGGGCAGAAGACTCCTTCCAACGGGATTTCCGCCGCCTGCTCCACCTGCTGGCGGAGCCTCGGAAGATCATACTTCAACAGATACTCGTTGGCATCCTTGCAGCCTTCCCCCCAGGCCACCACCTTGCAGCGGTCCACGCCCAGGCGGCGCACCAGTTCATCGCGCAACTCCACTCCGCGCTTGTCGGTATCCATGGCCAGGATGATTTCCGTCTTGTCATCGAAGTGCGACTCCACGAAGCGGTCCAGCCACTGAAGGTTCGCGCCTCCGGCTCCGTTGGGTACGGACACCACCTCTTCCAGTCCTGCGGCTATCAGGCTGAGGGCATCTATCTCGCCTTCGGTGATGTAGCACTTTTCCTTCCCTTTTATGGCGTCTATGTTCCAAGGAATCAGTTCGGCTCCTTTCACCATCTTGAAATGCTTTGCGGCATCCCGGAATTTCATGTTTTTCATTACTCCGTCCTCCAGGTAAGGGAAGCAGATGCAAGCTTCTTCCTTGCCGGTCTGCGGCAGGAATTCCAAGCGTTCCTCTATCTTCATCCTTGTCAGGACGTCCATCGGAATACCTCGTCTGCCGACCATGTATTCCATCATTTCTCCATTCATAATTTGTTTGTTTTTATTAATTACCGGGCATACGTAATGTACAGGCGGTTGCAGGGGGATGTGCGGCTTGCGTTGCGACCTGTTATGGTGCTGCGATGCTGCATCGTGGTGCTGTGCCGTGTTATGGTGCTGCGGTGCTGTATCGTGGTGCTGCGACGTGTTATGGTGCTGCGATGCTGCATCGTGGTGCTGCGACGTGTTACGGTGCTGCGGTGCATCCTTCTGCTGTTTCTGCCGTTCCCGGTCTTGTTGTTTCTGTTCTCTTTTCCACATCTCGTCCTCGTTCCACGCTATGGCGAAATCACAATGAAAGCATTTCGCCCATCCCCCTTCACGGGTGATATGCACACTGAACGAAGGATCTTTGGGATTGCTTCGCGTTGCGGAACATTCAGGACAAGGCATACGGAAATGGTCCTTTCTGCGCGGCAGGCTTTTCAGCCACCGCACATAGTCTGCATGTTCTTCGCGCGTCATATCCAGCTCTGTTTCAGGTTATCCCAGGTGGCACGTCCGTTGGGGCGCGGGGGTGCATCGGCAGGAAGAGGAACTCCGCAATACGAACGTTCGCCGGTCAGCGGATTGTACGTTTCGTAGGGCGAGAACGATGTCGATTCATTCTGCATCCGGCTTCTTTCTTTCAGCTTTTCTTCCAGAAAAAGACGGGTGGGCTTTCCCGGACGGATATAATTAGCAAAATAGGCTTGCGCTTCGGATACGGAAGTAATGCGTTCCGTACTTCCTTGAACCACAACATGTTTTTTAAACATGGAACGAATAAAGGGAAGATTGTTCAGAAAGTCTCCTTTCAACCCCGACATCATTCCCACAATTTCCACCCAACTTTGAACTTTGAAAGCTTCATTGATATAACACTCCCATCGCAACATCTCTCCGCTCTTTTTTCCGGAACAAAATTTCATGTCGTCGTCGATGCTGCCGTTTGTTTCTATGATGTCTACATCATCTTTCTTTTTCTTCTCTCCTCTATTCTTTTCTTCTCTTATAAAGCTTTGCTTAAAGCTTGCTTGCAAATTCTTTCCATAGCACTCATTATCAACACTTTGAATCACATTTTTGACTGAATTTTCATTTGTATTTTTTGCAGTCGTATTTTTCATACTTTCCGCACTACTTTTCACGTTGCTTTCCGTGCTGTTTTCCTTGTAGATTTCCTTATTATAATCCGAATGGATTGGCTTGCTGCTCTCCATGCAGACAGTCTTGTTACTATCTACATTCCTGCTTTCCATATAAATTCTCTCCTTGCTATCCATACTGGGTGCACCACTGCTTTTCAGGTAGACTTCCTTGTTATTATCCATGCAAGGTACACCACTACTTTCCATGTAGGCTTCCCCGTTATTATCCACGCAGAACGCATCACCGCTTTTCATGTAGACTTCCCCGTTATTATCCATGCAAGGTGTATCATCGCTTTTCATGTAGGCTTCCCCGTTATCATACACGCAAGGTGTATCATCGCTTTTCATGTAGGCTTCCCCGTTATTATCCACGCAGGACGTATCACCGTTTTTCCCTTCGTTGATTCTGCCCCTCCCTATTGCAGACGCTGTAGACGCAGTTGCTTTTGCAGATGCTTTCACCGTACTTTTCTTACTGCTTCTCCCTCCCTTACTGCCGGCAGCGGCACGTTGCTCGGAAAGTTTGCTCTGATATCCCATCACCTCGTCCAGATACAGACATCGGAAATACCCGTCCTCTGTAATGAGAAACAAATCGAAGTCCTTAATAAGATGTTGCAGATTTTCCACGGTAGCTCCCCACTGATCGGCCAGCAAATCCAGTTCGTTAAAATCATGTTTGTATTCCTGCTGTTTTCGCAGAAACAATATCGTTTCAAGATACAACCCCAGCCCCATGCATTTCATGTCGGCATTCAGCTTCATCATTTTGTAATCCGACATCAAGCTGCAATTCAGCCGGATAAACTGCTCTGTATAATCCATTTCTTTTGTGTGTTAGTATAAATATAACGCAAAGGAACGCAAAATATAAATAGGGCGTTGCTCACAAAAACAGGCAATTGTTAATAAATATTTCCTATCTTTGCCGAGACATTTTGTAAGTAGCATAATCATAGCTACTTACAAATTATTATTTAATAATTTAATTTTAGTAACATGAAAAAAATTTGAGATCATCAGCACTTGCATCAGTAATGCCGTGCGAAGAAGCGATTTAAACCCCAGCAACTTGAACGACAAAGGTGCAATAGGCCGATCCACCGCCACCAAAATTCGAGACGGAAAGATTGTGACTCCAAATTCTTACTTCAAACTGATGAAATGGCTGGAAAAAGAGAAACCGGAGGTTTACAAAGAAGCCATGGAGCACATCCTGAAAGAACTGGGCAAGCTCAAAATGGAAGAGTAACCTCCCGGCTTCCCGGAAACGGGAATTTTCCCCGGTAAACGTGGGGAAACGGGAAACCGCCATAGAGCGCCTCTGTATGGAGACTGCCTCTATGGCGGTTTTTGCACCCGGAATAGCTGTTTTATTATCTTTGCAACAGTTGGATATAAGAAAGGTAAACCCTCAAATTAGGGCTTACGTAAATCATCTGCATATTCCTCAGCCGACATATTTCCGCCCCAATCGCCTTCGTAACAAGCAAAAGGATCTTCTGTTTCAATATTCTATCCTTTGTATACGTATTTCTGATGGAATTTGGCAGTTTTGCAATTAAATCTAGCTTTTCATCTACACTCAGTGAAGACAATACACTCATATACATATCTGTTACCGGAATTAAATTAGCACATATTTAATTCTGCCAACAAGTTATTTTAATACCGAAATGTTTGAAAGTTCTCCCCCTTATCGGTAACTTTGCCGCATCACCTTTTCCGTAAAGTCCGGCATCCAATTTTACCGCTTCCAGTAAAGCGGAAAGGCTAATGGAATATAAGCTATGGGAAATTGGAGTGAACAACAGGAAGTGAGGAAAGAGGTTAAAGAGAAAGATAAGGTAAGGCGTGAAAACTTGCCAGTCTTTTCTTTGATCTTTGTAAAGTCACTTATACTGTGCTGGTCGTAGGATTGCCGGTTACATTATTCCAGAATGAATTATATACAAACTATTTGATGATTGCACTTGTTGTTGTAGGAGTACTAGTGGCTTTTGAATTTGCAAAGATTGGAAATAATATTTTAAAGAGATAATAATTATGGTTGCATTGATAGGACTAATAATAATAGCGATACCGGTAACGGCTTTTTGGATTTACACCGAAACACCGTCAGGGAAGAAGTGGATAAAGAATCTGTAATCTATGACACAGTTAGATGGTGTGACTTTTACAATTGTTGCTAAAAGTGGCAGGAGCATTCCTTATATGGCTTTATGCCAAGTCGGGCAAGAGATGGCTGGAAAATCCATATTTATCAAGTATTTACCGTACGTGTAAAGGTACGTGATTTACGTAAATGGTACTGTCCAAAATTTTGTGTAAATGGAAACAGGATTCAGTTGTAAGTTTGTTCTTATATCTGGATTCTGTTTTCAAAAATAAGCATAAATTGGTTCATAATCAATCCCCAGTTTGAAATAGGCATTGTCCATTTCTTCTCAATCTCCATAAGTGAAAGATACACGTTTTTTTTTACGGCATCGTCCGACGGGAATGAAAGCTTTGATTTAGTGTACTTTCTGATTTTTCCGTTCAGATTCTCAATAAGATTTGTGGTATAGATTATTTTCCTGATTTCCAATGGGAACTGGAAGAAAACAGTCAGATCATCCCAGTTGTTTCTCCATGAAAGTATGGCGTATGGATACTTTCCTCCCCATTTCTTTTCCAGATTGTCAAGTTCTGCGGCAGCAACTTCCTTATTAGGTGCATTGTAGATATTCTTCATATCCGCCGTAAACTCTTTCTTATCCTTATAAACGACATATTTACAGGAGTTCCTGATCTGATGTACCACACAGATCTGAGTGGATGACTGGGGGAATACGGTACGGATGGTATCTGTAAATCCATTCAGATTGTCAGTACAGGTAATCAGTATATCCTGCACTCCACGAGCCTTCAAGTCGGTCAGGACACCCATCCAGAAAGAGGAACTTTCCGATTTGCCGACCCACATGCCAAGGACTTCCTTCAGGCCGTTCTGTTTCAGACCGACACAAAGATAGACGGTCTTGTTTATAATCTTGCCGTTATCCCGTACCTTGAAGACGATACCATCCATCCAGACTATCAGATAGACCGGATCCAGAGGACGGTTCTGCCATTCCTGCGCAGCCTGGCTTACCTTGTTTGTAATAATGGAAATAGCTGATGTAGAAAGCTCTATTTCATAAATCTCACGCATCTCCTCCTCTATATCGGAAACACTCATTCCTTTGGCATACAGGGAGATAACAAGCTTCTCTATAGAAAGTCCCCGGCTTTCATGCTTGGGGACTGCTATCGGTTCAAACTGCCCGTTGCGGTCACGCGGAATGGAGATGACAGACTCTCCATGTCCGGTCTGAATTTTCTTCGGATAACTGCCATTCCGGGAGTTGCCGGTGTTGTTCCCTGCCACGGAATTCTTCTCATACCCCAAATGGGCATCCATCTCACCTTCAAGCATCTTTTCCAATACCTGCGCATGCAACTGATTCAGAAACCTGCTCACATCCGCTTCTGTCTTGAACTGGCTAAGGAACTCCTTGCTTAATACCTCATCAGGCACTACTTGATTCTTTTCTTTCATAATCTTTTTCATTTGGTAAATGTATAAAATAAAAAATACGGAACTCGATTTTGAATCCCGTATTTTCCATTTACACAAAATATTTTATAGTGCCACGTAAATCATCTGCATATTCCTCAGCCGACATATTTCCGCCCCAATCGCCTTCGTAACAAGCAAAAGGATCTTCTGTTTCAATATCCTGTTCCTTTGTATACGTATTTCTGATGGAATTTGGCAGTTTTGCAATTAAATCTAGCTTTTCATCTACACTCAGTGAAGACAATACACTCATATACATATCTGTTATACTTATATTTCTAACTATAAATCCTCCTTTTTTACCTAAAAAAATTATTTTTCCTGTGACAGATAAATACAGAATTGTTGAATATTTACAATATTCACTTTAGGAAAATCTATATCTTTCAGCACATCATAATGATGGTCGTTGGTAACAATGTAGTGCGCATTGGCCGAAATGGCACAATCCACAAACTTATTGTCATCAGGATCGACTGTAATCAGATTAAAGTGATAGAATGGAGTTATCAATTCAACAAACGGACTGTTCAATATGGTTTTCACCACATATTCCGCCGTTTCATTGTCGGTAAGTCTTTGCAGAATTTCTATATATTCCTCCAATATTTCATTGGATACACAGAGCTTGTTCTTTCCGTCCACAAAGGATTGCCACAAGACATGGTAACGACTCCTTTGAGGAATGCTTTGAATAAGACAATTCGTACCAAGAACCAGCTAGCCATTGACGTTATTTTAATGAATGGATATCCATTTCAGCTATTTCATCCAGCTTTTTCTGGTCAATAATTCCCTTATCCCAAAGTTCATCCAACTTTGTATTCATCCGTTTGGAATAATATTGAAAGAGCACCTCTTTCAATTCTTCCAGACCTTCCTGAGATTTATCGTAAGAAAACATTTCCAACAAATGCCTCTGTATGGGGTTGAATACTGTAGTTTCCATAATTATATCGGTTATAAATTCTATGCGAATATAGAATTTATAATGATAATATCCAAAATGTTTCTCATTAATTAACGCCTATGAAATATGACTCGATAAATCTTGCAACAATATCTCCCTTACATCCGATGTTCAAAATGTTGTAGAGTAAAATCTATTCCGGAGATCCTAATCGGATAATCTTTTTTATCATTTCAGATGGATTTTGAAGTAAATGCCACCAGAGAAGTATTTCCCGTTGTTCAGTTCGGCAATCAGGTTGATGTGGTCTTTCCAAAGCTGGTAGTGCGCCCCGATGTTCACTGTGCGGGCGTCATATTCGGCCATCAGGTTAAGATTATTTACAACTTTAATCAAAGGCTGGTCACCGAGTAACTGAAAACGGAAGTTTGTGCCGAATGAAGGACGTTTATAATGCTCTATACCTTTGGCATTACCATATACAAATGCGGCATGAATACCCCATTCACCTATATTCTGAACATCCAAATGTTTGGTTACAGCCAGATAATAACGTGTTGCGTAATTATTGGAACCGCTTGTATTACCGGACACCAGTTCACCACCGCCATGATCGGCATGAGAAGTGGGATCGTCCAGACCAAGGACTATTTGCGGTGTCCACTCCTTCCACCACCCTTCTTTCCAAAGGCGCAGACGCGCACTGAAAGCCCGGTCCTGATTCGTGAAATTTTCCCCAAGACTGTTCCGGGAAATAAGTAGAGCCATGATCCGCATGTACCAATGTACAGATATACGACACCTCCAGCCAAGGGAAAATAGTAATATTAATGTAATAATTGAAGGTATACCCCACTTCACTGCTACGAAAATGGGTGGATAACGGATGAGTATTCAAATAGTTTCCACCAAACAGAAAAGTTTTATCACGCTGCATATCAGCCGTGGGAGCATGAAGCAGTCCGGTAGTTCCCAGCAATGCCTGGGCATCAGCCCATAAGGAAACACTACACCAAAAAACGAGCAATAAGATTCTTTTCATCAAGCTACTCCTTACATATATTCCACATGAACAACAGATTGCCGATAATGTAACGTTTCCACATCCGGCGGGGTTCTTTCAATAACCGGTAACACCATTCCAGAGAATGTCTCTGCCACCAGGCGGGAGCACGCTTTACCGTCCCGGCATAGAAATCAAAAACAGCACCTATCGTTCCGCAATGGCAATGGATTTTCAATTCATGCCAATGCGTGTACGCCCATTTCTCCTGCTTGGGGGCAGTCATCCCTATCCAGAGCAAATCAGGATTTGCCTTGTTGATAGCTTCGACTATCGCCCGATTGTCCTCTTCCGAAAACTCCGGCTTATAGGGTGGCGAATAGGTTTCCACTTCGATGTTGGGATAATCCACTTTCACACGCTGTTTTATCAATGCCAATACTTTTTCACTGCTGCCCATGAAAAAACATTTTCCTCCGATAGTATTCAGCTTGTTCATCTCGAACTCGAACAGATTCCAGCCGGCAATACGCTCTGTAGGTTTGGATCTTGCATTCAGCCAACGACACGCCTTGACAATACTTGCTCCGTCGGGGATTAACACATCTCCCTGCTGCAAAGCTTCGGCAAAGAGCTTGTCTTTCTGGGCGGTGTTGTAGGAATGGGCATTGATGGTGTTGATCAGGAGTTTGCCGGAAGGCAAAGTGGTCAGCCCTCGATGGCTTTCCAACAAGGGTAAGTTTTTTAACTTCAATAACATGGATATTGTTTCGATAATTAAATTTTGATACGGCTATACTCCTACCTTATCTATTTTTTCTTTCACTATAAGGTGATACACGTTGTATATACTTATGCTCCATAAATTTCTGTTCCAACCTCATAGCTATTTTATTTCCTCTCACATAAAGCCATAATCCATTCAGAAACACCTTTACCTTATTCTGTGGATACATTTCAAAACCATCAATTTTAATCCCCAAATAGTTAATATATACAAATGTGAGCAATTCTGCATATTGTTTGATAAAAGTTTCGACTACCACTTTGGTCAAATACTTACTATAAACAAATACCAGTTTTCCGTTCTCGACTTTCACGTTCACACCATTATAATGAAAAAACACAATAGGCCACCGCCTACCCTGATGTATTAAAAATCCTTCATTAAAATGATAATCATACTGCTCAATATTCCAATTAGCAATGCCCACACCTCTATTTTCAATAGCATACACATTACTAAACATATTTTTCATATAATCGAGGTATTTTTGATCACCATATTTACCATCTTCCAGTTTTGAATAACACCATTTCAGACATTCATTCTTCCACCAATTTAAACATTTTTCACCATCTTCATCCCGCTTAAAATAAACATATTGTACACAGTAAACACCAAATATAGTGTTATTAATAAAATGGGGCGTAAGACCAACAGAAGCATTTGCCTTTTTTAATTCATTATCCACACATTTGGGAGAACAGAAAAACATCAAATCAGAATCCAAATAAGTTATTTCAGGTAGCATACGTGTTCTAAAAAAATGCTCTGTTACCACAGAACCACAAGTCCAACAATATTCAGCCCTAGAACGATTCTGTTTAGCCTCAAGTAATGACCCTGTTTCAATATCTTCAATGCATTCTACATGCATATGCGCAAAATCCATGTTTTTCAACATTTTCTCACACTTCCTGTCCATCGCCATTACATACAACAGAAAATCATCCGTATGCCTCTCAAGTGAAAGATATAATGCTATTCCTTTACTAATATAATTAGAATCAAAGAGCGTACAATAATACAACATGGTATTATCTTTTATTATCTAAATGAGTTCAACACATCAACCACAATCTTAGCCTCTGCCTCCGTCACGACCTGACTCATCGGAATGGAAAGTTCCTGTTGATGAATCATTTCTGTAATAGGATAAGTCCGATTATTCCATGCTTTATAACATTCCTGCTTATGTGGAGGTATCGGATAATGAATGAGAGTTTGTACTCCATTTTCCTTTAAATATTCTTGCAATTCATCACGACGCTGACAAAAAATAGGGAATTGATGATAAACATTACATTCATCCTTAATCCGTTTCGGCAAAATTATGAAGCGATTATTGATGTGGGTATAATAGTAATCAGCCAATTTCTGGCGCTGTGCATTATCTTCAGATCGACAGACATTTGTCAATGTTTGTCATCGGCGCGGATATCTCTTCCGTCAGAAAGTTTACGACGTCAGGAACGTGCAGGGATCGACACCGATTTTGGCGGCATACTTCTCCGATATTCTTTTCTCCGAATCCGAGTGCAATACCGAAGCGGCTCATGACGAGCACCATCGGATAATTCTCACAGATCAGATCACTCATTTTATCGGTTTCCCGATATTTACCATTCTTATACATAGGCTTTTCTCTCTTGTCATGGTGTTTGAATAGCCAAAGATACATAAAAAATAGATTCCGCAGACTACGCTTACAGAATTAGTAAATTCGGTAAGTCGGATAGTTTCAGCTAAAAAAGTTAGAAACTAAAGTTTCATATAGTTACTCGCTTTGGGACCTTGATTCCACCATGTAGAAACTTTAGTTCCAACGATTGAAATAAAAGTTTCGACCGCAGACACATTTGTTTTGCGGCAGGAAACGAATGATTAGTGGATTTTAGGAAAATATCCGTCTTGCCTAGGGACTGAAAAGGGCTGTTTTGGGTAGTAATTCGCAAAAAAGGGTGTTTTTTACATTTTGACAGTTTTTGTAATGGGTTGATTAATAGAGATATACTACATTATACAATGTACGCGTAAATGAAGAATTTTAAGAGTGAAATCGGGTGTGTGATCGTATTTAAGATGTTGATTTATAGAAAAATAAGAGGAGCTTTAGAAATGACTAATGAAAACGTACGTTTTTGTTCGCCATTTTCACTGCACAAAAATACAACTACTTTTTAAAACCTGCAAATCCTTTTCTTCCAATTATTTTTTCCCTTTTCTATATTCTTTCTTATCAATCAGATAGCTTAACAAGTACGAAAAACCAGCTTTCCAACACAAACCCTCCAGAAAGCCCCTCAAAAATGACTAAAAAAAAAGCGTACGTATTCGATTTCAAGATACAATAGTTAACAAACGTACGATAAGAACTGAACTTTTATAAACATTAGTATTAATATAAATTTAGAATTATGAACAAAAAGTTTTCTACTCTTTTGTGTGCTAGCTTACTGTTCTCTTCAGCTTTCTCAGCTGTAAATGCGGGCAATATTAGAGGCTATGCACAAGGAAGTGATGCTGCTGCAATTTTAAAATTGGATAAGGCAGCGCTGAGTGGAGTGTATCAGTTGAGAGTTGGTACAAAGGGACAAAATGGAGTGCTTGCTATTAAAGATGGTAAGTATGTTATTCAAAAAACGACTGCAATTACAGATCTGCAAAGTTCTTTATGGTGTATAACAATAACAGAAGAGGACAAGGTAAGGAGCCTATTTACGATTTTGTAAATAAAGCAACGGGTGAATTCTTGGCTGTTTCTGAAGCTGATGTTCAAGATCTGGTACTTGGCAAGGAAACAAGTATTAGTGGTGGTTTGTCTGTTGGTGAAACTTTGGTGTTGGGCCTTTCCAGTACTATGCAACAGATTTGGAGCAGGAGCAACCCATGTTTACCTATCAAGAAGCTGATCATGTTTTAGTTTTGACTAATAATAAAGGTCAGTTACAGGTGAAAAAAGTGTTGGCCAAGGATGTCGATAAGGTTTCTAATGCGGTTAAGTTTACTGTCTTTAACGCAGGAACTTATGTGTTAAGTGCAAACGAAATCAACGCTTATTTGAAAGATAATAAGAATGTTCTTACATTTACTCCGGATGCAAAGGCTGATGTAAATCCGTTTACTTCAAATGCATTTGTTGCTAAGCCGTTAAACAAAGGTTTGGCATCCGACCATAATTTTGTTTATGTAACATCAAAAGCAAATGAAGAATTGTATTTGAAAGTCGATACTGCTGCTAATAGTACTGGTATTGGTTTCTTGAAATTTGGTTGGACTGATAACATTAAAAATAAGGTTGAAGGTAGCTTGTTGGACGCTCAGCATCAATTCTTGTTCTCTTATAAGCCGTCTGTTGACTCTTTGTTTATTCAGGTGAAAGAGGCTCGTTATAAAAATGAGAAACAACCTGAAAAATATTGGAAGGATGTTACAGATGTTAGAAAGTATGGCACTTTATATGCAGATATAAATCAGAATGATAGCGAGATGGATGCTGTTAATAAAAAGTGTGTTCCTTCTAAATTGTTCGTTAAATTGCAGGACTTTACCACATCTTTGAGTGTTGCAACTATTGGCGAAAGACCTATTAATACAAAGATCGGTTTCGGTCTGAAAGGTTGCTTTGTAACTAGTGATAAGACTTCTGTTGACAACGGTTTGTATATCATCAAGAATGCAAAGGGTCAGGTATTGGCTGCTCCTATTCATAAAAATGCAGAAGGTAAAAAACAATATGCAATCGAATGGGTGACATTGGACGAACAGGAGCCGTTGCATATGCCTGCATACCAGTGGGTTATTACAAAAACATTGAACGCAGAGGTATCTCAACCGGTTTCTCCGGTTAAAATTGTAAACCGTGAATTCCCGAATGCGAAAGATTGGGATAACGTTCAGTTCCGTTTGAATGAAGATGGTGAAATCTATACACTTACAACGGGTGCTGATATGTTGAACAACGTAACGTTTGTTCAGATCAAAGACTCTGCAATCATCAAAGATAAGAAGTTAGGTTACAAACATATCGACTCAAAAGATTTGTTGGTCAACAGATATAAATTCAATTATCTGAACCCGTTCTCAATGGAATATTGGATTGCTAACGGTACAGGTAAAGATTCTTTGATCTATGTTAAGCAGGATGCTGGCGATTATGCTTTGGTTGAAGGTTCTACATACGAATATGGTATCGATGTTGATGCCGCTCTTTTGAAAAAGATTCCGGGACTGGCTCAGTTGGAAAGAACGAATTATGTCATTGCTAAAGACGAACAGGATCGTTTGGTTGAAGCTTATGGAAGCAAGTATTCAATGGGTGTAGCAAACTATAATACTAAGATGGTTGTTGATACATTCTTCTTTAAAGAAAACAACCACTATGATGGTAAAGACTTCTATGCTATCGTCGAATCTTATTATAATAGAACTGCTCATGCTACTGAAATTCAAAATACAGGTGTTACGAAGAAAGTCGGTATCGCTGATGACGGTATGAGTGCTGGTCTGAAAGTTCAGTTGCTGAATGAAACAAGAACTTCTGCTTTCACTGTTGAACCTTCTACAACTCCGTTGTATCGTCGTTTCAACAACGTTGCACTGAGTGAAAGCGCAACGGACGGCCGTGACAGCTTGAGATTCTTCGAAACTATCCGTAAGGAATACTTGATGGATGAAAACAATAGCAACTTGACTGATGCTAATGTTGACTATCTGGGTATGTGGACAGCTGACAAAGCAACAGGTTTGTCATTCCAGATCGATACTGCTTGGGTTAATCGTGGTGCTGGTTATATCAAACCGCAATACTTGATTTCGGTTGCACATAACGACTTTGCCGGAACTCCGGGTAAACCTTGTACGGAAGATGGTCCTCACGTAGACAAAGACGGTAATATTACAGACGCAGAACATTGTGTTCACGCTACTCCGGCTATCCCTGGCTTCGAAAGAGCTAAATATTTGGTAAGTTTCCAGGATTCTGTAGATGTTTACGGTCAGGACAAACCTTATGCAGATATCAAGGGTGGTTATACTCGCGTAGGTTTCGTTGAAGGTATCCGTGTTGCCGATACGTTGTGGATCCTGCCGGCAGAATTCGTAGCTTTGGCTAACGATAAGATTAGTTTCGATGCTTTGGAAGCTTATAATGATTCTGTGAAAAATCTTGCTTCTAAATCATATTGGATTAAGAATAGACTTGACGGTGACGACCATAAGAATTACACTTGGTCATTCCGTTATGTACATCCGGAAAATGCAGGTAATGTAACGGAAGAAGGCGTAGAAAATCAGTTCTTGTTCGAATCGAACAACTATGACAATAAGATTATTGCACCTGAAAATGCTGCATGGTTGAAGATTCAGAATGGTTGTGTGGTTTTGACAGACAAATCATCTACATTCTCACATGCTGCAACAGGTGGCGACGGAGCTTTGATCTTCAATGTTGAAAATAAGGTTGACGATCAGCTGGCAACAGACAACGAAGAAATTGCAACATCTGAAGTTACAGTAATCGCTTTGCAGGGTGCTGTACGTGTAGCTAACGCTGAAGGTAAGAAAGTTGTTATCACTAACATCTTGGGCCAGACAGTTGCTAACACAGTTATCACTTCAAGCGATGCAACAATTGCTGCTCCTCAGGGCGTAGTTGTGGTAGCTGTTGAAGGTGAAGAAGCTGTTAAAGCGATCGTTAAGTAATAATGATCTCCCGTAGAGACACTATGAAACAGTGTCTCTACTATATTGAAATAAAGATTTTATAATCAAATAATGACCATGTGTCCGGTCTTTCCGACCAGTCAATTACCCCGCGAGGGCGAACAAGTGGTACATTAATACTAAAGTAAAAAATAACAATGCTGCCTGTACTTCCGTGAGGAAAGAGAGCAGACACAAAACAAGCCCCGACAGAGTAATTCCGTCGGGGCTTCGTTGTTATTATGATAAAAGGATTCTACCCAAATGGCTAAAGTGCCGCAAACCGTTCATCTCCTTTGGCTGTCACCGCTGTACATTCCATTTCGACCAGCCAGCCGGTTCGGCAAACCGGAGCACGTACGATGATATAAGGGAGGCTGGGATGATGTTCGTCTATATAACGTTTGACCCGTGCATAATCCGCCGTATCGCGGATATAGATCACAGCTTGCATGATGTCATTCAAAGTGGCGTCCGCTTCTTTCAGCAGGGCTTCGATATTCTCGATCATGCGGGAAGTTTGTTTTATGACATCGCTAGCATGCACGATTTCTCCGTATCGGTCGATGCTTGCCGTGCCGGAGATAAAGACATGGCGGCGGTCGCCGTATGTGACAGCTGTGCCCCGTTCGAACGTTACGCCGTATTCATATGTGCGGTTCAAGTGTTCTGGTGCATATAGATAGCGGATTTGTCCGGGGCAGATACCGGAAACAGCATATGTGTCCATTGTCACGAATACCATCGGGTCGAAATAGCGGCCCTCGATTCCCGTACTGGCGATGAAATGAGTTTCTTCTGTCAGGTTTTGTGTCGCGAACACTTCTTTGCGGGCTTTTACCACACCCGGATAATTCACGTCTACATTCTGTACGAAGATCCACGTGCGCAGGCAGTTGGACGCCAGTGTACAATTGGCTTCCGTCAGTTGCAGGATATAATCGCGGAAGATCAGGCGGGTCTGGTATTCCGAATTGGCCGCCCTGTTGCACTGGTTGGCACCTAAAAGCTGGCCGTATGCACCGTGACGCGCCTCAAACAACCCATTTGACAACACCTGTGTCTGTACACCAGTCTGCAGCCAAGCCCACAATGCAATCTTCGTGCCGTTCATCGGAGCCTGCTGTACGATTGATAGTGCGCAATAGGGGGAAAGCCGTTCCCGTTCCATCAGTTCATCTGTCTGATTGGTTACGTCACTCAGAAAATAACGCCGGAAAATAGCGACCGGATTACCCGGCAGCTCTTCCACTGAACGGGCGTAAACATCTTGTATGTGCTGTAACTGAGTGTGAAAATCCTCCAGGCAGTTCGTCTGTTGGAAGAAGATATGGTATTCCGTTATGCCTTTGGAGGATTGAAAGGAGGTGATTTGCACCTCCGTCGTGTCGTATGTTTTCCTTATCAGGTTCATAATTTATATTGTGTTTTTGTAGTATAGATCGTAAAAATAAGGCTATTTAATTGAAATCAGAAAATTGAGAGTTGAAAATTACTTAATAAAGTAAGGAACGGTACTGTTTGTTAGCCGTTCAAGTCCTTCAACTCTATCAATTTGTTTACGATGGCATAGACAGTCAAGCCGCTGGCACTGTGTACTTGCAATTTTCGGGCGATGTTCCGGCGGTGGGTAATAACGGTGTGGGTGGATAGGTATAACCTGTCTGCAATCTCTCGGTTTGTCATGCCTTTTTACCACACAGACGACAATCTCTTTTTCCCTGCTACTCAGTGTCTGCTGGTCCTCGTTTTCCCCTTCTTCGGACGGAACTTCTTCGGTGTTGAGGCGTTCCAATTTATTTTTCAACTCATCGGCATTATCGTATATTGATATCTGATCGTCATAGGAGCGAAGCAGAAACGGGTCGCTTATATTATATTGAAGGGCAAAACATTTCATATCCGGGCAGCCGCATTCGTCTTTCAGATGTTGTAGGTTGAAGTTTCCCGGAATGGAAGGATTTACGATCAGGATGTCCGGCTTATAAATGCGTAAGCCCTCTGTCAGACAGTCTGCTGCTGTTATTTCGGATATCTGGATACGGAATCCAGGTAAGCGTTTCAGCAGTGTTTCCAGTCCGCACCGGATGATGGAGGATGATTCGGCTATCGTTATTTTAATGTTAGTGGACATGGCAAGTGGTTTTATTGTTTTTCTAAAGACAGAATAGCAGGTACGAAGATGTAGTCTTCTACCCGGTTATGAGAGGCAAGATCTTGTTCTGTTGCGAAAATATCGAACAGGACGCTGTTGAGCAAGTTACTGTCCGGTCCCGGATAATACTTCAGGATCAGGTTCTTCAGTTCCGTGATTTTCATCTCGATCTGATCATGCCGTTTGCGGAAGATGGTGATGTTATATTTCGGGTCTTTCTTTCCTTCCAGCAAATTGCGGACATACGGGAAGACGGTTTTCTCTTCGTACGACATATGTTTGTGCACTTCTTCGGCATATTCGTCGAAAAAGCGGCGGATCACGAAGGCCACATCTTTCGGGCAGCTCACGATTGCCTCTGTAAGTTTGTGACGGATATGGGGAAGACGGAAGTTCAGGAAATAGTCGTGTGCATTATGCAGATAAGTGATAAGCGAAGAGATGGAGATATCTTTGATGGACCTCCGCTGCCGGGATTGTCTCCGTTTCCGTCATGAAAGTTGACGACAGTCAGGAATGTATATGTGTCGATCTTATTCTGCCGGCATACTTCCCCGATGTTTTTCTCTCCGAACCCCAGGTCGTATACCAAAGCGGCTCATCACAAGGACCATCGGAT
>ENA-OQDT01000281-OQDT01000281.1-human-gut-metagenome-genome-assembly--contig:-NODE-281-length-33604-cov-4.526391_pt1 | contig 33604 bp, 38 predicted proteins | sample MGYA00242786_ERZ504617 | MGnify/ENA primary metagenome ERZ504617 (study PRJEB26092, sample SAMD00036337) | human gut metagenome | host: Homo sapiens | study: EMG produced TPA metagenomics assembly of...
TTCATAGGTATCACTCTTCCTAATTTTGGTTTGCATTGCTTTGTTAAGTTCTGATCCATTCTTTATTCACAATCAATCCTCCAAATCCCGGTTGGCTATTTCTTGCCGCTCACTGCTTTCCAGCCTGTTCAATCATTTTCTTCATCAACTGCTGGAATTGTTCGCTTGTTTCCTCGTCCAGTGGCATGACCTTTCCAATCTTCCGTAACCAACGCGGTCATATCATCAAGGGTATGAAGCTCCTGTTGCTGCTCCTGTGCGGCGTTTTGGATGTTTTGAAGCATAGCAGAGGTGACAGTTTATCCCGGCTGTTCTCCGCTGTCTATATCATTCTTAATGTCCCGCAGGATAGCAAGGAACACATTTTTGATTTTTTCAATTTCCGCTTCATGTTCGTCTGTCTTCTGTGCGTTCATAAACTGTATATCCTGTCTTGCTTTTGTCCGGTACTCCGGGCGGTCTTTCGCGAAGCCGTAGTTATTTCAATAAGCTGGTTTCGTGCCGTTATCCCCTTTGCCACCGTGTCCTGAAAATAAATCCGTATCAAATCTATCAGCTTCGGAAAATTCCTGTGTTCCAACAAGCGATTGAGGATTTGCACATCGACAGCACCCGTCACAAGCCCCCTCACGGCTCCCGCGGACAAACCTAATTCAGAAATATCGTAGCTTTTACGGACGCTCACGGTAGACAAGCCCAGTAGGTAGTCCGTAGATACCTTAAATTCCTTTGCCACACCTATGAGAATATCGCTGCTGACCGTTCTTGTTTCGCCGCTGACGATCCGGCTTAACTGGGAAGCGGAAACGCCTATTTTCTCCGCAAGTTCCTTTTGTGTGATGTGGTTCCCGTTACATAAATCGGAAATCCGCTGTCCGGGTGTTCCGGGTAAAGCCATAGATACGCACCTCCTCCGCATACTTCCATTATACAGAATGATTGCAAAAATGCAATTCTCGCAAAATTCCGGGGATTGCATTTTTTTCGTGTAGACTTATCTTAGTTCATCGATGAGCCGCACCTTGAAAACAGATTGACCGTCCAAAAGAAATATGACCGGCGGGGAAAGCACCGCAGCGAGCCAGCTAAGGGACAAATTGTCCCGAAGTGCGGGGAGCGTGCCAACACAGGGAGCCTTTCGGGGAGAACGGCAAAAGAAAACGGAGGAACGCATGAAAAATAGCTTATACAAAGATTTGCCGCCGTTGGGGCGCAGACCGGACGGTTTCCTTTACCTGTACTATCCCATCTGTGAGGTGGTGGGCTTGCTCCACTGTGGGCGGCAGAAAGCGGTCAACACCCTGCGGGAGTTACAGTATGCGGAGTTGATTGACATTAAGAAGCAGGGCTGTGGAAAACCCAACTGTATTTACCCCAAATCCTATGAAGCGGTATCAAACGCCGACTTCAAAAAATCCGGTTTTGGAACGCCGGAGGGCTGAAAACCGTACCCATGAAGTACGGAAATCGCCCTTGAAAAGTACGAAAAACGGACGGTATATAGAAATACAGAGATTAAAACGATTTATTTATATCTTATCCATTCCAATCCTATCAAAGATATTTCCGGCGGGATTTTCCTGTGGAAAAGTCCCGGATAGGAAAGGAATGGGGAAAGGAGCATTTAACCTTTGTTCCGCTGACGAAAGACAACCGCCTGTGCGCTAAGGAGATTATCGGCAACCGGGCGAATTTGACGAAGTGGCAGGACGATTTTCATGCCTACATGGTAGAAAAATACCCGGATTTGGAGCGTGGGGAGAGTGCCAGCAAGACAGGCAGGAAGCATATCCCCACCCGTCTGTTCAAGCAGGCGGTCAATCTCTCCAAACAGGCAAGAGCCATTGAAGCTACGCTGGACGGCATTACCCCGCTGAACGCCGGAAAGAAGAAAGAGGAAGCCCTCGCTATGCTGAAAAAGTGATTTCCGCGATGGAGAATTTCTCCGGGCAGTTGAAGAAATACAAGGTCACAATCAATGACCTGCTGGAAGAAAATCAAAAGCTGGAAGCGAGAGCCAGAGCCAGCGAAAGCGGCAAGATGAAAGACCGCATGGAACGGGCAAAGCTGGAAAGCGAACTGCAGAACCTTCAACGGCTGGTTGACCGTATCTTGCCGGAGGTGCTGGCGGAACTGAAACGGGGTCTGCACTATGGAAAGGAAAGGTGATTTTATAAGTATCAGATACAAAAAGGAAACAGAGGTCGTAACTTTTCAGGGAAAGGAAATCACGCTGGAAAACCCTTCTCCCCAGGTGTTCACGCCGGAGCAGGAAGCGGCGAAACGCCGGGAGCTGGAGCAGCAGCTTTATGAGGTGTTCCACAAGTACGCCGATAAGCGGCAGAGCGAGGAAGCCGGGGCGTAAGATTTTCCGAAGCCACCGTTGATTTGCGGGGCTGCTGACGGTATAATAGAACGGTCAGCAGCTCCGTTTCTTTTAACATAAGCCGCAAGGCGTTGTTTGAGAAAAGGAGCGACAAATGAACAACAGAATAGACGCAATCTATGCAAGGCAATCGGTAGACAAAAAGGACAGCATTTCCATTGAAAGCCAGATTGAGTTTTGCAAATACGAGTTGAAAGGCGGTAACTGCAAGGAATACACAGACAAAGGGTACAGCGGCAAAAAATACAGACCGCCCGAAGTTTCAAGAACTGGTGCGGGATATCAAACGGGGCTTGATTGCAAAGGTCATTGTTTACAAACTTGACCGTATCAGCCGTTCCATTCTGGATTTTGCTAATATGATGGAACTGTTCCAGCAGTACAATGTGGAGTTTGTGTCCTCCACGGAAAAATTTGATACCTCTACTCCTATGGGGCGGGCTATGCTGAATATCTGTATCGTGTTCGCCCAGTTGGAACGGGAAACGATACAGAAGCGGGTGACGGACGCTTACTACTCCCGCAGTCAGCGGGGCTTCAAAATGGGCGGGAAAGCCCCTTACGGCTTCCATACCGAGCCTATCAAAATGGACGGTATCAACACAAAGAAGCTGGTGGTAAACCCGGATGAAGCGGCCAATATCCAGCTGATATTTGAGATGTACGCACAGCCTACAACCTCCTACGGGGACATTACCCGCTACTTTGCGGAACAGGGGATTTTGTTCTACGGCAAAGAACTGATACGCCCCACGCTGGCACAGATGTTACGCAATCCCGTTTATGTGCAAGCGGACTTAGATGTGTACGAGTTTTTCAAAAGTCAGGGGACGGTCATCGTCAATGACGCCGCCGACTTTACGGGAATGAACGGGTGTTATCTGTATCAGGGGCGGGACGTAAAGGCCAGCAAGAAAAACGACTTGAAAGACCAAATGCTGGTGCTGGCTCCCCATGAGGGCATTATCCCCTCTGACATCTGGCTGGCGTGCCGCAAGAAACTGATGAACAACATGAAAATCCAGTCCGCCCGGAAAGCCACCCACACATGGCTGGCAGGGAAAATCAAGTGCGGGAACTGCGGATATGCGCTTATGAGTATCTTCAATCCCTCCGGCAAGCAATCCCTCCGCTGTACGAAATGTCTGGATAACATGAGTTGTCCGGGGTGTGGGAAAATCATCACGGGAGAACTGGAAACAGTTGTTTATCAGCAGATGGTCAAAAAGCTGGCAAGCTACAAGGCGCTGACTGGCAGAAAGAAAGCGGCAAAGGCAAACCCGAAAATTGCCGCCCTGCAAGTGGAGCTTGCCCATGTGGACAGCGAGATTGAAAAGCTGGTGGACAGTCTGACGGAGGCAAACAATGTCCTGCTCTCCTATGTGAATGTGAAGATAGAGGAACTGGACGGGCGCAAGCAGGAACTTGTGAATCAGATAGCAGAGTTGACGGTGGAAGCCACCAGCCCGGAACAGGTCAGCCAGATTTCCGGCTACCTCGACACTTGGGAGAATGTATCCTTTGACGACAAGCGGCGGGTGGTGGATTTGATGATTATCACCGTAGCCGCTACAAGCGACAGCTTGAACATCACATGGAAAATCTGACGGGCGGCAGGCACCCCCCGTCAGACCGTTACCCTGTGTAGTCCCTTGTAAACTGTACTTTGAAGCATTGGAAAAATGGTTGTCGGCGCGAAACGCCTCCTGCCGCAAAGCGGCATCGCCATTTTTCACAGAGGAAGGTTTTATGCGCATGGTGCAATAGCCAATCATAATGGCCTTTTAGGCTATATGCGGGGAGGAATTTTTGAATGAACCGGCTCGATTTTTACACCTCAATCACACCCAGCACCCGCCAATTGGAGATTCAGTCGCTTGGGTTTTACGCGTTTCTCCATTTCGGAATGAATACCTTTTTGGATAAGGAATGGAGTGACGGCAAGGCAAGCCCATCCCTTTTTTGCCCGACGCAGTTGGATACGGATCAATGGGTGCGTGCGCTGCGCAACGCAGGCATGCGCGGTGCGATTTTGACCGCCAAGCACCACGATGGCTTTTGCCTTTGGCCGAGCAAGCTTACAAATTACACCGTGGCTTTAAGCCCTTACAGGAATGGAAAGGGCGATATTGTGGGGGAGCTTTCTCGCTCCTGTGCAAAATATGGGCTGAAATTCGGCATTTACCTCTCCCCATGGGATCGGCACGATGAGCGTTATGGAACGCCTGCATATGATGAGTTTTACGTGGGGCAGCTTACGGAACTTTTAACACAGTATGGTGAGATCTTCACTGTATGGCTCGACGGCGCATGCGGTACCTATCTTGATGGAAAGCCGAAGCAGGCATATGATTTTGACCGCTATTATGAAACCATTCGACGCTTACAACCGGGTTGTATCATATCCAACTGCGGGCCGGATGTGCGCTGGATTGGAAACGAAAGCGGAATTACCCGGCGCTCTGAGTGGAATGTGGTGCCGCGTTTTGCATACGATATTCAGACGATCGAAAATAATTCTCAGCAGGCGGATGATCCTGCCTTCCGCAAAAAAGGGGCTGATATCGCCTATAGCGATCTTGGAAGCCGCAGGGCGCTGGAAGGGCACGATGAGCTGATCTGGTACCCCGCCGAGGCAGACGTTTCCATCCGGCCAGGCTGGTTTTTTCATCAAAAAGAGAATGGGAGAGTGCGCTCCATTGATAATCTGCTGCATCTTTATTATTCCACGGTGGGTGGGAATACGCTGCTGCTTTTAAACATCCCACCGGATCAGCGTGGGCTCATCCATGAAAAAGATGCCGCTCGTCTCGCGGAGCTCGGCAGAAGGCTCCGCTCCGCCTTTTCTCATCAAGTGCTTTTCGAGCGCATCACTGCGCCGGAGGGGAAAGAGGGATTTTTCATCAAAAACTGCCTGCGGCCAGACGAAAGCTGCTATTCGCCTCTTGTGCAGGCAGAGCGCTACACTGTGCTGCTTGATTTTAAGCGGGAATCTTTGATTGATAAAATTGTCCTTCAGGAGGATACGCGCTATTCCCAGCGCGTGGAGGCCTTTACAATCGAGGTTTTGTCCGGTAGCCGGTGGAAGCAGATTTACAGCGGTACAGTGATTGGATTTTCTAAAATCGCACGGTTCCGGCCCATCTTAACGCAAAAGCTGAAAATCACCATCACGGCCTGCCGGAAGGAACCCTATTTGCGCACGATTCAAGTGTTTGAAAGCGACGGCACCGAGGTGAAAACGCCCAAAACGCTTTGGCTGCGCAAAAAAGGCGGAAGAGCTCAACTATCGGTTGTTTATCTATGCGGAAAATCATAAGGCAACTTCCAAAAGCACACAATAACACAATGAATCCTCTGTGATGGGTTCTTTTCTACTTTCTTCGCATGAAAAAAATAATAAAGATCAGAAAAGCGCCGTTCTTCTGCTTCGCAATCCGACACAAATTTTGCAAAGGCCTGTCTATAATGTCAGGAGAGCCTTTCCCGCCCGCGGGTGGACAGGCCCAGCTTTTGCAAAGCGTGGTGTGTCAATGATGAAAAACAGAGGACAGGCGCTTCCTTTTGCTCGCGCATTCCCTCGGGAAATTCCCGCCGCGGCCCGCTTTTTGCTTCGGCAGGCGTTTACGTTGGTTTCCGGATTTGCGCTCGCTCAGGCGGCCGTTTTTGGCTCTTTTTCCCCGCTAGGGGTCGCGCTGGTGGCCGGCGTCCCCAAAGACGGCATTTTAGCAGCCTCGCTGGGGGCGAGCCTCGGTTATTTATTTTCCGGCGTGGATGGAGCGACGCCACTTCGGTATATAGCGAGCGTGGTTGCGGCGTCTGTAATCAGTTTCGCCCTCCGGCAAGTGAAAAAAGAAACGCTGTCTCAGGCACTCTCCTGCGTGACCGCGGCTTCTTGCTGCTTGGTTACAGGGCTTGCGCTCGGTATGTCAGAGGGATTAACGGCCGCGTTGGCGGCCCTCTATGGCGCAGAGTCTCTGTTAGCTGGCGGCGCCGCCTATTTTTTCTACCGCTCTTTTTCTCTCCTCAGCCAGTTCGGCTCCCTGCGCGTGCTTGCTCCCCAGGAAACCGCTTGCATCGTATCTTCCTTTGCGATCCTGTTATTTGCGCTTGCGGGCTTTGATGTGAGCGGGATCGCGCCGGCCAGGATTGCAGCCGTACTTCTGATTTTGCTGGGCGCGCGTTGCGGCCGGGAGGCCGGGGGCAGTATTGCCGGGATCGTGGCAGGGGTTGCCATGGGGTTTGGAGAAGGATTCCGTTTCCTAACCGGGTCCTATGCTTTTGGCGGCCTGCTGGCCGGATTGTTCGCCCCGCTTGGGCAATTCGGATGTGCGGCAGCCTTTGCCGCTGCCAACGGTGTGGTTGTTATTTTAGAGGGAGGGAGCGCCCAGGCGGTTCATACGTTGATCGAAACGGCAGCGGCTACCGTCCTGTTCGTCTTCCTGCCCACGCGATGGATCGAAAAAATAGAATCTGTACTCAATCCCTCCACTGTAATTCACTCTCAGGATGCCTCCCGTGCGCTTTCCGTCCGCCTTCACGAGGCGGCTTCCGGTATGCGCTATGTTTCCACTTCGGTTGATGCCGTGTCGGAAAGCTTAAAAAGGCTTTACACCCCTGGTTTTCATACGCTGCATGGCCAAGTGCGGGAATCCGTCTGCGGCCAGTGTGGTATGAAGGAGCAGTGCTGGGCGGAAAAAGAGACGGAAACCCTGGAGGCAGTGCAATGCATCGGGGCGCTCCTGGAAAAAGGGGAGCCCCTGTCTCCGGACAAACTTCCCGCACAGTTTGCCGGCCGTTGTATCCGGATGGCCAGCTTGCTCGACCGGTATCGGGAGGAGTTTTCCGCCCATATCGCACGCGCCGGCGCACAAAATCGAATGGGTCGACTTCGGGCGGTGATCGCGGATCAATTTGGTGAGATGGCGGATTTGCTGGAAGATTTATCACTCGATTATGGGGAAGAGCTTTTCTTCGATGATGAAACAGCCCTGCGTATCCACGATTTGTTAGAAGGGGCAGGAATAGAAATACAGGAAACCATATGCCGCCTTGATGCAAACGGACGGATGTATATTGAAGCTACGGGCCAACCGGGTATAGAGAAGCTCCATCAAAAGGAACTCCCCTCCCTGTTTCAAGAGGCCTGCGGGCGGGCTTTTGATCCACCCTGCTTGGAAATGATCAGCGGGGAACTCTATCTCACATGCAGCGAAAAAGCGCCTTTTACCATGCGCACTGGAGCCAGCCAGCGCACCTGCGGCGAATCTGCCTTGTGCGGGGATACGTTTGAAACCTTCCGCGATGGGCGCGGCCGGCAGATTCTGCTCATCAGCGATGGGATGGGCACGGGTGGGCGGGCCGCCGTGGATGCCGCGATGGCGAGCGGCCTGTTTTCAAAGCTTGTAAAATCGGGGCTTGGCTTTGATACCGCCCTGCGGATTGTGAACTCTGCTTTGCTTGCAAAATCAGAAGAGGAATCCTTCGCTACACTCGACCTTGCCTGTTTTGATTTTTATACAGGGGCATGCACCGTTTGCAAAGCGGGGGCGGCCGCTTCCTTTTTGCGCCGAGCAGGAAAGGCAGAGCTGTTAGAGCGCGCCTCAATGCCTGCGGGGATTTTGCGGGAAGCCCGGTTTTCCAATTTTCAAACAAAGCTTCAGCCGGGAGATTTAATCCTTTTGGTCTCTGATGGCGCGCTTGGCGCCGGTACCGGATGGATTCTTGAGGAACTCGAGCAATTTGAGGGGAGCGGCGCACAGGCGCTTGCCGACCGGATCTCTGAAGAAGCGGCGCGCAAAAGAACGGATGGCCATGCGGATGACATCACAGTAGTTGTGGGGGTCGCGGCAAAAAAATCAATAGTCAATGGGCCGGTGTACAATGTTAAGCATTGCATACCGGCCCGTTTTTTTAGCTTTTTTCTAACATGTGTTTATTTATACGGTTCTTCCCGCTGATGCCGTACTCTGCGAAAGATCAAACAGGCAAGCGCCGCTGAAAACATCTGGTCTGGCGGTACTTGACTCTTTATTTCCTCAATAGAAAGATCAGGCGCAGATTCCTCCAGCGCGTCTCGCAGTTTTTGAAAAAGGCTTTGGCGGCTACTCTTTCGGCAGACGACCCTGACGGAAGGCTCCCGCTCTATAAATTCAAATTCTTTTTTCATAAATGATCAATCCCTCAATCTTTCATCTCTTCGATAGTGTGCCCTCCTTCTGAATGGAAAATCAGATACAGGGAGAATCTTACGCCTCCAAAATTCGCATAGAGGATTCTTCCTCGAACTGCCTGCTGTATAAATCGTGATAATATCCCTTTTTTTGCAGTAGCTCAATGTGTTTTCCCTGCTCTACGATCCGCCCATCTTTCACCACTAAGATCAAGTCCGCCTGACGAATCGTCGAAAGGCGGTGGGCAATCAGAAAGGAAGTTCTGTTTTGCAGTAGCTTCGCGGTTGCCTGCTGGATCAGCTGCTCTGTCTGCGTATCAATAGAGGAGGTTGCCTCATCCAGCACAAAAATGCGTGGATCCGCCAACACCGCGCGAGCAAAGGAGATTAGCTGCTTTTCACCGGTAGAGAGACGGTCGCCGCCTTCCCCCACATCGCTTTGATAGCCCTTTTCCAGCTTTTTTACCACCTGGTCCGCCGATACGGCCTTGGCTGCGGCGATCACTTCCTCGTCTGTTGCATCCAGCCGCCCATAGCGAATATTTTCCATTACAGTGCCTGAAAACAAATGCGGGTTTTGCAAGACATATCCCAGATGGCTGTGGAGCCAGAGCTGGCTTCTCTCGCGGTAATCCCGTCCATCAATCAAAATCCGCCCCCTTGTCGGCTCAAAAAACCGGCAGGCAAGGTTGACCAGCGTACTTTTTCCAGCGCCCGTTTCCCCTACAATTGCAATGGTGGAGCCGGCGGGAATCTTTAAGTTAAAATGATGGAGGATTTCCTCCTCCCCATCCGGATAGTGAAAAGAAACGTCGCAAAACTCGATCTCCCCACGGATGGGCTCCCAATTCTCCTTGTTTGGGTGAAATACATTGCCATAGCGCTCCTCTACCTCAGGGCGATCAACGATCTGCGGCTTCACATCGAGCAGGCCTGTCACGCGCTCAATATTCGCCTGCACGGAGATGGCCTCCGCAATGGTGCGCGCCAGCTGCTGAATCGGCTCAAAAATGCCGATTGCATAAGAAGTGAAGGCGGAGAGCGTGCCAATCTGGATCAAGTTTTCTTGCACCATTTGCCCGCCGCGTGCGAGGACAATTGCCGTCGCTAATGAGCTACAAAACATCACCAGCGGAATATAAATGGCACTGAGCTGGGAAGAGCGAACGGAGGCCTTGCGCAGCCCGTTGCTGACGCCCTGAAATTCCTGATAGTTCTGCTCCTCGATCACAAGCGCCTTTGAGGTTTTGGCGCCCATAATTCCCTCATTGTAGGCGCTCGTCACGTGAGAATGCGCCTTGCGGATTTTACGGTTCCAATGTAGAATTCTGTTTTGAAAATATGCGGTCAATACTGCGATGACTGGAACCACAAGAATCACTGGCAAAGCAAGGGCGGGGTTAAGCACCAGCATCGCCGCAAACACGCCAAGCACATAAAACAGCGCCCATAGAATATCGATCAGGTTCCACGCCATCAATCCTGCAATGCGGTTGGTGTCACTCATAATGCGGGAAAGGATGTACCCTACCGGCGTTATATTAAAATAGGAAAAAGAGAGCGTCTGCATATGCACAAAGCACGCGCGCTTGAGATCGCGCCCCATGCCCATCTCCACCCGCATGCAGCCGCGCGTAAAACAAATGACGCTGACCGTCTGAAACACGATTACACCTGCATAGGCCGCGGCAAAGGAAATCAGGCCGGACGAGGTGCGCGCCTCAATAAAATGATCGATTGCATACCGCTGAAATAATGGCATCAGAATATCGATCGCCGCACAGGCGAGATTGAGCGTTAAAATGACAAGGAGTGTTTTTTGATAAGGCTTTAGGTAAGGCAAAATGCTTTTCCATACCGGCCACTCAAACGCCCGTTTGTTATAATCCTGCTCTTCATAAGCCATTTTCAACCCCTCCTTTGAGCGGAAAGAATTCCGCCTGTTCCAACAGCTCCCTATCGTCGCTGTTCATCTGGATTTCATAAATCGAACGGTAGATGCCCTCTTGGGCAATCAGCTCCTCATGCGTTCCCTGCTGCATCACCCTGCCGCCGTCGAGCACCAGGATTTCATCCGCTTGCATCAGAGTTGTGATGCGGTGGGAGATGAGGATCACTGTGGTATTCCCAAGCTTGCTGTGAAGCTCCCTACGGATTGCCGCGTCAGTTTCCGCATCCACGGCGGAAAGGGAATCATCAAAGATCATAATCGGCGCCTGCTGCATGAGCATACGGGCAATGGCAACCCGCTGCTTCTGCCCACCGGAAAGCGTAACGCCCCGTTCGCCCACGATTGTGTCGTAGCCGGAGGAAAAACCGTCGATTGCCTCATCCACGCAGGCGATTCCGGCGGCGGTGCGGATTGCTTCGAGCGATGCGCCTGGCCTGGTTGCCCGGATATTCTCCGCAATCGTGCGGGAAAAAAGGAACGGCTCCTGCAAAACAATGCCGACTTTGCCGCGCAGGTAGCTGCGTGAAATCTCCCGGATGTCCACACCGCCGATTGTGATCCTGCCGCTGCCTTCCGGCAGATCATAAAGCCGGTCGAGCAGATGCATCAGGGTCGATTTGCCGCTGCCCGTGCTACCGAGGATGGCAAAGGTTTTACCTGCCGGGATGGTAAAGGTCACATCATCGAGCACCGGCTTCTGCCCTTCATAGCAAAAGGTTGCGTGTTCAAAGCGGATCTCCTGATTCATCGGAGGTCGTTTCGCCTGCGGCGGATCTTCCTCTTCCTCCGCCTCTAAAATATAGCCGACGCGGTCAATGGACACACCCGCCTTACTCATATCGGAGAGGATGCGCCCAAGCCCGCGCACCGGCCAAACGAGGGAGGCGTTATAGGAGACAAATACCAGAAACTCGCCAAGCGTGATCTCCCCATTCACCGCGGTGATTACGCCGGCGCATAAAACGCAGAGGATTTGAAGCCCCGTCATCAGGTCGCCGATGCCCCAGTATGTGCTCATTAGACGGCCGAGCCGAATCCATAAGTTTGCAAAATGATTGTTTTTATGATCAAACCGCTCAATCTCGAATGCTTCCCGGCCAAATGCCCGCACCACACGCACGCCGGTCAGGTTCTCCTGCACGGTGGAGGAGAGCGCGCCCTCTGCCTCGTCCGCCTTGCGGAACCGCTTTGCAATTTTTGCATAGAAAATGCCGGAATAAGCGGCTACCACCGGGATAAAACAGAGTGCGATCAGGCTGATTTTCACATTCATTGTGAACATGATGCTCATATACAGGGCGATTAAAAAGATCGTTCGGATCACTTCCAGCAGCTGGTTGCACACAAAATTGCGGATTACATCCACATCGGAGGTGCAGCGCTGAATGATCTCGCCGGTTTGATGTTGCACATGCCAGGCGAAAGGCAGCTTTTGAATATGTTCATAAAGGCGGTCGCGTAGCGCTTTAAGGAAATTCTCCGTCCCCTTTGCCAACCCCATGCGGGAAAGATACATGCTCACTCCGGATAAAATGGATACCGCCAACACCGCGCCCGCAGCCAAGAGCAGCGCTGCCATGCCGCTCCCGGCAAAAATCCCTTCAGGCACGATTCCCTTGATAAAGCCTGGGATTGCGGCCGGAGCGCCGCCAATGATCGAATCCACCGTGATCCGGATGATTTGTGGCGTAAGCGCGTTAAAAACCGTGTTCAGCATGGAAAACACCAGTGCGATCAAAAATAAATGCGCATTCCCACGTAGAAAGTGGAGAATTAGCCCGGTGCGCCTTCGGCTTACTGCCCGTTTTTCATTTTTCAAGTCATTCAGCTCCTCTCTTTCATGGAACCCGCTTTTTATTGGATTCCCTTTTTCTTTTTCCAAAGAAAAAAGCATCCCTGAAGCAATCAGGGATGCTTTGAAGCCGCGATTCTTATGAGATTTCCGCGAGGAAGACTCCTTACGAGGGAACTTCCCCAATTGAAATCTGATTCAGAAGAAAGGCGGGCAAAACAACCGCTGACTGTGCAAAAATTTGCGCATTACCCCTATACGCGTTGGAAAATGTATGATTCCACACATACGCTACCAGCAGCACGTTACGCTCCATACGCTTCGTCACTTTGAACCCGCCTCCTTTCATAAAGTGTCTTTGGAAAAAGTTGTGTGTTTAGTATACCTTCCGCTCCCATAGAAGTCAAGCATAGATTTTGTATTTTTTTCTGCAACGAATTGTATGTTTTGCTAAAACAGAGAAATCGAGTCATCAGGGAATTCTTTTATGCAAAAGGACAATTCGCTTGAAACCTTGTATTTTGCGCGGGCATTGTTTTTACCCAAACGAAAAATAGCGGGTCGTTTCCTAAGCGGCGGAAGAAAAAAATCAATTGGATCGATCGGCGTTTGGTAGGATGTGCTTTGTTGCGCGCTTTGTTTGTAATAACCTTAATTTTTAATCGCAAAGCACGCTGCAAGGGGAATAATCCCGGTTTGCAGCGTGCTTTTTGCAATGGCCTCGAAAATTGATTTTATTTTGGGCTTCATGCAGAGCCCAGCTAACGTGTGCCTGGGGCCTATTCTATTCCAAACCCATTTTAGCAGCTCTTCTCATGCAACCGGTTCCTTCACAAATGCGCGATCAAAGTGGCCACGGCAGCGCCAACGCTTGCCGCAGCGGTTAGTTTGGCGGCGGAGAGCAGGGGCCTGCGTTTGGCCTTGGTGGGAGGAGGCGCACCTGTTGCCTGGGCGATCTGTTCTACCCGTTCCCGAACCTTGCCCTCGCTGACAGTCGCATATTCCGGTTTCACAATAAATAAAATCCGTTCAAAGTATTCGCTGCCTGTATCGCTCACCTCTACAACCTGACGGTTGACACCCTTTATCATGGCGCATCCTCCCTCGTTCCAATTCTGTTCTGCTCCTATTTTGGTCAGTCAGCAGAATCTTTATACGGCAGAGGGTGGAAAAAGAATTGGCAATTACTGCTTTATACGACTTGTATAGTTGAAAGTTTGTGCAAAAGTGTGGAAAACTCGGTGGAAAGTGTGGATAACCGGGCCGTTTTTTTTGGAGAACAAGGTGGGTTCGACGAAAAACGCAGAATGTGGAGAAAGATTGTTAACGATTTATCATATACAATGGGTTTTATCCGCTTTACGAAATGCAGTTTTGTCGGCAAAACTAGGCATTTCTCCCGCTGAAAAAAAGACAACGCCGGGTGGAAACCCGGCGCCGCTTTTGATATGGAGGGGAAACGGGAGAAAAGCTCCTCCCGGATGTGGGCAGTTTGAAGCATTAAACGGCCAGCATGGCGGCTGGCGTAACGTCATTAAAAAGCAGAGCAATGACGACCGCTGAGAGGAACAGGAATGCAATAATGGAAAGGGAAAGAATCATCGTTTTTTTGCTTTGGATATAAGCTTTCATATAGCTCCGCTCCTTTATCATTTGATCTTGTTTTTATTATAGGGCGGAGGCAGGCGGAAATAAACATGAATTCGATTACAGATCGCTACAATTTTATTACGTAGAAACGCCAATAGTTACAAATCGTAATTTTTTCAGGAAACGGTTACAAAGTGATAACAGTATCATGAACAAATTGATACAAAAACGGATATTTGTATGAATCTGGACGATCTGTTTGATCGATCCGATCATCATGTCTGCCGTTCAAGCCCGTGTTCCGTCAGCTGGTATACTTGGGTGCAGACCTCTGAGATCAGCTTGCGGTCATGCGTCACGCATAAAAATGCGCCGCCATAATGGCGCAGCGCTTCCCGGATGACCGGCCCGGTCAAAGGGCTTAAATTGCGCGTCGGTTCATCAAGCAAAAGCACATCGCAGCCGCCGAGCAATAGCTTAAGCAGGCAGAGTTTTGCCTGCTGGCCGCCGCTGAGCGTGCGAACGGGCCGCTCCATTTCATCTGCGGTAAATTTCATACTTCCGAGCCTTGTACGGGCCAAGGTGAGGGCGGCCCGGTCTCCGCCATCCCAAAGGATTTCAACCGGCGTTTGCTCCCCGTCCAAAAGGGTAAGATAATCCTGCGGCATATAACCGGCGTGGATATCCTTGCGCTGCTTCAGCTCCTCCCAAATCGCCTGCAAAAGAGTTGTTTTGCCCGCTCCATTTTCGCCGATCACCGCGGCATGTGCAGGGCCGGTCAGCGTAAGCTTTATATGGTCTGCAAGGGCTTTTTCTCCTGCCTGAAGGTGGGGCAGGTAAAAAGAGAAGGCCTCTTTCCCCTTGGGGAAGCGCAGCTCCCTGTTAAAAAAGAGCTCTACGGCCTCCTCTGGGTCTGGAAAGTTGAGGAACTCCTCCTGCTCCCGCTCCATGCGCTTTTGCTGCGATTTTACCGCGTGCATTTTCTTTTTGAGCAGCCGGCCCCCGCTTGGGTTTGCGCGGGTAATAACGTTTTGCTCATGCTCCACGCGCTGATAAATCTGCTGCCAGCGCTCCTCCCGCGCCCGCTGGTCCGCCCGCTGTTTGGCGGCTATCTGCTCCTGGTGGGCGAGCATAGCGTTTCGCCGCTCCACATAGGCGCGGTAGCCCATGCGTTCAAGGGTGTGTTGAGCAGCGGTTTTACGGCGTATCTGCTCAAAATGCAGGATCACATTGGCTGTATGTTCCAACAGCGTTTCATCGTGAGATACATAGAGAACTGGGATCTTCGATGACAAAATCAGCCGTTCCAGCCAATCTAATGCACGAAGATCCAAATCATTGGTTGGCTCGTCGAGCACGAGAAAATCCGGCCCCTGCATCAGCGTACGCAGTAAAAGCAGCTTGATGCGCTCCCCTCCGGAAAAAGCGGCAAGCGGACGCTCGGAAAACGGCGCCTCTGCCGGAATTGTGAGCTGGGAGATCAGATTATAATCCGGCCCATCTGGAAATAGTTCATGCACAGGTGTATTGAGAAGGGCTGTATCCGGCCTTTGCGGCAGATAGCCGGGCAGCGCGCCATGCAATTCAATCCGGCCGCTAACATGGCAATAGCTCCGGATCGCCTCCGGCTCACAGATGAGCTTTAGCAGCGTGCTCTTGCCATTTCCCTCCTCGCCTATGAGGGCTACGCGGTCGCCTGGGTGCAGCGTAAAGCTAAAATCGTGCAATAGAGGGCGGCCGCTCTCTCTGTGCTCAATTGAAATATGGCTGCATTCGAGCATAAAAAACATCCTTTCCTGCATCACTGCAAAAAGGAGCGCATGCTTCCACATGGCAGGCGGGAAACAGGCGGAATCATCCCCTCAATGCAGCGTTTTTGGGTATAAAAAACGCCTCTGGTAAAACCAGAGGCGCTCCTGCCGGCAATATAATGGGGAATAACTGCAATTTATTCCACGAGGGCGGGCAGAAGGGCTGCTGATTTTACCGTATTTTGCATCAAACGCAGATACATTCCATCCGCCTCGCTTTCTTTTGGTTGTATTGAAGCCGTTCTTATGATATCCTAGGCGGCAAGAGAAGTCAAGGGGGATTTTTTATGATACGATTGACCCTGGCCGCACCGGAGGAAAGGTTTCGGGAGCAGATCCTCGCCTATCGGACGGAATTTTTAGAGGCGGGGGATCACATGGCCGGCTGCGCAGGGCTCGATCGGGCGCCTTCCTTCGAGCGTTGGCTCCAGGCCGTGCGGGCTAACAGCAGAGAAGAAACAGTTGGGCGGGGCCTCGTGCCCGCCTCCAATTATCTAGCTATCCGCTTGACTGACCATCGTCTGGTCGGTTTTATCGATGTGCGCCACCGGCTGAATGAGGTTCTGTTCCAATCCGGTGGCCATATCGGCTATAGCGTGCGCCCTGGGGAGCGCAGGCAGGGCTATGCAACGGAGATGCTCCGGCTTGCCCTGCTTAAATGCAGGGAGCGTGGAATGCATCGTATTTTAATTACCTGCCGGAAGGAAAATATCGCCTCTGCGCGGACCATACAAAGCTGCGGCGGCGTTTTGGAAAACGAGGTCGTAAAGGACGGGCAGGTTTATCAAAGATATTGGATCTTGCTTTCATCGACCTAATTGGGAAACGATGCGTTGCGAAGTTCGGCATTTTTTGAGGCATGGATAGATGGGGCGGAACAGTGGAGGCTGCCAAACATGCTCTCCCAAAGGAAAAGAGGCTGATGCAACAGGAAACTATTTTGCATCAGCCTCTTTGTAATTTTTGACACGCTGGGTCAATATTGTGATAAATGCTTATGATCGTGGCGCTCTGGAATGGTTCCATAGGTGCGCTCGAACTGGACCAGTTCCCTTTCAATCATTCGGCGAAGTTCATGCGACTTCGAGCATCCATAAAATTGTGATACATAATCCAATCTTTCAAAAAGTTCTTTGTGAATGCACACAGTAAAACGGACACTGTCTTTTTTCATGGGAAACCCTCCGTATTTCATGATTTGTAGAATTTTATCGCATTATACCATATAATGATATCACGACGGCTTAAAAATCGTGATAAAATCATATATCTCTCTTTTGCCCATATTATGGCGTGTGATTTTGCATAAATTGACGAATAAAAGGGTTAATTTGTAAAGTAAGGGCGATAATTTTTAAATATTTGGTAAACAGTAACCGCTTCAGGTGGATGCGGAGACACGTAAGCGGTTTTTTATGCACGGCCGGCATGCCGCCCCATTCTACAAAACTTCCTGAAAACTGTAAAAAGGATCTTGACTTTACCAAACGCTTGCGATATACTATATTTGTATTCTAACCACGCATTGATCTCACATTTTTTGTAAGTCATTGTCCGTTTGATGGTTTACAGAGATGTGATTTTTTTTGGTGCAAGATCGGATACAAAATATTTTAGGAGGTACCAGCTCTATGAATAACGGTACAGTAAAATGGTTCAACTCAGAAAAAGGCTATGGCTTCATCTCAAATGACGACGGCGGCGAGGATGTATTTGTGCATTTCTCCGCAATCCAGGCGGATGGCTATAAATCTCTTACAGAGGGCCAGAAGGTTACGTTTGATACGGAGCCCGATCCGAAGGACAGCAATAAGCTGCGCGCTGCAAACGTACAGGTCGTCGGCTAAGAAAAAATAATTTTTGCCTCCATTCAATTCTGAATGGAGGCTTTTTTATTACGGAGCAACAAATCGGAGCCTGCCTAAATAGCACAGGTTCAAGAGCTACCAGCCGTTTACGGGCACAGTTAGTCACCGGTTATTTGGATGATGATGGTGGTTCCCGCATCAGCCGCAGGCTCGTTTTCGATGCAAAGCCTGCCGCAACCTCATGGAACAAAGAGATACGCAACCTTTATGAGAGCAGTCTGTTACCGGCGATTTTTTATTACGAAGCGCAGCGGAGTAACAAAGCAAAGCCTGCCGCAACCTCATGGAACAAAGAGATACGCAACCTTTATGAGAGCAGTTTGTTACCGGCGATTTTTTATTACGAAGCGCAGCGGAGTAACAAGGCAAAGCCAATTACGATCTCATGGGGTTAAAGAGATGATGCAGCCAGCTTGCCGCACACACTTGTCCAGCGGCTATTTTTATTTCATATGGCTGATGAGCTGTAATAAAAGGTGTTTTTCCTCTGCCGAGAGCGTCATCCACTGCTCTAGAAGCTGTGTCTGATCCGGTGTCAGCACGGAAAATTCCTCTTCTTCCGCGAAAAACTGTGCCAGGGTCAGGTCAAAGGCTGCACAGATTTTTTCCAGGGAGGATATAGATGGCGTCATTTCTTTACGATACCAAGAGGAAATTGTAGATTGCGGCAGGCCTGACCGGACGGAGAGCTCATATTCCGTCCATCTATGGGCCAGTCGATATTTTGTAATGGTCTCCAAAACGCGCGCCATCTCATCACCACCTTGTAACGTTTCGTTTATTGTAGTACGATAAAGCGTTACTTTTAACCATTATTCTCGTATATTAAATGCGATATTATTCACATCTATGGAAATATAATGATTTTGTTTTCTTACTGCATAGGGAAATGGCGCAAAAAAACTGCTGGGAACACATGGCTTCCCAGCAGTTTTTAGAAATATCCGGCTGTTTTATTGACTGCGTGCCTGATCCAGCTGATTGCGGTAAATTTGAATTTGCTCCGGGCTCCGCTCATAAAAAGGGATCGGGAGGGAAACCGTGCGGATAATCCGCAAAGGCGGGCCATTCAATAGCAAAACGGTGTTTGCCATAGCGGCTGCTTCTGTGAGCTCATGGGTGACTAAAATCGTCGGTTTTTTCCCAATCGACTGCATTGTCCAGGCGATCATCTTGGCGCGTGTGGTGTCGTCGAGCGCTTTAAAGGGCTCATCCAGCAAAAACAGGGCGCCTGCGTAGGCCAACGCACGGGCGATGGCAACCCGCCTGCGCATACCGCCGCTGAGTTCATCCGGTAGCTTTTGGCGCGCATCTGCAATTCCGGACTGCTCCATCCAAAAGGCTGCTTCTGTCCCAGGAGCGGCGATAGCGATATTCTGCTCTGCTGTGCACCAGGGCAGCAGGCGGTCCTCTTGGAATACCATGGAGATTTTGGCGCCGTCTAGGCCGTTGATCGTGCCGGCATCCGCCGTTTCCAACCCGGCAATCAGCCGCATGAGGGTGGTTTTTCCGCAGCCGGAGGGGCCGCAAAGCGCAGTAACGCCCTCAGAGGGCAGCGTGAGGGAAAAATCCTCCAACACGGTCTGCCCCGCGTAATGCTTTTTTAGATGGCAAACTTCTAGGTTCATGAGGGTTTCTCTCCTTCTTGCTTCGGCGCGCAGCGCAGCAGGCGTGTGCTGAGGCGGCGCATCAGTGCGACCAGGAGCTTTTCCAGCAGCATGCTCAAAAGAATGATGACCAGTGTCCAAGCAAACAAATCCGATGTTTCCAAATACACTTTGGCGTTATATAGCTGCAATCCAATTGAATTGCGCGGCATGGCGAGCACCTCTGCCGCCACGCCCGCCTTCCAAGCGAGCCCAAGGCCGGTGGTACATCCCGCCATGAAATAGGGCAGAATGCTTGGCACAAAGATGCGCCAGGCCGTTTTCCATGGGCCGAAACGGAACATTCGGCCCATTTCCAATAGCTGTCGGTCCGTATTGCGAATTCCCTCGCTGACATTGGCCCAAATAATTGGCAGCACCATCAGAAAAGCCGCGAACGGCGGAATCTGGTTGCCGCGCAGCCAGACAAGCGCTAAAATAATGAAAGAAGCTACGGGCGTAGCCTTGATAATTCCGAGCAGGGGGCTAACCAGTGCATGTAGAAAGGATGATGCACTCGTCAGCACAGCCAGAAAAACGGCCGCTACCACAGCTGCCAGATAGCCGGCCATGATCCGCAGAAGAGAAGCGGCAGAAATAAGCCAAAAGTCCGTCTCCCGCAGAAGCTGCAAAAGGCGGACCAAAACCTGCGCGGGGGAGGGAACCAGAAGCTCCTGCCCCACGCATAGCGATACAATTTCCCACACGGCGATCCAAAAAAGGATCGCCGCGCTTTTTTTCAGCAAAGGGAAACGGGGCCGTCTGTCAACGGCTGTAGTAGAAGTCATCACCAGGCATTGCTCCTCCGATGGATTTTGCGTTCGCTTTGAAGAGAACGTTCAGATTTGCCTGCATCGTCGTTTTCATGGAATCCCCTTCTAGGAAGATAATGTTGCAGTTCGGAATGGCGAGCTCTGCGATCAAGGCCTTGGGCATGATCCCGAACTCTTCCACCAGTTGGGAAGCGTCTACCGCACTTTCAGTGACATAATCAACTGAAGCCTTGTATTCCGTGAGGAATTGATCCACCGCAGCCTTATTTTTTTGCGCAAATTCCTTATTGACGATGATGCACCCCTGCGCAAGCGTGCTTTTTTCACCGGATTTTTCCGTCGCCTTATCCCACTCTGTGGTCAGGTTTAATGCGCGGCGGATTTCCTTGTTTTCACGCAGAACGCTCGTTACATTCGGCTCCGGCAGCATGCAAATCGCCGCTTTGCCGGAGGCCATCAGGGTGGCAAGCTCTGCATGCTCGGATTTGTATTCAATCGTGATATCCTTCTCTGGGTCGATACCGTTCTGCTCCAGCAGGTAATTTAGGATATATTCCGGCGTAGCGCCCTTACCGGTGGCATAGATCGTTTTGCCCTTGAGATCGGAAATAGAATGGATTGAATTACCGTTTTCAAGGATATAAAGAACGCCTAGGGTGTTGACTGCCATCACCTGCGCATTGCCCTTTGTTTTATTGTAAAGAGCGGCGGCTAGGTTCACAGGAACGGCTGCAATATCAAACTCACCGCTTGCGAATTTTGCTGTGATTTCATCTGGCGCACCTGCAAGGGTGAAGTTGTATTTGTTTGCAGTGGCGCCGTCCTTAGCGTCCTTCATCAGTTTCACCATGCCGATGCCGGTAGGCCCCTTCAATGCCGCCACGTTGAGCGTAACATCCTGCGCGACAGGCGATGAACTCTGCGCGGCTTCGGTAGAGGGTTCATCCCCTGTGCCAGTGGTACCGCAGGCAGCCAAGGCAAACAGCAGGGAAAGTGCCAGCATCAGGGAGAGAAGCTTCATGCCCTTTTTCATTTTAAATTCCTTCTTTCATATGTATCAAACTTTATGCCAACGCCTTTCGCCCGTTCGGGCGGAAAACGGGAATAACGCTTTCAATTCAACCTCCGCAACCTTCAGAGCATTCGCGCAGTTTCTGCTGATCTAGAATCGAAACCACCCGGCCCTCCCGCCTGATTGCGCCTGCCTCCTCCAGCTGCTCAAATGCCCTGTAAAGAGAAGCGCGAGCAATATCGAGCGATTGTGTCAGCTGGTTCATACTGGTGCGCATGTGCACGCAAGGCTCTGCTGTATCCGCCTGCGCGAGATTGTCCATTAAATAAGCGGCGAGCCGGCTTTCTGCGGAGCCGCCGGTGAAGGCATCGATCTTACTGTTGAGAAAATAAATGCGGTCTGACAGATAGGCGATATATTGCCGGGCAAAGCGGGGGTCTTGCATCAGGAGCTCATCAACAAGCTCCCGCGATAAAAACAGAGCCGTACAAGGCGAGCGGGCAATCACCCGCGTGATGAAATAATCGCGCGATCCATAAAGGGTAACGGCTCCAAACAAATCGCCTTGCTGTAATGTGCTCATTAGCACAGGGCGGTTGCTGCCGCCTTTGCTCACCTGTGCGCTGCCCTCAACGAGCATACCGAGGCAATCGTTGTGAGCCCCGGGTAGGCAGAGCGTTTCCCCGCGCTGAAAGGCATGGAGCGGCACGCCGCCGCGCAGCAGAAACGCCTGGAGCTCTTGAGGGATCGCTCCCTGAAAAATTGGGCTGGATGCCAGCAAGGCGGCTGCTGTTTCCATTGGGTCCCTTTTCATTTGTTTGCCTCCTAAAATGTATCATATGAGACATTTTAGCATCATTATATCAGCTTTTTTTAAATTGTCAACCTTTTCACAAACTAATCGACGTTTAAAAAGCGACGGGGAGCGTGTTTAGATACCGAGCAGCTCTATAAAAAATGAGCGGCGCTTTTTTGCTTTCCTTCGCTGAAAAACAAAAAACTGCTTTTCCGCCAAAAAGCAGAAAAGCAGCTTCGTTTTGTTTCGAGATACCGTTAGGCAACTGTTTCGGAAATGAAATCATCGTCACAGCAGGAGCAGGAGACATAGTTCTCAAAATCGTCTTCCGCCGCCGCGCTTTTACCACCCGTCAGCTTCTGAATGGCAAAATAAATCGCTGCTGCCGCACCGGCAATCGCCGCGATAATCGCAAAAACCTTCAAAATTTTTTTCAAAACTTTCATTTTTTGTGCACCTCCGTATAAAAATTTGGGCATTCCGTATGTCTAAGATTATAACCGCCTCTGTACGAAAAGTCAATGAAATTAATTTGAACTTTTGCCGCAGATCTTTCGGCATTTACCGCCAATCGCAAGAAAGAAACCGAAAACCCGCCCTGCCTCTGAGGGCTGGCGGGTTTGCAACGTTCGCTGGTTCTTATTTGGAGGCATTCAGCTTACAAGCAAGAGCGGACTTTTTGCGGGCAGCATTGTTCTTATGGATCAGGTTTTTGGCCGCTGCTTGGTCGATCTTCTTAACGGCAATCTGAACCACTTGCTCTTTATCCGCCGCATTGGCGTCAATTGCCGCATTAGCCTTTTTGATTGCGGTTTTCAGAGCGGAATTGCGGGATTTATTGCGCTGCGCCTTTGTCCGATTGACGAGAACGCGCTTTTTTGCTGATTTGATGTTAGGCATCGTCACACCTCCTTTAGCTTGTCATGCAGGTAATTATAATAGCATGAACCCACATAAAAAGCAAGCTCTTTTTTGCAAAATCAACGCTGTTTTGCACTTTGCTGATAAATGGACTGCGAAAAGCGCATACTAGAGCAGGAAAGGCTAGGAGAAAACCCAGAAAGAAGCGGAGGAAAGGAGAAAAGAATTTGAATTTTCGGACGGATTTGGCACTGGAACGCCGCGAGCTATTGACAGACCGGGAGATCCCAGGCGTGAAATCGCGCGTCAATCAATCTGGGAGTGTATGCGTTACAGCGATTGAGGTGCAAACAGAGCAGGGCGCCCAGGCGATCGGCAAACCGGTGGGCAGCTATATCACGGTTGAGGTTCCTCCTTTTTCCGCTGATGCAGAGCTGTTGGATGGCAGGCTCACCGCCGTTGCGGATGAATTACGCGCCCTGTTGCCAGAGGAGGGGCTTGTATTAGTTGTGGGGATCGGGAACGACCATATTACACCGGATGCACTCGGCCCCTTGGCGGGAGAGCGAATTTTGGCAACCCGTCATATTGGCCCGGAGCTTGCCAGATCAATTGGAATGGAGCATCTGCGCCCAGTTGCAGGGCTGCTGCCAGGGGTACTGGGCCAAACGGGAATTGAAACAGGGGAGATTATTGCCGGCGTCGCCCGAGCGGTCCGCCCTGCTGCTGTGATCACAGTAGACGCTCTGGCGGCGCGGAGACTATCCCGGCTGGGGTGTACCATTCAGATGAGCAACACGGGCATCACACCTGGCTCCGGCGTCGGCAACGCCCGCACAGCGCTCAACCAGGAGACCGTAGGCGTGCCGGTGATCGCCATAGGGGTGCCTACGGTAGTAGACGCGGCCACACTGGCAATCGATCTTTTAGGGGAGGGAAAGGCCGAGAAGGAAGAGCAGAGGCTGCGGGAACTGATGGAGCCGCGCGGAACGGCGATGATGGTAACGCCCCGTGAGATTGATTTGCTTGTAGAGCGTGCGGCCCGCTTGGTGGCGCTTAGCATCAACTGCGCCTTGCAGCCCACCCTCTCAGCGGAGGATCTCTTGTCCATTACCAGCTGAGGATGTGTATAAATCGTGTGTTCTCCGCATAGCAATGAAATACGGAGAGCTTTCAAAGCCTCCGATACAGAGCGTGCGGCAACCAGAATACCGGCCTGCCGGATGCTTTTGGAGCCACGGAGGAACCAATTTTGAAAATCAAACGTACGCATCGAAAAAAAGGCGGAGCCGCGATCAGCTCCGTGAAAGGAATTGGAATCTGCATCCTATCCGTTACCCTCGTGGTCACCTCCGCTGTGGCTGCACCAAAAATTGGGGAGAAATTGCTGCCGGTAGTGCTGGCAAGCGCAGGCATGGCTCTCCCAGAGGGAGGTTCCAGCCTCCTGCGCGGGCAGATGGAAGAGATCAAAACAGGGGAGCTCCCGCAAAATGAACTGCCTGCCTCTGCGGCCCCATCTGAGGCAACGCGCAGCACCACACAGACACAGCAGAGCGCATCGAAAGCGGTGGCTGAAGCGGATTTTGCAAAAACACCCAGCGATATCCAAAAGCTGATTGATCAGGCAAAGAAGGAGCTTGCCAACGCCTCCCACGATGGAAAAATCATCTCCCGGCAATATGATAATTCTGGTGCAACCACGGTTTATGGGAAGGTGGCCGTTCAAAACAGGACCAGCGAAAAAATGGATATTAAAAAAGTGTTGGCCGAGCCGGTAGATTTGAAAATAGAGGATAAAACCAAGCCCACTATCCTCATCTACCACACGCATACAACGGAAAGCTATCAAATGCTGGATACCGATTGGTTTACAAAAAGCTACCAAACCCGCAGCAACCTAGCAACCCGCAATATGGTGCGCGTTGGGGATGAAATTGTTGCGCAGCTGGAGGCCGCTGGATTTGCCGTAATCCACGATACCAAAATTTATGATGCCACCTATAATGGGGCGTATTACCGCTCTGAGGATGCAATTGAGGCCTATCAGAAAAAATACCCGCAGCTTCAGGTGCTGCTTGATATTCACCGAGACGCGATTCAGACCAACGATACAACCCGAATCAAGCCGGTGGCCACGATCAATGGGAAAAAAGCCGCGCAGATCATGATTATATCCGGCTGTGAAGGCGGGGGCGTGACAGATTTCCCCGATTGGCGTTACAACCTGCGGTTTGCAACGCAGCTGCAAAAGATTTGTGAGGAGAGCTACCCAGGGTTGATGCGACCGCTTTATTTCTGCAACAGGCAGTATAATATGCATAAGTCGCACTGCTCTCTGCTTTTGGAGATGGGAAGCGACTCCAATACATTGGATGAAGCGGCCTATTCCGGCAGGATGCTCGGAAAGGCGCTCGCTCAGCTGTTAGAAAACTATGTGATAAAAAAATAAGAGGGATATTGAAATGCCATCTAAAACGGGACTACAAAAAAATCTGCGCAGATACGGATTGTTTTTGATCATCGGCCTGTGTATTACAGCGCTGATTTGGGGCGCCATGAGCGCACAGCTTAACACAAGAGCCCTCAGCTTCAATGAAGACGCCGCCCGCGTCCGCCTCATTTTGGATCAGCCGGACGGCCTTCACCTGCAAACGGGCGGCAGTTATTGGTTGATAGAACGCAGGTATACACAGTGGGCGCAGGAGTGCATGCCCGATGTGTTTTTCATTTTTTTCAGCTCCGGTGTATTGCCTCTGGGAGGTGGCGAAATCCGGCGCGGCGCTGATTTCCGCCAGCTTATAAAAGGCCTGCGCGTCCATTCGCACCACTGCATTTTATGCTACCGGATGGGGCAGCAGATGCGGACCGCTCCAGTAGCCTTTGTTCCACAAGGATAAACGAAAACGGCAGCCCCACGGTGGATGGGAGCTGCCGTTTTCCCTATCATCCAGAACCTGACCAGGATTCTATAGATAACAAATGTTTTAAACGGTTTCGTTTGAACCTATTCTATCATCCTGCCTGAAATAGATACAATAGAAATCTTAAATATTTTTTAAATCTTCATTTTGATTTTTTCTGGAGTTTGCGTCTTTTGCCGCAGAAAGACAAATTCATTTTTCTGTACAGAGCAGTGGTATTGCGCCCCCTCCTTCATTTTTCCGCTGAGCAGCTCCTCGCTGAGCAGATCTTCAATTTTGTGATTGTATCGCGCGCCGCAGAGGCCGCGCGCCATAGATCGGATCAAACCCGGCATCGGATATTTTTTGAACTGCCTCTTCGCTAAAGGTCAGCGTAATCCCCTTCTCCCGCATTCGACGAGAAACCTGGGCAAGCATTCTGCGCGCGATTTCCTGAATCTCCGGCTTTGTCAGCTGATGAAAAATGATGATATCGTCTACGCGATTAAGAAATTCCGGGCGGAAAGTCCGCTTCAGCTCCCCCATAACCGCATCCTTAATGTGCTTCTCCTCCCCTTGGGCGCCGCTGTCACCAGAGAAGCCAAGGCTGCTTCTCTGGTTGGAGATTCGGGTGGCGCCGATATTGGAGGTCATAATAATGACGCAGTTTTTAAAGCTTACCTTTCGGCCCTGAGCGTCTGTCAGATGGCCGTCCTCCAAAATCTGCAAAAGCATATTGAACACATCGGGGTGCGCCTTCTCTACCTCGTCGAACAGCAGCACAGAATAGGGCTTGCGGCGAATCTTCTGCGTGAGCTGGCCGCCATCGTCATAGCCGACATATCCCGGAGGAGAACCTACGAGCCTCGAAACAGTGTGTTTTTCCATATACTCTGACATATCTAACCGGATCATCGCATTTTCATCGCTGAACATCGATTGTGCAAGCGCTTTGCTGAGCTCTGTTTTGCCAACGCCAGTAGGGCCGAGGAATAGAAAGGAGCCGAGCGGGCGCTCCGGATCCCGTAGGCCGACGCGAGAGCGGCGCATAGCACGAGATACCGCATGCACGGCTTCTTCCTGCCCAACAATCCGCCGATGAAGCTCTTCCTCCAAATGCAGCAGGCGCTCACCCTCTTGCGCGGTGAGCTCCTGGGCGGGGATTCCCGTCCATATAGATACGATCTCGGCAATTTCCGCCACGGTCACTTCTCCCGCTGTGTGGGAGGAGCGCTCCTGCCAGGCGCTTTTATCACGTGTTAAATCAAGCCGAAGCTGTTTTTCTTCGTCCCGCAGGCTGGCGGCCCGTTCGAATTCCTGCGCATTGACTGCGGCTTCTTTTTCCGCTTGTAGCGTTTCCAGCCGATCTTCTAATTCTTTCAAATCAGGCGGCGCCTTATATGCATGCATGCGCACATGCGAGGCGGCCTCATCAATCAGGTCAATTGCTTTGTCCGGGAGGAAGCGGTCAGCAATGTAGCGGGAGGAAAATTTCACCGCAGCCTGAATCGCTTCATCCGTGATCCGCACGCGGTGGTGCGCTTCGTATTTATCCCGTAGGCCTTTGAGGATTTCGACTGCCTCCTCCTGTGAAGGCTCTGCAACGGTAACCGGCTGGAAACGGCGTTCCAACGCAGCATCCTTTTCGATGTGGCGGCGGTATTCCTCTAGAGTTGTCGCGCCGATGATCTGAATTTCCCCGCGCGCTAGCGTGGGCTTTAGGATATTGGCGGCGTCTACCGCGCCCTCTGCTGCGCCGGCGCCGATGAGATTGTGCATTTCATCAATAAACAGGATAACGTCACCCGCCTTGCGGACCTCTTCCAGCGCTGTTTTTACACGTTCTTCAAAATCACCCCGGTATTTGGTGCCTGCCACCATAGCGGTGAGATCCATGGAGACGATGCGCTTATCCCGCAGCATCTCCGCCGCCTCTCCACGCGCGATTTGCAAAGCAAGGCCCTCCGCCACCGCCGTTTTACCAACCCCGGGCTCCCCGATCAGGCAGGGGTTGTTTTTGGTGCGCCGGCTGAGAATCTGCATCACGCGCTCAATTTCGGTTTGCCTGCCAATCACGGGATCAATTAGGTTCTGCGCGGCAAGCAGAGTGAGATCGCGCCCATATTGATCAAGGGTGGGGGTGTTGCTTTTGGCTTTTTTGGCCGCCGTTTGCGATGCGGTTCCGGAGGGGAGGCTTCCGCCCACTGCGCGGGTTAAATCGGCCAGTAAATCCTGGGGAGAAACGCCGAGTTGATTGAGAAAGTGAACCGCAAAGCTCCCGCCCTCCTGAATGATTGCAATCAATAAATGCTCTGTGCCCACATAGTTGTGGCCTAGGCCGCGCGCCTCCAAAATTGCAAGCTCAATAATCCGTTTACAGCGCGGCGTAAAATCCGCTGGGGAAAGAACGGTTGGCGCGCCAATGCCAATCGTTTTCCGCATGAGCTCTTCCACCTGTGCTGCGGTAACGCCGCGCCCGGCCAGGGCAACGCAAGCCACGCCTCCCGTATCCCGCAGCAGGCCTATCAAAAGATGTTCGCTTCCAATATAGGTGTGCCCTAAATCCTCTGCGGTTTCCACAGCGATGTTGAGCGCGGTATTCGCCTTTTCCGTAAAGCCTGTGAATTTATACATACAGCTCCTGCTCTCCCATTCTATTCGCGGCCGATCAGTCCCCCAGGGGCTCTGCATCCTCCGACTCCTGGGGAATCGGTTGTTTCCGGCCTCTTTTCTTTGCTTTAGGTTTTCAGCCCGTAGGGATTCTCGCCCAGCATGCCGCATGGTCTTAATGGGCTCCTCTGAAAAGGGATCGGGCGCTAGATCGTCTGCAATTTCAAAATCAGATAAATACGGTTTTGTTCCACCGAAGCTTTCCATTTTAGCCGTGCCTCCCATCCGTTTTGGTTTCAACTGGATGCAACCAATAGTTTATGCCGTTTCCCTGCGCTGTATTCAAAAGAAGTTTTTCGCATCAGTCACACATTCTTCTTGCTCACATAATATGGGAGTGTAAGCAAGGAAAGGAGGAAGCTTAGATGAACTGTTTTGGTGGTTGCAATTCTTGGATCATCATCCTGATCCTCATCTGCCTGTTCTGTGACAACGGCGTTGGCTTTGCCAACAACGGCTGCTGCGGTAACAACTGCGGCTGTGCTACGCCGTTCGGCGGACGCGGCTGCGGCTGCGGCTGTGACTAATTTCCTTTAACCCCAGGGCGGGAACAGTCCCGCCCGTACATAAAACCGGGGGCGCCGCAGTTTTTTCTGCGGCGCCCCCGGGCTTTTCGCCTGAAAGCGCGGACAGGGCTCCAAAATAATCACTGAAGGGTTACCAAATGAATAGAAGGTTCTGCGTTTTTCCCGCGGGAAACATGGACAACGACTTGTTTTTTCCTGGGCAAGTGGGTTATAATAAATAAGACTGCTCAATTGACAGAAAGGATTCAGACGGGAGGCGCGCAAATGGGCCGTTTTCGCCGTGAAAAGAAAAATTCTTTGAAATTTACCACAGAGGAATATCAGAAGAAGAAGCGCATCCGCCTTTTTCTGCTTGCATTTTTTTCTTTTGTGATTGTGTTTGGCGGACTTTCCCTCTTCATTTTGGGGTATACCTCCGGGTTTGACCTGGAAAAAATGATCGGCAAGCCGGAGGAATCCAATACAGGCGTTTCTGGTGAAGCGGAAACCGTATTGCCGGAGATCAGCGGCAAAGCTACATTCCTGCTCGCCTGCGGATCGGATGACGGCCAAACGCTTCATCTGGCTGCCTTGGTGGGAGCCGATATGGAAGAGCAATCCTTTTCCATCTATATGCTGGACCCGGACGCGCGGGTAAACGCGGGCCTTCGGAGCGTTTCTTTGCAGGAGCACTACCGGTTGGGCGGAAGCGGGGAGTTGAAACTAGCGGCAGAGGAGCTCACCGGAATTAAGGTTGACCGCTATCTTTACACAGCAGAAAAAGGCTTTAAAACAGTGCTCCGCACATTGGGGAATGGGCTTGTGCTGAACGTCCCCTCCAAAATTGATTATCGCGGGGAGGATTTTACCCTGCGCCTCCAGCCAGGGGAGCAAACGCTCAACGCGGATACCCTGCTGAAATGGGTCAAATATACCGGCGGCGGGCGGCAGGCACAGCAGGATCGGCAGGCGCAGATGCTGTGCGCAGCGTTTGACCAGCTTATCACCATCGACCATGCACGAGATGCGGAGAAGCTTTTTAAAACGATCATCAATGAAGTGGATAGCGATATCTCTATGCTGGACTTTACAAACCACCGGGTGGCGCTGGAGGTTTTGGCGCGTTCCGGCCAGAGAAAAGCATCGGCCCGGGTGGCGTCTGCTGCGGCGCTTGCGAGGGAGTAAAGGCGAACGGGGGTGCAGAGAGCATTGAATCATTGGGGAAGACGAGCTTTTTGCCTGCTGCTGTGTATGCTAGCTGTTTTGCCTTGTGGTTGTACGCATCAGGATGCACCGGTAGCTCAAGGGCTCTCCACCACAGAGCTCAAGGGGCAAACATATTTTTATTACCACCGCCTCACTGAAACAGAGCAGGAGGCATATAGCAAAATCGTTCGCCAGATTAGAAGCCATCCGGAACGGATTGAAATCCCGCAACTGGAGAATGAAGCGCTGTTGAGGGTGTTTCAGGCAGTTTCTTATGATAATCCACAAATTCTCTGTATGGGAGACACCTGTAGGTTGGCTAAACAATCGGGGAAAAGCTATTTCGTCCCTTCTTACCGATGCAGTGTGGAGGAATGTGCCGGCAAGACAGAAGCTCTCTTAGAGAAGGCTCGGCAGGTTTGTGACAATGTGAAGGGAAAAACGGATTATGAAAAAGAGTTGTTTTTTCATGATTACTTGATTGAACACTGTGCTTACCATGAGGATACGGGCAACTGGCAGGCCTACACGGCCGCCGGCGCATTGCTGAATGGAAAGGCGGTGTGCGAAGGGTATTCACGCGCGTTCCAACTGCTTTTGAATCAAGAAGGAATCGACAATTATCTGATGACAGGCTCGGCCCGCGACCCAAGCGGCCGCGTGGACGGCCACATGTGGAATCTTATCACCCTTGATGGCGCGCCCTATCATGTAGACGTCACGTGGGATGATCCGGTGGGCAACGAGCAGCTTGCGCCAAGCCACGCTTATTTTAACTTGACCGATCAAATGATTGCTGCAAACCACTTGACCTTTCAGCCAGAGGCGCCTGGGTGCAGGGAAACTGCCGCGAATTTTTTTGTGCGGAATCATCTCTATTTTTCTCGGTATGGGGATGAGACAAGAGCGCGGATTGTGGAAGAAATTGAGCAAACCATTTCCCTAGGCCGTTGGAATCTAGAGTTTTGCTTTTCTAGCCGCGCGGCGTATGAAGAGGCGATTGCGGATCTTTTCGACAGGGAGCGGATCTATCGCCTGTTGGAACGGGCGAACCTATCCGGCGGGCAGAAGCTCCAAACAAACGCGGTGCAGTATCAATGCAGCGACGAGATGTTTGTGATAAACCTGACCTTAGAAAAAGGGTGATGAATATGGATCAAAAAAGGATTGAAGCCGCTGTGCGCGAATTGCTCCTGGCCATCGGGGAGAATCCGGACCGGGAGGGCCTGCTGGAAACGCCGCGCCGGGTCGCGGCCATGTATGAAGAGGTGTTTTCCGGCTTGCAGGATGATCCCCGGCGGCACCTGAAGCTGTTTCAGGAGGGCAACAATGATGAAATGGTCATTGTGCGGGATATTCCAATGTATTCCATGTGTGAGCACCATCTGCTTCCTTTTATCGGGCGGGCTCATATTGCATATATCCCGAGTGATGGCCGGGTGATCGGCCTGTCAAAGCTTGCGCGGATTGTGGAATGCTTTGCAAAACGCCCCCAACTTCAGGAGCGACTCACCTCACAAGTGGCGGATTTTCTGTTTGAGGAGCTTTCCCCGCAGGGCGTAGCCGTGATTGTTGAGGCGGAACACCTGTGCATGACGATGCGGGGGGCCCGGGCGGCCGGCGCTCTGACGCAGACCTCCGCCCTGCGCGGCAGAATGCGCAGCGATGCAAAAACACGAGCGGAAGTGCTATCCCTTTTGCGGGATGGACGTTCTCTTTAAATCAATCCGGCAAGGAGTTTTTGAAATTGGATAGATTTTATGGGGAGGGCTTTTGCCTCCCGTTGGGAAAGCGTACTTACACGATGGGCATACTGAATGTAACGCCCGATTCGTTTTCAGATGGCGGCAAATGGTTCAACCCGGATGCCGCGGCTGCCCATGCGCTTGAAATGCAAGCGCATGGAGCGGATCTGCTGGATCTCGGCGCGCAATCCACACGCCCGGGGCATGTAGAGATTCCACCGGAGCAAGAGCTTGCCCGGTTGGCGCCCGTTCTGGAGCGGCTGAAAGGAAATTTACACATTCCGATTTCCATCGATACGTATTACCCCCAAGTTGCGCAGAAGGCGCTGGAGCTCGGCGCCCAGATCATCAATGATGTTAGCGGCCGTTTCAGCGAACAGATGGCGCAGGTGATACGGAGCCATGGCGCGGGATGGATTGTGATGCATACGGGTGGCGGGACGGCCGACACGCAGGAGGCCTATCCAGAGGGGGTCACGGCTAACGTTCGGGCCTTTTTTCAAACCATGGCGCAGCAGGCGGAGCGCTTCGGCATTCCGGGGCACGCCCTATGCATGGACCCTGGCATTGGATTTGGAAAATCGTATCAAGAAAACTTGACGCTTCTCAGAGATACGGCGCACTTGCGTTTGCCGGGATATGCCCTGCTGGTGGGCGTATCCCGTAAGCGCGTGGTTGGGCAGGCCACAGGCGTAGAAAAAGCGGCGGACCGCATGTTGGGCACAGTAGCTGCAAACGTGGCGGCAATTGCGGGCGGATGCGACATCATTCGCGTGCATGATGTATTAGAATGCGTGGAGAGCGCCAAAATGGCTGACGCTATTTTTCGCCAGTCTGCAAAAGGGGAGGGCCCGGCAGATGGATAAAATTTTGATTCGCGGACTGCGCATTTTTGCCTTTCATGGCGTAAATCCGGAGGAAAAAGAGGACGGGCAGCTTTTTATTATTGACCTAACGGCGGCATTGGATTTGCGGGAGCCATGTGAGACGGATCGCTTGGAAACCACGGTAAGCTATGCGAAGATTATAAAAACCATTCGCCGTGTGATGCAGTCCGGCAAGAACGATCTGCTGGAATTTACCGCACAGCAGGTGATCAATGCTATTTTTTGCAGAATATCCGCTGGTTCAGCAGGTTGAAATCAGATTGAAAAAGCCAAACGCGCCCATTCGAGCGGATTTTAATTATGTTGCGGTTGAATTAATAAGGGGAGAAATGAAAAATGAATACGGCGATTATCGGCATGGGAACGAATCTTGGTGACAGGATGGACAATCTGAATCGTGCGGTTCAGGCCTTGAAGCGATTGCCACGAACAAAGGTGACCGGCGCCTCTCATCTTTATGAAACGCAGCCTGTGGGCTACCTGGAGCAGGGGCCGTTTTTGAATGCCAACCTAATGGTTGAAACAGACCTCTCCCCAATGGCTTTACTCGGCGGATGCCTTGGCATCGAGGCCGCATTCGGCCGGGAGCGGACCATTCCAAACGGGCCGCGTATTCTTGATTTGGATCTGTTGCTCTATGAGGGGATGCGATCGGATTCTTTTGAACTGACACTACCGCACCCGCGGATTCTGGAACGGGCGTTTGTAATGGTCCCTATGATGGATTTGTATCCTTCCGGCCGTGCGCCCGGCCTTTATTTCGCGCCGCATCTTAAGGAAATCGGCGCCGCGGGCGTTGAGCGCTTTCAGGCGGAGTTGACACTGTAAAGGGCATATCAATGTTTTTTACATAACCGGAGCCGTACCCGCACGGCTTCGGTTTCTTTGCATATCAGGTGATTGATTCGTCGTCTGTCAGAACCAGTGTAATCATCATCACTGTATATGTTGTAGACTTCCCAACCATGCTCTAATGAGTATTGAAGTAACATTGACTTTTGATTCTGAATACTGTTACTGTCGTCTGTTTCT